>Ga0209487_1000332_pt1 | contig 42875 bp, 33 predicted proteins | sample Poulit2012_FD_187524 | JGI IMG/M metagenome (GOLD analysis project Ga0209487, IMG submission 187524) | Agricultural soil microbial communities from Georgia to study Nitrogen management - Poultry litter 2012 (SPAdes) (version 2) | ecosystem: Environmental > Terrestrial > Soil > Agricultural land... | reverse complement strand
CGAAAGGTCTCAGCCTATCTATGCAGAGTTCGAGAAAGTGGTAACTCCCGAACTCATTGAGCGTGCTAGAGCTGCTGCCAAGGGTGAGTAAGTTCAGGAGCTTTATCCATGATCAAAGCAATCAACAAGGTTGTTGATTGGCTAGAAAATGTGGCGATGACCATTGCGATGCTCATCGCCACAATTGTAGCCATCATCCAAGTCGTCGCACGGTACGTTTTTCATAATTCCTTGTTTTGGTCCGAGGAAACCATCCTTTACACGCTCATTATCATGAGCTTTGTAGCTGCCAGCATGGGTGTGCGACATACAGCCCATATTTCTGTAGAAGTGCTCAGCGCTTTTTCGGGTCCGCGCATCAAACGCATTTTAGAGCTGATCGCGTACCTCTTGGGCGTTGTCTTTGCTCTGACACTGCTCTATTACGGGTGGCAGGTTTTTGAAAGCACTAAAAAGATGCGTCAACTATCACCTGCAATGCAAATACCGGTCGCTTACATTTATCTCAGTATTCCCATTTCCGCCGGTTTTATGTTTTTGCGCTATTTGCTGATGATTCAATTGTGGACCGAGCACAAAGAAGTCACGGATCAACCCTCAGATCTACGTGCTACATAGAGGATAGGTATGACCGCACCTTTAGTTTCTATTTTCTTTGCCCTGCTGTTATTTGGGCTGCCGATTTTTGCTGCACTGGCGTTAGCAGTAACGGCAACATTGTATTTTTTTGGGGCGATCAATCCTGTGGTCGTGCCCATGCGCATGTTCTCGGGGATGAACAACTTTTCTTTGATGTCCATTCCCTTTTTTATTTTAGCCGCCGAGTTAATGCGTATCGGTGGGCTGTCTGATCGACTTATCGGGCTGGCCAAATCCATTATCGGTTGGGTCCCTGGTGGCCTGGCAGCGGCAGCGGTGTTGGCCTGTTTGTTTTTTGGCTCGATCTCGGGTTCTAGCCCCGCCACGGTCATTGCCATCGGCACCATTATGTATCCAGCCTTGGTTGAGGCAGGCTATAGCAAGCGCTTTTCTATTGGTGTGCTCACGACAGCCGGGACATTAGGGCCTATCGTGCCCCCCAGTATTGCACTGATCATTTATGGTTCGGTGACGGGTTCATCTGTAGGCCGTTTATTTGCCGCAGGGCTGCTGCCGGCTATTTTGGTGGCGGTCTTGTTGATCAGCTACTGTATCGGGATCTCTATAATGCGTCGTTACCCTCGTGAGGGTACCCCCTCTTTCAAAGAGATGGGGGCAGCGTTCAAACACGCAGCATGGGGCCTGGGCTTGCCAGTTTTACTTTTAGGTGGGATCTATTCTGGGGTCTTTACGCCCACTGAGTCAGCTGCAGTTGCCTGTCTTTATGGATGGATTGTTGGCGCGCTTATTTATCGCAATATCAGCATCAAAGAGACACTCGGTATTTTGAAAAACTCTGGACTGGTCGCGGGGGTTCTTTTATTGATTACTGCTGGGGCATCTGCTTTCTCGTGGATTTTAGCTTCCACAGGTGCGCCCACTCAATTAGCCGCCGAGGTGTTATCAACAACGGATTCGCCGATCTGGGTGATGCTGCTGTTTAACCTCATTATGCTAATCGCAGGGTGTTTTTTAGACAGTGCTTCTGCCATTATTATTTTGGCACCCCTGATGCAGCCAATTGCAGCCCAAGTGGGGGTTGATGCTATTCACTTTGGGGTGATTACTTTGGTGAACTTGTCTGTCGGTATGCTGACGCCACCCGTTGGGTTAAACTTATTTGTCGCCATGCGCATTTCAAACATGAGCCTCTACGAGGTATTCATTTCATGTCTGCCCTTTGTGTTGCTGATGTTGGTAGCATTGCTGGCAGTGACCTATGTGCCGTGGTTTAGTCTGGCGCTGCCAAGTTTAATCTACTAATAGCCTTAATTCACTAACGCATATTGCCTGGTGCTTTGGGCCCCAGGCAATTTAAATACTTATGACCAAACAACCCGATCAGTTAACACTTATACGCCCTGATGATTGGCATTTGCACGTTCGTGATGGTGCTCTGCTAAAAGGCGTGGTTGGCCACACGGCTCGGCAGTTTGCGCGGGCCATCATTATGCCCAATCTAACCCCGCCAGTAACGACTACAGCCCAGGCTCAGGCCTATAAAGAGCGTATCGAGCAGGCGTTAAACCTCAAGGTAGAGGCCAGTGACAGTCACGCTGCTAGCACACAATTTAACCCGATGATGACTTTGTATTTGACGGATAACACGCCAGCAGATGAAATCACCAAGGCCCACGATTCTGGTATCGTTTATGCCGTCAAGCTTTACCCAGCGGGTGCGACCACAAACTCGGATGCTGGGGTGACCGATCTATTAGGTCGCTGTAGCGCAGTGCTAGAGCAGATGCAGGCATTAGGGGTGCCTTTATTAGTTCATGGCGAGGTCACTGACCCTCAGGTTGATATTTTTGATCGCGAGGCAGTGTTTATTGAACAGGTGATGATTCCTTTGCGGGCACGCTTTCCCGAGCTCAAGGTTGTTTTTGAGCATTTGACCACCCAAGAGGGCGTGCAATATGTCCGCGAGGCTGCAGGTCCTATTGCGGCGACGATTACGCCTCAGCATTTGCTTTATAACCGCAATGATATCTTTAGTGGCGGTTTGCAACCTCATTGGTATTGCCTACCGGTACTCAAGCGTGAGGTACACCGTCAGGCTCTGCTCGATGCGGCTACCAGCGGGCACGAGCGCTTTTTCCTGGGCACTGATAGCGCTCCGCACACGCGTAGTCTTAAAGAGCAAAGCTGTGGCTGTGCCGGGTGTTTTACTGCCCTGCATGCCATTGAACTTTATGCCGAGGCTTTCGAGCGGGCAGGGCGCTTGGAAAATTTAGAGGCTTTTGCCAGTCGTAATGGGCCAGCATTCTATGGTTTGCCTGTCAATCAAGAGCGCATTACCTTGCAGCGAGACCCTTGGCAAATACCCGCTGAAATCACAGTGCCAGGTAAAGAGGGGGTAGTCCCGCTAGCTGCAGGTGAGACCCTGCAATGGCGGTTATTAGCCTAATCAACCGGACCTGGTCGTCCAGTCCTGGTCATCCAGAATAGTTTAATTGTTCTCCATTGACTCTAGGGTTTCCCAGCGCTCAAACAGTTGTTCCATTTCTTGCTCTGTTTTTTCTACCTGAGCTTCTATCTCTTGGGCTTTTTCGGGCCCGCTTTCATAGAGCTCGGGATCGGCTAGCTGCTCGGCCAGTGTGCTTAGCTGCTGTTCTAAGGCGGCAATTTTTTCGGGTAACTCTTTTAGCTCTTTTTCTTCCCATGGGGCCAGCCTGCGCGGGCTACGTTGGTTTTTACGCTCGTTAGAGCTGGGTTCGGAACCCGTTTTTGTGGCTGCTGCGGGTTGGTTGTTGCTGGGTTGTCTTTGTTTGTTTTTATTTTGTGATGCAGGCTTTTGGGGGCGAGGTGCCTCTGCCTGTACCTTGTTTGCCTCTAGGCGTTGCTCTAGCCAGTCATCATAGCCACCTACGTATTCTTGCCAGTGGCCGTCACCCTCGGCTGCAATGACTTGCGTCACGACGTGGTTGAGAAAGCTACGATCGTGACTAACCAAAAGTACGGTTCCAGCGTAATCTGCCAGTAAATCCTCTAGTAGTTCTAATGTCTCGATATCTAGATCATTAGTGGGCTCATCCAGTACCAGCATGTTTGTAGGTTGAGTAAAAAGACGGGCTAACGCCAAGCGAGCGCGTTCGCCGCCCGACAGAGTGCGCACGGGTGAGTGTGCCCGAGCTGGGTCAAAGAGAAAGTCCTCTAGATAACTAATAACGTGTTTACGCTCATCACCGATTTCTACCCACTCATTGCCGGGGTTGATGGCATCAATGAGGGTTGAATCGTCATCTAATGATGTGCGCATTTGATCAAAAAAGCCCACATTTAATTGGGTGCCGTGGCGAACCGTCCCATTATCAGGCTCTAGTTTGCCCAAGATAATATTTAAAAGGGTGGTTTTGCCCGCACCATTAGGGCCTAAAATACCAATGCGATCGCCACGCATGATGGCAGTAGAAAAATCACGAATTAAAACACGGTCATCATAGCCGTGATCGATATTATTGATTTCTGCAACCAAACGGCCTGAACGGCGTCCTTCATCAACTGAAAAACGTACATTTCCAGAGCGCTCTCGGCGTTGGGCGCGCTCTCGACGTAGGGCTTCTAATCGACGTACTCGTCCTTGGTTGCGCACTCTGCGAGCACGGGTCCCGCGGCGCAGCCAGGCTTCTTCTTGGGCTAAAAACTTATCAAATCGAGCTTGCTCCTGGGCCTCGGCCTCGAGCCATTGAGCCTTTTGCTCTTGCCACTTTTCAAAGTTACCAGGAAAGCTAAATAATTGTCCGCGATCGAGTTCGATAATGCGCGTGGTGACGGTATCTAAAAAGCGACGGTCGTGCGTAATCACGATCACGGAGCCTTTGAAATCCAAAATCTGTTCTTCGAGCCACCGAATGCCATCAAAATCCAGGTGGTTGGTGGGCTCATCGAGTAAAAGCAAATCAGGACGCTCTAACATCGCATAGGCTAAGGCCACGCGTTTGCGCATCCCTCCCGAGAGGTTTTGCAATAGTGTATCTGTTGGCAACCCTAGAGCCTGAATATGTTGCTCGACTAATGCGGGTCGCTGCCAGTCCTCGGTATCTAAATAATTAGCACATAGATAATCATGAACTCCGATATCACTAGGTAAATCGGGCTCCTGGGTTACGGTAGCCACATGTAGGCCGACGCGTTTTTGAACCTCGCCGGAATCGGGCTCTAAGCGACCATCAATGAGTTTGAGTAACGAGGATTTGCCAGACCCATTCCGGCCAATTAATCCGCAGCGCTCGCCTGAATGGATTATCAGGTTGGCTTCGGTAAGTAGAGGGTGGTGCCCAAGGGAAAGGGTTACGTCTTGTAGAGTCAACAAATTCATGTGCGTTGTTTAGGCGAGAAAAAGCAATAAATAAGAAAGTATAAGGTATAATGAGTCCACGGGGTGCGTCGGGCAACCGCGGTCTATACAGACCGAGGAAGGTCCGGACTCCATAGGACGCGATAGCGGCTAACAGCCGCCCGGCGAGTACCAAATACAAGCCGAGGACTAGGGCCACAGAGACGAGTCTACAACACTGTAGGGTGAAACGCGGTAACCTCTATCGGGAGCAACACCAAATAGGCATACGCTGGTATTTCATACCTCGAGGGCGGTCCGCCCAAGTATGCGGGTAGGTGGCACGAGCTATTTAGCAATAAATAGCCTAGCTGAATGGTTGCCTGCATGCTCATCGGGCATGTATACAGAATCCGGCCTATAGGCGCATCCCGTTTTCTTTTGTGATCCTCCTCCCATTTTACTTTTTTTCTGCCTCTTTTTCATAGTTGGCTACTGACTGCTGTGCAGTTTTCTTTTTTGGGTGTGCCTGCTGTTTCTAACCACAGTCTGCCTAGTACCCCACTTTTCCCATCTTTTTTGGTTCACTTCTGAGCATAAATTCCCACTCTAGGTGGGTTGGCCGTGGCTGATTCCCACTAGTTTTTGGGTTGAAATGCAGTTTCATTTTGAAAGCCTTAATTATTAAGGAAAGGAAATGTTGGTGTCAGTTTACTTTAGGCTTATTCGCCAATAGATTGATTTCACTTATGTTTTTTTGATGGGAGTGCCTTTTTATACAGCTGTAAGTACTTGTTGTGATTGAAGAAAAAGAGTTTTTGCATCTTGACCAAGGGAGGGAATTGGCTTAGAGTGGGAAAAAGTAGGAAAATGTGTAAAAAAGTGGGAGTCACCCATGTTCCAAGGAAGCAGCGCGCTAACTCTAGATGCCAAGGGGCGGATGTCTATTCCGACCCGGTATCGCGATCCGCTGATTTCCGAGCAAGAGGGACGGTTGACTCTAACACGTCATCCTGATGGTTGCTTGTTGTTATACCCACGCAGTGTATGGGAGACCAAGCGCGAGCAGATTGCTGCTTTGCCTATGTCGGCTCGTGCTTTCCAACGTTTGCTTTTGGGTAGTGCACATGATGTGGAGATGGATTCTGCCGGTCGAATATTGATCACGGCCGAGCTTAGACAGGCAGCCACATTAGAACGTGAGGCCATGCTTTTAGGGATGGGCGGGCATTTTGAGATTTGGCACCCAACCCAGCTAGATGAACGCCAGAAAGAGGATCTGGAAAAAAGCATGACCGATGTATTCGAACAATTTTCTTTCTAAAGAACTTTTTATAAAAAAATCAATTTATGACAGCCGCCCACCGTCCCGTATTGCTAAAGCAGGTCATTGCAGCTTTGGTTGCTCCTGGTTTCAAAGCCAGGCGTGCAGACTCGGCTATGCCTGCCTTGGGGACAGTGGATGGAGATTTTGTTGATGCGACCTTTGGGCGTGGCGGGCACAGTCAGGCTTTGTTGCCTTATCTCAGTGCTGATGCTCGACTGTTTGTGCTGGACAAGGATCCAGCCGCCTTCAAAGTGGCTCAGCAATTACAGGCGCAGGACCCTCGTGTCGTCCCTATACATAGCGGTTTCGAGCACCTTGATAGCTCGTTAGCCGAACATCAGGTGACGTCTATAGATGGGTTGATGATGGATTTGGGCGTGTCCTCCCCGCAGCTAGATGAGGCCGAGCGGGGGTTTTCTTTTACACACGATGGACCGCTCGATATGCGCATGAATAACCGCACTGGGCAGACTGCTGCGCAGTGGCTTGCCAAGGCAAGCATTAACGATATGAAGGAGGTCTTACACCATTATGGCGAAGAACGGCATGCTATCCAGATTGCAAAGGCGATTGCAACTCGCCGCAAATCCTCTCCGCTCCAGACCACGCATGATCTCGCCCAGCTGGTCTCCCGTGTCGTGCCCTCGCGCCCGAAAGCACATCATCCGGCGACTCGGACCTTCCAGGCTATACGGATTTACATCAATCGCGAGCTCGAGGCACTCCAGGCTGCGCTGCCGCTAGCACTGCAGCTACTAAAGGCAGGGGGGCGATTAGCGGTCATCAGCTTTCATTCTTTAGAGGACCGCATCGTCAAGAGGTTTATTTCAACAGGGGCTCGGCCAGAAGCTGCCTATGCCCATCTACCACTGACCCAGGATCAATTACCGCATCCTTGGCTTAAAAGCCTCGGGCGCGTATTGCCCGAGCGCAGCGAGATCGACTCGAACCCTCGTTCGCGCTCGGCCGTGCTGCGTGTTGCGGAACGCACTGAGCGTTTACTTGGCGAGGATTGGCGTAACGAGTGGTGCGAGGTCGCTGCTTATTATGAAAATTCCGGTCAGCATTTTTCTCGTCGGCGGGGGCGCTAAAAATGCGATTAATAGTGCTTTTGGTTCTCGCGGTGTTTTTAATGGGTTTTCATCTGATTACCACGCGCTATCATGCGCGTGACCTTTACGTACAAATTGAGCAGTTGCGCGGACAGGCCCAAGACCTGGATGCGCAGTGGCGGCGTTTACAACTCGAGCGTGCCGAGTTGACCCGCAATGCCCGTATTGATGAATTGGCACGTGAGAACTTTTCAATGGCGCCTGCGGGTCCTGAATACACTATATATTTGCCCGCTGGACGTAACAGCACAAATAATGAAATCACCGATGCCGCACAAGCCGCTCATAAAGAGGCGGCGTCCCAAGCAACAGCACACGGAGGGCAGCCATGAAACCTTTTGGTTTTTATGAAAATCCTGTGCTAGAAGAGGCCATGCCACAGTGGCGTGCTCGCTTTGTCATGCTGCTTTTGTTGCTGAGCTTTGGTGCGCTGCTTGTCAAGGCGTTGTATCTGCAGGGATTATCGACGCAATTTCTTCAAGAGCAGGGGGTGCGTCGCTTTGAACGCACCATGGTGTTACCGCCTAATCGGGGCAAAATATTTGATCGCAGCGGCAAGGTTGTGCTGGCCTCTAGTGTGCCGGTCAAAGCCATTTGGGTTATTCCCGAAGATGCCAGCAGAGCCAGCGCCGAGCAGGTACAGCAGTTGGCTCAGCTGCTAGAAATGCCTGCCGATGAGGTGCGCAAACGCATGCAAACACCAGGACGTAGCTTTGTTTATCTACGTCGTCAGGTTGATCTCGAGTTGGCCGAGCAAATCGCAGACTTAGGGGTGCCTGGCGTACACCAACAAGACGAGATGCGTCGTTTTTATCCTGAGGGTGAAAGTGCTGCTCACGTATTAGGGTTTACTGATATCGAAGACCAGGGGCTCGAAGGGATCGAATTAGCTTTTAATGATTTGCTATCGGGTGAGCCTGGTTCGCGGCGTGTCATGCGCGACCGTTTGGGGCGCATTGTGGAAGATGTGCGCGAGGTGATTCCCCCAATGCATGGCGAAGATCTCTTTTTGTCCATTGATGCGGGTGTGCAATACGATGCTTACAGGGCTTTAAAGAAAGCCCTGGATTTTCATGACGCCAAGGCCGGCTCAGCGGTGGTGTTAGATGTGCGCACGGGTGAGATTTTAGCCTTGGTAAATTTACCTACTTATAACCCTAATGACCGAGCTGATCGCAAGGGTGAAGCTTTGCGTAACCGAGTCATTACCGATACTTTTGAGCCCGGCTCTATCATGAAACCCTTTACGGTGGCTCTGGCTTTAGAAAGTGGGGCCGTAGATTTAGATACCCAGTTTGATACGGGCAATGGTCGCTACCGCTACGAGGGTGCAGTTATTTCGGACGTTAGCCGTAATGGGGTGCTCGATGTGGCGGGTATTATCCGTCGTTCTAGCAATATCGGTATGACCATGATTTCCGAGCGCATGTCCTCAGAGCAGATGTGGGATGGGTTCGATCGTTTGGGCTTTGGTCATGCACCCCAGCTAGGTTTCCCCGGAGCCGCGGCGGGCCGTTTGCGGCCTTGGGACAGTTGGCGTCCTATTGAGCGGGCCACCATGGCATACGGCTATGGGATGTCCAGTTCGCTAATACAGATTGCGCAGGCTTTCACTGTGTTTGCTCGTGACGGCGATATGGTTTCTCTAAGTCTGCTGCGACGCGACTCACAACCAACCAGTACGCGTGTTTTTAGTCCTGAAACTGCCCAGTCTATGCGCTCTATGCTCGAGGCCGCTGCAGGGCCCGAGGGCACACGTCGTGCTGCTGTTCATGGTTATCGGGTCGCAGGTAAAAGTGGTACCGCACGCAAGATTGTAGATGGTGCTTATAGCAAATCTAGTTATCGCAGTTCTTTTGTAGGTTTTGCACCTGTTTCTGATCCCCAGATTGTGGTGGCAGTTTCTGTGGACGAGCCCCGCCGTGAAGGATATTTTGGTGGGCTGGTGGCAGCGCCCGTGTTTTCCGAGGTGGTTGCAGGCAGTTTACGTCGCTTAGGCGTGCAGCCTGATGCACCCGTTGAGTCCCTGGTTGCTTTGGACGTGAATACAGGGGGAATTCAATAATGACGAACAAGACAATAGAAAAAATCACACGCTGGTTAAATGAGCACTGCGATCGCAGGGCAGCGTTGTGTCTGGATTCCCGACAGGTAGAGTCCGGCGATATATTTGTGGCTCGTGCAGGGCAGCAAACAGATGGTTATCGTTTTATACAAGATGCGGTGGATAATGGCGCCGCAGCTGTCATTTATGATGCTGTTCATGCAGCACCAGAGATCAATCGCCCGGCCTTAGCGGTGACCGATCTCGAGCAGCACATGGGGGCTTTGGCTCATGAATGGTACGGCCGTCCATCGGACGAGCTCACCATTATTGCAGTGACTGGGACTAACGGTAAGACCTCAGCTACGCATTGGTTGGCTGAATCTTTAAATACTTCAGGAGTACCCTGCGCCAGTATTGGTACATTGGGTGTCTGCTTACCCAAGGGTGAGCGCATCATGCAGTCTCTGACGACCCCAGATGTATTCACAATGCATGAAAGTTTGGCGCGTATACGGGATGCCAAAATAAATCTGGTGGTGCTCGAGGCTTCATCTATAGGCCTGGATCAAGGTCGCTTGGATGGGGTCGCTATCGATGTGGCTGCGTTTACCAATTTGTCTCATGATCATTTGGATTATCACGGTAGTTGGCAGCATTATGGTGATAGCAAAAAGCTGTTATTCCAGCGGCCTGGATTACGCCGTGTGGTGGTTAATCTGGATGATCCCTTTGCCGAGCAGGTATTGGAATCGGCTGGCAAGGCACCTGTATTTACTTATTCCATGAATGATCCCGAGGCTGATTTTTATGCCCAAGACATTCATCCGGGTACCGATGGCCAGGTGTTTAACTTGGTTGGGGTTCATGGCACCGCACAGTTTTTGACTCATCAAATTGGTTTGCACAACGTCTCTAACTATTTATTAGTGGCTGCTGTGTTAAATGAGTTGGGCTGGCCAGTATCCAAGATTGCGCGTATTATGGCGGGCTTGACGCCGGTGGCGGGTCGTTTGGAAATTGTGCGTGCGATTGCAAATCGCAGTCGCAAAGCTGTTTATGCACAACCTTTGGTAGTTGTAGATTACGCGCATACGCCTGATGCGTTAGAGCGCGCACTGTTGGCTCTACGCGAGGTGGCTGCTGTACGCAACGGGGCTTTGCGTTGTGTGATGGGTTGCGGTGGCGACCGTGACCAAGCCAAACGTCCTCAAATGGGTGCAATTGCTCAGCGCTATGCTGATTCAGTTGTTATTACCAATGATAATCCGCGCAGCGAGGATCCGGAAACTATTGCGCAGGCTATTTTGGCTGGTGCTCAGGAAGAAATTCAGTCGCAGGCTGATGGCGCTACCCAAGAGCCTGTAATCCAATTGAATCGTGCAACTGCGATATTGGACGCTGTCTGGCAGGCTAATCCTAATGACATTATCTTGATTGCCGGTAAAGGGCATGAAACCTACCAAGAGATCGGTGATGCTCGGCACTATTTTTCTGATGTGCAGTGGGCGCAATTAGCCTTGACCTGGCTGTATGCACCGCAGTTGTCTACGGATACTCGCCGTTTGCAGGCGGGCGAGTTGTTTTTGGCTATTGCTGGTGATCGTTTTGATGGTCATGATTTCCTCGAGCAGGCCGAACAGAAAAAAGCACTGGCAGCGATAGTCGAGCGGCCTAGCCCCGATGTAGATTTACCACAGATTGTGGTGGGTCCGACCTTGGTTGCACTGCAGAAAATGGCTAATAGCTGGCGCAAATGCTTTCAATTACCCGTCGTTGCGGTTACTGGTAGTAATGGCAAGACAACCACTAAAGAGATGATTGCCCGTATATTTGCGGCGCAATACGGTGATGATGGCTATCTGGCCACTCAGGGAAACCTCAACAATCACATCGGGGTCCCGCTCAGTGTTTTACGCCTGAGCCCACAACATCGCGTGGCTGTTTTCGAGTTGGGGATGAATCAGCCTAATGAAATAGCGGATTTGGCTGCTTTGGTACAGCCCCAGGTTGCGTTGGTGAATAATGCCCAACGAGAGCACCAGGAATTCATGCATACGGTAAAAGCAGTGGCGCAGGAAAATGGTTCAGTGCTGCAGGCTTTGCCCCAAGACGGCGTGGCAGTTTTCCCGGCTGATGATGACTACAGCGGCCTGTGGCGTGATTTAGCTGCGGGACGCCGCTGCGTCACTTTTAGTCTCAAACAAGGGGCCGACGTCAGTGCGCGCGAAATTTATCCCGATGCCGGCTGGACGAGGTTTACGCTGACCGCCGCGCAAGACCAGGCTAAAGTCGCGTTGGCAGTGCCCGGGGTACATAATTTATACAACGCATTAGCAGCCAGTGGTTGTGCTTTGGCTTTGGGTATTTCTATCGAAAAGATAGCCCGTGGTTTGGAATCTTTTCGACCCGTAGAAGGGCGGATGCAGCCCAAACAGCTCAAAGAGGGCTATCAGTTAATTGATGATAGCTATAACGCGAATCCCGACTCTGTGCGGGCAGCCATCGAAGTACTGGCACAGCTAGAGGGTAAAAAGATTTTGGTATTAGGTGACATGGCTGAGGTCGGCATTCACCGCCAGGCCGTGCACGCAGAAGTGGGCGGCTATGCCCGCGAGAGAGGGATTGATCAGCTCTGTGTGATCGGCAGTGATGCCCAGTTTGCAGCCGAGGCTTTTGGTGATGGAGCGCATCGTTTTGATGATATAAAAGTGCTGCAGACTCATTTGGTAGCGCAGGCACCCGCTCATTATTTGGTAAAAGGGTCGCGCAGCGCGCGAATGGATCGAGTGGTTAAACATTTAGAGCAAGCATTTTTAAAAGAAAAAGGGGATTCGCATGCTTCTTGAGTTAGCACGCCTATTGGCCGAATCCCAAATTCGGTTTTTTACGGTATTTGAATACATTACGTTACGTGCTTTGCTCGCTTGCGCAACGGCATTGGCGATTGGGTTGTTAGCCGGTCCTTGGGTGATTCGTCGTTTAACGGCCATGAAAATTGGCCAGGCAGTGCGTTCTTATGGTCCTGAAACCCATCTGGAAAAGGCTGGTACACCCACCATGGGCGGCGTGTTGGTGCTGATTTCGGTAGCTATTAGCACCTTGCTCTGGGCGGATCTGACCAATCGTTTCGTTTGGGTGGTTTTGTTGGTGACTCTGGGCTTTGGGTGGATCGGTTGGCGTGATGATTACCGCAAGGTGGTTTATCGCGATCCCGAGGGGATGCCGGCCAAGCAAAAGTTTTTTTGGCAAGCTCTCATTGGTCTGGTGGCTGCTATTTACCTGAGTTTTGCCGTGTCGGTGCCCGGGACTACTGAGTTATGGCCTTTATTTAAAAGTTGGGTGTTCAGCGGGTTTACTAAATCATTGCCCACACAAGCAGATTTGATTGTGCCGTTCTTTAAAAGCGTCAGCTATCCCTTGGGGGTGTTCGGCTTTGTGGCATTGACTTGGTTTGTGATTGTAGGGACCAGTAATGCGGTTAATTTGACCGATGGCTTAGATGGTTTGGCCATCATGCCAACAGTCATGGTAGGGGGCGCGCTCGGTGTGTTTGCCTATGTTGTAGGGCGGGTGGATTACTCTAAATATCTGCTTTTTCCCTATATTCCCGGTGCCGGCGAGCTAATGATTATCTGTGCGGCCATCGGTGGCGCGGGGCTTGCTTTTTTATGGTTTAACGCCTATCCAGCGCAGGTGTTCATGGGCGATGTGGGTGCCTTGGCGTTGGGGGGGGCTTTGGGGACTATTGCCGTAGTTGTTCGCCAAGAGATTGTGCTCTTTATAATGGGCGGTGTTTTTGTGGTGGAAACTTTATCAGTCATGATTCAGGTGGCTTGGTTTAAGTACACCAAAATACGCTACGGCGAAGGGCGGCGAATATTTTTAATGGCGCCGCTGCATCATCACTTCGAAGTCGGAGGCTGGAAAGAAACACAGGTTGTCGTTCGTTTTTGGATCATCACTATGATGTTGGTGCTGGTCGGTTTGGCCACATTGAAATTACGTTAGAGACGCGATAGTAGCTATGCATACTGAGGTTTATACTCCCTCACAGCGAATTTTGGTTTTAGGCTTGGGCCATAGTGGCGCCGCAGCCGCGTACTGGTGTGCGCATCAGGGCTGGTCTGTACGCCTGGCTGATACGCGTCCCACCCCACCCGGTATTGACGAGTTACGCCAAGCTTTATCTGCGCACGACGCGCAATGGGTGTTGGGTGATCAAGCCTTGCAAGATACTGTCCTAGATGATGTGCGTACTGTGGTCTTGAGTCCCGGGTTATCACCGCATGAGCCCCAGCTGACAGCTTTGCTGGAGCAAGCAAAAGCCCGCGATATCGAATGCATTAATGAGCTGACCTTATTTGCGCGCGCTTTGAATCGGGCAGCGCAACTAGATGATTATCACCCCCAGCTCATTGCCATTACTGGGACCAATGGAAAAACAACAGTCGCTACCATGGTGGCGCATATGTTGCGTGAACACGAGGTCAGTGTGCAGTTAGCCGGCAATATCAGTCCGTCTTGTATGAGTGCTTGGTTGGCCGCTGAGCAAACGGGGCAATGGCCTGATGTTTGGGTGCTAGAGTGTTCTAGCTTTCAGCTGCATAGCATGCAGGATCTGCACGCAGATGTGGGAACAGTATTAAATATCAGCCAAGACCATCTCGATTGGCACGCATCAGCTAGCGACTACGAAAATGACAAAAAACGCTTGTTGAAACATGCCGAGCGTATTGTTTATAACCGTGAAGATGCTGTTGTCTATGGCCTAGCACAAGAGTTTGACAAACCTCAGTGGTCTTTTGGGCGCAGTCAACCCCAAGAAGATCGGCAGTTAGGGCTATTTGTTGATGTGCAGGACCGCCGTTGGTTAGCGATGCGTGATGCCATGGGTCAGTATGCACAATTATTGCCTTGCGGTAGTTTATCGCTGGTGGGCGAGCATAACGAAGACAATGCATTAGCAGCTTTGGCGCTACTGGCCGCTTTAGATTGGCCTATTGCTCAGATGGTCGAATCGTTGCGTCGTTATCGAGGCGAGCCGCATCGTTGCGAATGGGTACAGACCATCAAAGGCGTACGTTTTATCAATGACAGCAAGGGCACCAACGTGGGCGCTACTGTCGCGGCTATTCAAGGTATTGATGCGCCCAAAGTATTAATCGTGGGCGGTTTGGGTAAAGGACAAGATTTCACCCCTCTGGCCGAAGCTATCCGCAGTGGGGCGGTTCGCCATACAGTCCTATATGGTGCTGACGCAGCTCGTATTGCTCAAACATTACGTACATACGAGCTCTCTCACAGTCTGGTCGCCCAGTTATCACAAGCTGTTGAGCAGGCCTTTGGCTTTGCAGAAAACCAAGACGTGGTTCTGTTTTCGCCCGCCTGCGCCAGTATGGACCAGTTTGAAAATTACCAGGCTCGAGGTCTGGCATTTACAGAGGCCGTCAGAGAGATCGCGTTGGATTCAGGAGAGGTGTTATGAGTTTTCTGTCAGTCTTAAGCACCCTCTCTAATCCACGTACTGTACGTACTGCACAGCCAGGTATTGACACCTTATTGCTCAGTGTCACTGTGTGTTTGTCAATGTTCGGATTGCTGATGGTGTACTCGGCCTCGATCGCACTCGGAGACGGACCCCAGTACCAAGGTTACGGCCGCTATTATTTTGTCATCCGCCATGCCATTTTTATGGGTTTGGGGTTGTTATTTGCCATTGCAGTTGTGGTTGTGCCCATGAAACGTTGGCAAGAGTGGGCGCTACCCTTGTTTTTTGTCGGCCTGATTCTGCTGGCATTGGTTTTAGTTCCTGGGATTGGGCGCGAGGCTAATGGCGCACGCCGCTGGATTCCGTTAGGAATTATCAATTTGCAGCCCTCAGAGCTCATGAAGGTTCTCATGTTGCTTTACGCCGCAGACTATACCGTACGTAAACAGGCTCATCTGAGTGGTTTCGTACGCGGATTGATACCCATGATTGTGTCTGTTTTAGTCGTGGGTGCGCTGCTATTGCTAGAGCCTGACTTAGGGGCCTTTATCGTGATCGGTGCCATTGCGATGGGGCTGATATTTATCGGTGGCCTCAATATCAAACATTTTGCGCTTATGACAGTGGGACTGCTGGGTAGCTTTTTTGCTTTGATCTGGTATTTCCCATGGCGCCGCCAGCGTTTGTTTGTCTATCTGGATCCTTGGAACCCTGACAATGTATATGGCAGTGCATACCAATTATCGCATTCTTTGATAGCGTTCGGACGTGGTGAATGGTTTGGTGTGGGTTTGGGCGCCAGTGTCGAAAAACTACATTATCTACCCGAAGCCCATACTGACTTCATCGCTGCGGTGATCGGCGAAGAGCTCGGTTTTGTTGGCATTACAGTGCTCGTGGCTGTTTTTGGCTTTATTGTTTGGCGTTGCTTTGAAATTGGTCGCCAGGCGATAGCCATGGACCGTGTTTTTGGCGCGATGGTCGCTTATGGGGTGGGGGTGTGGTTTGGCGTGCAGACCTTTATCAATATAGGTGTTTGTTTGGGTTTGTTACCGACTAAAGGGCTAACCCTCCCTATGGTCAGCTATGGCGGCTCGGCGATTGTAACCACATTTGTTGCCATTGCCTTGGTGTTTCGCGTGGATTATGAAAATCGACGACTGATGCGGGGGAAAAGCAAATGACGCAATCCACTCATCGCATCGTAATTATGGCGGGTGGTACCGGCGGGCATATCATGCCTGGTTTGGCTGTGGGCCATCTACTGCGTGCTCAGGGCTGGCAGGTCTGGTGGTTAGGGCATCCCGAGCGCATGGAGGGTGATATGGTCCCCGAGCACGGTTTTGAATTGTTACCCTTGGAGTTTTCGGGCTTGCGCGGCAAAGGTTTGGGTGCATTGCTTAAATTGCCTTTTCGCTTGTTCGCTGCGGGTAAACAGGCCCGGCGCGCTTTTCAGAGGGTGCGCCCACAAGTAGTTTTGGGGATGGGCGGTTATGTCACCGTACCTGGAGGTTTGATGGCTCGTTGGATGAAAATTCCCTTAGTCGTGCACGAACAAAATGCTATCGGCGGCACCGCGAATCGTTTGCTGGCCCGCTTGGCGCGTCGTCGATTAGTGGGCTTTCCTGGAGCATTGCCTGGCGCAGTAATGGTCGGAAATCCTGTTCGTGCAGCTTTCAAGGCCCTAGAAGCCCCCAAGAGCCGTTATGCGCGACGCAATGGTCCTTTGAGTGTGTTGGTGCTAGGAGGCAGCTTAGGTGCCCGACCTTTAAATCAGGTCATCCCCGAAGCCCTCGGCAGTATTAGGCCCGCCGAGCGGCCTTCTATCTTGCATCAAACCGGTGCTCAGCATTTAGATGATGTGCAAAATCACTATGCTCAGCTAGGAGTGGATGCCGAGTGTGTGGCTTTTATAGAGGACGTTGCACAGGCAATGGCACAAGCGGATATTGTGATTTGTCGTGCAGGAGCCATGACAGTGGCCGAGGTGGCCACAGCAGGTGTTGCCGCTTTGTTTGTTCCTTTGCCTCATGCGATTGATGACCATCAAACAGCAAATGCACGCTTTTTGGCAGACTGTGATGCAGCCTGGCTGCAGCCTCAAAGCTCGTTAACCAGTCAGTGGCTAAGTAAATGGTTGCGGGAGCGCCAACGTGACGAATTGGCCGAGGTCGCGACGCGCGCTTACGAGCATGCGTACAAAGAGGCCACAGAAAGAATTGCTCATGCTTGTAGCGAAGTTGCGCAGGAGGCCGCATGAAACATCGTATTAAACAAATACATTTTGTGGGTATCGGTGGCTCAGGCATGAGCGGCATTGCCGAGGTATTGTTAAATCTGGGCTACGCCATTAGTGGTTCTGATATTCAAGAATCCGCCGTGACTCGTCGTTTGGCTCGGCTAGGTGCCCGAATACTGATCGGCCACCAAGCAGAAAATGTAAACGGTATGGGCGCCATCGTAATTTCCAGTGCCATTACTAATGACAACCCCGAGGTGCTCGCTGCTCGGGCAGCGAATATACCGGTGGTGCCACGTGCCTTGATGTTAGCCGAGCTCATGCGTCTCAAGCGTGGGATTGCTGTAGCAGGGACCCATGGGAAAACCACGACGACGAGCTTGATTGCCAGTGTGCTGGCTGCGGGTGGTGTTGATCCCACCTTTGTGATTGGCGGGCGCTTGAATTCAGCGGATGCTAACGCACGTCTTGGTCAAGGGGACTATATTGTTGTCGAGGCGGATGAATCAGATGCGTCCTTTTTAAACCTGATGCCAGTCATGAGTGTGATCACCAATATCGATGTGGATCACATGGACACCTATGGCCATGATTTGGCACGCTTGAAAAGCGCTTTTATCGAATTTACGCAGCGATTGCCTTTTTACGGCAGTGCGATTTTATGCACCGATGACCCTAATGTGCGCGAAATTATCCCCTTTGTATCGCGGCCCATGACGACTTATGGCATCGATTCAGATGCGCAGGTGCGGGCAGTCAATGTGCGCCACCAAGGCACCAAAATGTGCTTTGAAGTACAGCGCAAAGGGCCCACCGGTACATTGCCCGAACTATCGGTATGTTTAAATTTGCCTGGCCGTCACAACGTGTTGAATGCTTTGGCCGCGATTGCTGTGGCGACTGAATTAGGTGTTTCTGATGATGTAATAGCACAGGCATTAGATAACTTTACGGGCGTTGGACGGCGTTTTGCCCTGCTGGGCGACTTTAATGTGCCCGCAACATCGGGGGGGGGCAAATTTACAGTGGTCGATGATTATGGCCATCACCCGACCGAGATGCAGGCGACCTTAGAGGCCGCTCGTGGTGCTTGGCCGGATAGGCGTTTGGTCATGGTGTTTCAGCCGCATCGTTATACCCGTACCCGAGATTGCTTTGAGGATTTTGTACATGTATTAAGCCAAGCAGATGCGGTCTTCATTACCGAGGTTTTTGCGGCAGGCGAAGAGCCTTTAATCGCCGCTGATGGGCGTGCATTGACGCGAGGTGTACGGGTCGCGGGTCGTGTTGAGCCCGTATTTGTGCCCGAGTTGGACCAGCTAGCGGATTCTTTACTGAATTTCGTCCGCGCTGATGATGTGGTGTTGATCATGGGGGCAGGTAGTATTAGTCGCTTACCCACGTTCTTAGGAGAAAGACAATGAGTGCAGCGATGGGACGAGTCGGTGTGTTGTATGGCGGCGTTTCTGCCGAACGTGAAGTGTCCTTGATGTCCGGTCAAGGTGTGTGCAAGGCGCTGCGCTCGCGGGGTGTCGATGCTCATTTGTTTGACACCGGAGAGCGCTCGTTGGCTGAGTTAGCCGGCTCACAATTTGACCGTGTGTTTATAGCGCTGCATGGGCGTCACGGCGAAGATGGCACATTGCAAGGTGCATTAGAGCTATTAGGAATCCCTTACACAGGCAGTGGCCCCAAAGCGTCAGCGGTAGCGATGGACAAGGTGATGAGCAAAAAAATCTGGCAACACGCCCAGCTACCGACACCAGGTTATGTGGTTTTAGAGCACGAGGCCCAGCTAGATAAAGCAGTACAGGAATTAGGTTTTCCTTTCATTATGAAGCCGCCACACGAAGGCTCTACTGTGGGTTTTGCCTTAGTAGAGTCGCAGGCTCAGGTAAAGGCTGCTTTTGCGCTGGCCAAGCAGTACGACCGTGCTGTCTTGGCCGAGCAGTTCATCGCGGGTCGTGAGCTCACCGTGCCCGTTTTAGGGGCAGGTAAAACCGCTCGCGCATTGCCGGTGATCGAGATTGTCGTGCCTGAGGGAGGTTTGTACGACTACGAGCATAAATATCACAGCCAAGAAACACAGTATTTTTGTCCAGCTGATTTACCCGCAGCTGTGACCAAGCAGGTACAGACACTGGCTCAAGATGCTTATCGTGCTTTGGATTGCGAAGGCTGGGGTCGCGTTGACATCATGTTAGATGCGCAACAGCAGCCATGGCTGCTAGAAATAAACACTTCACCTGGCATGACACCGCAGTCTCTGGTGCCGATGGCAGCGCAGGCCCAGCAAATGAGTTACGAGGATTTATGTATGGAAATTTTGCAGCATGCCAATTTAAAAGTGCATACTGCCGCAGCTAAGGACGAATAAGGAGGTCACGTGCTGACAGTGCGTATCACAAATTTCATAGCCAATGCGCTGACGGTATTAGCGGTGCTCATACTGTTGGCCGCGTTGTTGCTGTGGGTGGCGCACAGACCTTATTTCCAAATAGAAAGAGTAGCGTTGGAAAGTACGCAAGGAGAAACCTTGCGTTATGTGCAAATTGACGAACTGGCCCACGATATTCAAGGCAAGGTGACCGGTGGTTTTTTTGATATCAATCTGGATGAAGCGCGTTCAGTGTTCGAGTCTTTGCCTTGGGTACGGCGCGCTCAGGTAAAGCGGGAATGGCCCAATCAACTGAGGGTCGCTATCGAGGAACAAGAGCCATTAGCATTTTGGAATAACGAGCAATTAATTAATCGCTGGGGTGAGGTCTTTACTGCTGATAAAACCCCCTTGGTACAAACCGGGCAGGCGGCTCTAATTCCACAGCTAAACGGTCCCGAGCAATCCGAGCGGTTGGTGATTCAGCGCTATGCCGAGGTGGCACGTTGGGTGGCTCCTTTGGGTTTAGATATTGAGCAAGTCACCCTCAGTCCTCGCTATGCGTGGGATGTCGTACTTTCTAATGGCATGCAGTTGCTCATTGGTCGTGACCCAGCGGCCGAAGCAACAGACCCCCATGGACGTTCTGGGGCGCAGTCTTTTGCTGCTCGTATCGAGCGGTTTATACAGGCGTGGCCTGCTTTGTCAGAGCGATTGGCGGGGCGTACGATTGCTCGGGCGGATTTACGCTACAACGATGGTTTTGCCATTACTTTGGCCCCGCAGGATAACAGTGAGTAAAACAGAAAATGACTCGTGATACTAAGGATTTAATCGTCGCATTAGACATTGGCACCAGCAAGGTGATTGCGGTGGTGGCTGAAATTTTGCCGGGCGGACAATTCGAAGTCCTAGGCCTGGGCCAGCACGCGTCCTTGGGCATGCGCAAAGGGGTGGTGGTTAATATCGAAAGCACCGTGAATTCCATCCAAAAGGCCCTCGAAGAGGCCGAGCTCATGGCCGATTGCAAAATTCGCGAAGTCTATACCGGAATAGCGGGGGGACATATTCGTAGCTTTAATTCTAGCGGGATGGTCGCTGTCAAAGACAAAGAGGTCACCGCAACCGATGTGGCACGAGTGATAGAAACGGCCAAGGCGATCAATATCCCCACGGATCAGCAGGTGCTGCATGTTCTGACGCAAGAATTCATCGTCGACGCGCAGGAGGATATTCGTGAACCCATCGGCATGAGTGGGCTGCGCTTAGAAGTACGTGTCCATATTGTGACGGGTGCCGTTAGTGCTGCGCAAAACATCGTCAAATGCGTCCGTCGCTGCGGTTTAGAAGTACAGGACCTGATCTTGCAGCCCCTGGCTTCGAGCTTGGCCTGTCTCACCGAGGATGAAAAAGAGCTTGGAGTGGTTCTGGTGGATATTGGAGGGGGGACTACCGATATCGCAATTTATACCGGGGGTGCTATCCGCCATACAGATGTAATTTCAATCGCTGGTGACCAGATTACCAGTGATATTGCGGCCATGTTAAGAACGCCAACACCAGATGCCGAAGAAATTAAATTGCGCTATGGGATCGCCAAACAAACACTGGCCAATGCCGAAGAGCTCATCGAGGTGCCGGGGATCGGTGATCGGCCCAATCGGCAGGTAAAACGACAATCCGTAGGAGCGGTGATTGAGCCTCGTGTAGAAGAGCTATTGCATTTTGTGCAACAAAGCTTGCATGAGTCCGGGTACGAGGATTTGGTTTCATCGGGCATTGTTTTGACCGGGGGAACAGCATTATTACCCGGCATCGTCGAGTTGGCCGAAGACGTTTTCGCCAAGCCAGTTCGAGTCGCAGTACCCACTTATGAAGGCAGTTTGGCCGATGTGATGCGTAATCCCAGATTTTCAACCGTGATGGGTCTATTGACCGAAGCACGGTTGCAGCATGCGCGCGGGCAACGGGTCGCTCAGCAAAAAGGCAGCGTAAAAACCCTGTTTGCGCGGATGCGTGAATGGTTTTTGAATTAAAACAATGAATTGTTAAAGGAGGGAATTTAATGAGCAAAGGTAGTTGTAAAAAATACCACCATGGATGGATATGATTTTTCGTAGCAAAGGTTCTTTTTTATTTATCTGTAGAACGTTTCAAGACGCAAGGGAGTCAAAATGATGGATTTTGAAATGATTGATACGCAAAGCGGCTCCACCGTGATCAAGGTCATTGGTGTTGGAGGCGCTGGGGGCAATGCCATTACCCATATGATTAATTCTGGGGTACAGGGCGTTGATTTCATCTGTGCTAACACAGACTCACAGGCATTGGCCAGCAGCCAAGCGCCTGCCCAGATTCGTTTGGGCCGCAGCGGTCTAGGGGCCGGTGCCAAACCCGAACAAGGGCGTGCTGCTGCTGAAACTGCCCGTGAAGAGATTCGTGCTGCACTCGAGGGTGCGCACATGGTGTTTATCACGGCCGGTATGGGTGGTGGTACAGGTACAGGTGCTAGTCCCGTGGTTGCCGAGGTCGCCAAAGAATTGGGTATTCTGACTGTTGGCGTCGTGACCAAGCCCTTTGATTTCGAAGGCAACCGTCGCATGCGTATGGCCGAAGAAGGAATCAGCGAGTTAGGCAAGCATGTTCATTCTCTGATTGTGGTGCTCAACGAGCGCTTGTATGATTTAATGGATGATGATGCCACTCAGGAAGATTGCTTCAAGGCTGCGGACGATGTCTTGCATAACGCATGTGCAGGCATTGCCGAAATTATCAACGTCGAAGGTAACGTCAACGTTGACTTTGAAGACGTCAAGACTATTATGGGTGAACAAGGCCAAGCCATGATGGGTACGGCCGTTGCATCTGGCGAGGACCGCGCCGTCATAGCCGCCCAAGAGGCTATTGCTTGCCCATTGCTCGAGGGCGTAGATCTGAATGGTGCCCGCGGTATTTTGGTCAATATCACCGCTGGTCGCGATTTAAAATTGCGCGAGACCCGCGAGATTATGAATACCATTCGCAGCTACGCAGCTGAGGACGCCACTGTTATCTTTGGTACTGCCTACGACAACGACATGCGTGACAGCTTGCGTGTGACCGTGGTCGCTACTGGGTTAGGTCGTAAAAAGAGTCGTCCCGAGCTAGTTCATGACAAAGAAGAAGAGGCTCTGCGTACCGGTACTGATGATGCCGTAATTAATGAGTCCCACCAAGAGGAAGCCGAAACGGGTAAGGTAGATGTATTCCGCAACCCCCGCGCCAGTCGCCGTGCTTCTGACCAAGTGCGCGCATTAGAAACAGCAGGTATGGATCATTTTGATATTCCTGCTTTCTTGCGCAAACAGGCTGACTAATTTTTCAGGCTCCCGCGCGATGTACACAGCCCATCTATAATAGGGCTGTGTACATTGTGAATTTGAGTTTATTAACAACGGGTTCATGAAAAAAAGAGTACACTATGGGGTGTTTAAAATAATGCATTAAAAAGTACGGTTATATGTTAAAGCAGCGAACCATAGCTCAAACCATTAGTACAAAGGGTATAGGACTCCATTCGGGGCGCCTGGTCGAGCTCACGCTACGCCCGGCTGTACCTGACACAGGTATTGTTTTTCACCGTGTTGATCTGGACCCGGTGGTGACCATCCCTGCGGATGCATTTTCCGTGGGTGGAACCATGATGGCGTCCGTTTTACAAAAAGATGACGTAGTGGTGTCCACCGTAGAGCACCTGATGTCTGCTCTGGCGGGTTTGGGTATAGATAACATACATATCGATCTGACCGCCCAAGAGGTTCCTATTATGGATGGCAGTGCGGGTACTTTTGTGTACCTATTGCGTGCTGCAGGCCTCAAAGAACAAGCAGCCGCCAAAAAGTTTCTGCGTGTCCTCAAGCCCATACAGGTCGAAGAGGGCAGTGGCGATGATAAAAAGTGGGCGCGCCTAGAGCCCTACGAAGGATATGCGCTGCAGTTTTCCATTGACTTTCAACACCCGGCAATCAAGGCTACAGCTAATTTCGCCGAGGTTGATTTTGCAAAAGATTCTTATACCAAAACCATCGCTCGGGCACGCACTTTTGGGTTTGCCAGCGATGTCGAGGCCATGCGTGCTGCCGGACTAGCACGTGGTGGCAGCCTGGATAATGCCATTGTGATGGACGAATACCGGGTACTAAATACTGATGGTTTGCGTTATGACGATGAATTCGTCAAGCATAAAATATTAGATGCCATCGGTGATTTATACCTGATAGGCCATCCGTTGCTTGCTCGTTATGTGGCATGCAAGTCCGGTCACGGACTCAATAACCAACTTGCACGAGCACTGCTCTTAGATGAACAGGCTTGGGAGCTCGTTAGCTTTACCGAAAAAGACCAAATCGCTCCTGCGTATGCAGGTGAGTGGGGGTTGGCCTAATCAGGGCCTCAAGGTCGTCGCTGACTACCTACCCGAGTGTTTTTCAAGCAGCTGCGCGACGGCCTGTGCTAAAGGGCCATCGGGCAGCTCTTTTTTTAGCGCATCAAAAGCACTCGATGCTGCCGGACTTAGTGTTTTTCGATGTGCACGCCTCGGATAAGGGGTGGGTGGCAAAGCCGATTGTTGGGGTTGGACGCGTATTTGAATGCGCTGTACAGGCCATTGGTTTTGTTGCAAACCCTCGCCAAGGCGTGCGGTCAACTGTTTGATACGTGTCGCAAACTGCCCACTGGGCACCCCCAAGATTAATACGCCCTGTTCTAATTGCAGTACACGACAGCCCGAGCGTAACGGTACAGGCAACAATGCCTGAACAGCCTGTTCTATTTCCATGAGCCGTTGGGCATGCTGCATTATCGAGGTCCGCCCAGTAGGCTGTGATAACCATTGCAGTGGGTGGGCAGCGTTTGGGCTTTGATTTTTGTGGCGACTGGGGTAGTCTTTCATGGTTAGAGTCCGGCATAGATGTGAATAGCGCGTGTATCGCGTTCCGGGCGGTACATATTACAATAAGTGGTCAAATTAATCAGGACGCGCCAAGGTTTCTGCGTTACACTTAACCCTTTGTTTATTACCAATAATACAGGATATTGCTCAATCATTCGCAGCTGCACAGTATTTATACGCGGATGATCCAAGCATAAGCACATTACGAGATGGTTTCTTTGCTACGAAAGTTTTTTGGTAGTCGCAACGATCGATTACTGCGTCAATATCAGCGAATTGTAAATCAAATCAATGCACTAGAGTCTGAGATGCAGGCTCTTGATGATGCGGGTTTGCGTGCCAAAACAGATGAGTTCCGCCGACGTCTCGAGGCGGACGAGGCTTTGGATGATCTATTACCCGAGGCTTTTGCTGTGGCGCGCGAGGCCAGCGTACGTGTCTTTAATATGCGCCATTTTGATGTGCAGCTTTTAGGTGGCATCGCTTTGCATCAGGGCAAAATTGCCGAAATGCGCACGGGTGAGGGTAAAACTTTAATGGCCACCTTGGCCGTTTACCTCAACGCTCTATCTGGCAAGGGCGTGCACGTCGTAACCGTCAACGATTACTTGGCTCGCCGAGATGCCGAATGGATGGGCGATCTCTATGAGTTTTTAGGGCTCACAGTAGGGGTAGTTGTTGCTAATCAGGATAATACTGAAAAGCAGCAGGCTTACGCTGCAGATGTCACCTACGGGACGAATAACGAGTTCGGTTTTGATTATCTGCGCGACAATATGGAATACCGCGCAGAGGATCGCCGTCAACGAGGACTTAATTTTTCTATCGTTGACGAGGTTGACTCGATTCTTATTGACGAGGCTCGCACACCTTTAATTATTTCTGGTGTCGCTGATGATAATACCGAGCTATACAAGGTGATGGACGCCGTCCCGCCTTTGATGGCACGTATGGAGCACGAACCCGTCCCTAATGAGCCCGAGCCCGAAGGAGACTATTGGGTAGATGAAAAAGCCCAACAAGTACATTTGTCCGAAGCCGGACACGAGCGGGCCGAGCAATTACTACGCGAGCGCGGGCTTTTGCCGGATGATGCCTCGCTATATGATTCTCGTCATATTGGGTTAGTGCATCATTTGATGGCAGCTTTGCGTGCGCACAGTTTGTTTTTCCGAGATCAACACTATGTCGTCCAAAATGGCGAGGTCGTTATCGTAGACGAGTTTACCGGGCGTTTGATGTCTGGTCGCCGCTGGTCTGACGGTTTGCACCAGGCTGTCGAGGCCAAAGAAGGCGTCGAGGTCCAAAAGGAAAACCAGACTCTGGCTTCTATTACGTTCCAGAACTTTTTCCGTATGTATGACAAACTGGCAGGGATGACGGGTACCGCCGACACCGAAGCCTACGAATTCCAAGAGATTTACGGCTTGGAAACCGTCATCATACCTACCAACAGGCCGATGATCCGCCAGGATCAAAATGACCAGGTTTTCAAAACAGATCAAGAAAAGCTGGCTGCTATTTTAACGGATATTCGTGATTGCCAAGAACGCGGTCAGCCAGTGCTGGTAGGGACTACCAGCATCGAGAATTCTGAGCTCCTTTCACAGTTACTAACCAAGGAAAAGCTCAAGCACGAGGTACTTAACGCCAAGCAGCACGAACGCGAAGCCCACATCATTGCCGAGGCTGGTAAGCCTGGACACATCACTATCGCGACCAACATGGCTGGGCGTGGGACTGACATTGTTTTAGGTGGCAGTTTGGCACGCCAAATCGAACAAATCGAGGCCGAGGAATCTCTGTCTGATGAACAAAAAGCTGAGAAAATCGCTCAGGCTCGTGAGGCCTGGAAAAAAGTAAATGCGGCAGTCAAAGAGGCGGGGGGGTTACGAATTATCGGTACCGAGCGCCACGAGTCACGTCGTATTGACAACCAATTACGCGGCCGTGCCGGTCGACAGGGTGACCCTGGTTCTTCGCGCTTTTACCTGTCTTTGGATGATTCCTTGATGCGCATTTTTGCAGGTGATCGCGTCCGTGCAATTATGGAGCGGCTGCGTCTACCCGAGGGCGAGCCTATCGAGGCACGTATGGTGACCCGTTCAATCGAATCAGCTCAGCGCAAGGTCGAAGCTCGCAACTTTGATATCCGTAAACAGTTGCTTCAGTATGATGATGTGGCCAATGACCAGCGCAATGTGATCTATACGCAGCGCAACGAGGTACTCGAATCCGAGTCCGTGCGCGATATGGTCATTAATTTGCTCGAGGCCTCCATGACCAGTGTCTTCCATACCTATATTCCCGAAGAAAGTATGGAAGAACAATGGGATTTAGTCGGTTTGGAAAATGTGCTTCATTCCGAGTATCAGTTTGAGCTGCCTTTGTCCCAGATGATCGAGCAGGACACCTCCCTGACTGATGAAGACTTGTTGGATAGGGTTATTGAAAAAGCCAAAGAGGCCTTGTCCGCCAAGATTGAGCAGGTTGGCGAGGAAAGTTGGACCCCATTCGAACGGGCCATATTATTGCAATCTATAGACACGCAATGGCGCGGCCATTTGCTGGCAATGGATCAACTGCGTCAGGGGATTCACTTGCGTGGTTATGCGCAACGCGATCCACGTCAAGAGTACAAACGCGAGGCATTTGAGCTCTTTGCCGAGATGCTGGATCGGATTCGTGATGAGGTCGTTAAAGTCCTGCTCACAGTCCGTATCCGCCCTGCCGAAGAAACTGCTTCTGCCCCCGAGACCCCAGCACAGCAAACCGCTGGTGCAGGTATCAACGTACGTTACCAGCATGCAGATTATGATGCAGCGACTGGGCAACAGGCTGCCAATGAGCCCACTTCAGCTGGGCAAAGGGCAGCAGCAGGGGCTGCTGCAGGTACTGCTGGCGAGTCTGTGCCGCGTGTCGGGCGCAATGCTGCTTGCCCGTGTGGCAGCGGCAAAAAATACAAGCACTGCCACGGGCGTTTGGCCTAGTTATCCTGGGTCCAATCAGGCGTCGGCCCCTGCCGAGTGCTCAGGTGGGGGGCAAAAAATGCTTGATGTAATTCTTGGGCCAGTTTTGGGGCAGCACAATAAATATCCCCCGAGGCTGGCCAAGGTTCCTGATGATATAGATCCTCACACCAGGCACCTGCCTCTCTGGCGATTAGGGTGCCTGCGGCGACATCCCAGGGTGCCAGGCCCATTTCCCAATACCCATCAAAGCGTCCGCTAGCGACCCAAGCGAGATCCAAGGAGGCTGCACCAATGCGGCGAATCCCCCGTGTATTGTTCATAGCATCGAGCATCATGGGGATATATTGTTCCGAGAAACTAAAATCTCGAAATGGAAAACCCGTGGATAACAAAGCCTGAGAAAGGTCTTCGGCCTGGCTGCAATAAATACGGGTCTCGTTTAGCCACGCACCTTGGCCATAGCAAGCCGTAAAGTTTTCATTGCGATTGGGATCATAAATGAGCCCTACGACGGGCTCGGTAGCAGCTGTGACGCGGCCATTGTCAAGCTTGCTATTTCGTTTGGCTACCAAGGCGATAGAAATGGCATAAAAGGGTAAGCCATGTAAAAAATTAGTGGTTCCGTCCAGGGGATCAATCACCCAAAAAGCGGGCCCTTCGGCCTGTCCTCCGGATTCCTCACCAACGATACCGTAGTCCGGGGTAGCAGCCCGCAAAACTTTAATGATCGCCTGCTCAGCTTCGCGATCTGCCTGTGAAACCAAATCGTTATGCTGTTTGAAATCAATAGTAAGTTCTTTTCTATGTTGGGCGTAGTGCTGTAAAATAGGGGCAGCCTCTTGTGCTGCTTGAATTGCTGCGTCCAGTGCTTTTTGTAAGTTTATCTCTGCCATCGATGTATCCTTGGCATCAGCCATTGAAGTAAATAGAGTACTCGTTGGCTCCACTTTTAACATAGATTATGTGCTTTTTCAGGAGACTGAAAACTGCTTATGTACGAGCCATTAATACCCGCCCAACCGACTGTTAATGAGCACGGTGTAGCCGAAAATCCCGAGTACAACGATGTCTACCATTCGCTGTCAGGTGCGATGGGGCAGGCAGATTTTGTTTTTCTTGATGGCAACGGCCTACCCGAACGATGGCGTGGGCGCGCACAGTTCACTATTTGCGAGACTGGTTTTGGGCTAGGCAATAATTTTTTGACTACTTGGTACCGCTGGCGGCAAGACACGCAGCGCAGTCACAAGTTGCATTTTGTGTCTTTCGAGGCGCATCCGCTATACCCAACTGATCTAGAGCTGCAATTACAGCGTACTGCCCCCGAGCTACAGCCCTTGGCGCAAAAATTAATACAGCAGTGGCCCCATTTGTTGCCCGGAGTGCATCGTTTAGAGTTTGATGGTGGGGATGTTACGTTGACGTTGGTTTTTGGGCGAATAGAAAAGACAGCGTCATTGGTTGATGTGCGGGCTGACGCTTTTTTTCTAGATGGGTTTTCGCCTCGTCTGAATCCTGCCATGTGGACGCCTTTTGTGTTTAGCCAATTGGTGCGTATGGCCGCACCTGCTGCTACTTTGGCGACGTGGTGTACAGCTGGCGCAGTCAGGCGAGGGTTGCAAAATGCTGGATTTATTTTAGAAAAACGCCCTGGCTTTGCATTTAAACGAGAAATGTTGATGGGACAACTACGCAGTCATTTGGGGCGTAGTGCGACAGGTCAGCAGCCACAAAAGGTAGCTGTTGTGGGCGCGGGCATTGTGGGTGCGGCTACCGCCCATGCATTGGCTCACCGAGGGATACAGGTCAGTGTCTATGACCCAGTGTTTGCGCCTGCCTCTAATAATCAAATGCTTGATTTGGGGGCACGCCACGCAGGCCATGATGCGGTAGCAATGGTCCCTTTGGTAGCACGACAGGACCCACCCCGCGCACGTTTGAGTCGCTTGGGCATTGCTTTGGCACATATGCGCTGGCAGGCTTGGCTGGGCCACGAGTGGTATGCAGGAGCAGCGGTGACAGCCGCTAAAGATCCCCAAGACGCTGCCTTTTTACAGCAGACTTTAGAGCAGTTGTGTTTTGACCCGCATTGGGTGCAATGGCAGTCTGCACAGGCTGCCGCCACGAACGTAACGGCCCAACCCCCTTTTGGAGGGCTACGATTTAATCGGGCTTTTACCGTGCAACCGGCTGCTTTAATTAAAAAATTATTGACGTCAGCCACAATCACACCCAAAGCCGAACAAGTGACGGCCGTACATCCTGCTCTCCATGGGTGGGTGGTGCACACCGCTGCCGAATCCGAACAGTTCGATGCAGTGATACTAGCAAATGCCAGAGGAGCACGTGCGTTATTGAATGACTGGGTTAATGAGCAAAACCATCCACGGTTTTGTGCTGCAGGTGTCGTTCAAGGGCAGGTAGGTAGTTATGCGGCTTCGGCTACATCTTGGCCCACCGATGAGCTCATGAATGGCCCGGGATACATTTTAAATAACCGCCACGGTCGGGTGGTTTTGGGCAGCACCTACGATCGAACTGGAAAACCACTCGCGTGGTCTGCAGATAGCCAAGCACAAATAGAAAAGCGCATGCAACCCTTTTTACAGACTCATTTCCCAGTCGAGCCGAGTACTGGCGGTTGGGTGGGCGAGCGTTTGGCAGTGCGGGATCATCGGCCCATCATTGATCAGGTGGATCCGTCAGGAGGTGGTTTGTGGCTGGCCACGGCGATGGGTTCGCATGGTTTCAGTTGGGCCGCTGTTGCGGCTGAACAAATTGCAGCACAACTGTGCCAAGAGCCAGGGGTGCTGACCCTCGATTTAAAGCGTTCCGTTGCCTTGCGCTAATAAAGGTTATAATAGGGAAGTATTTTTGTAGCTTTAGGTTTTTATACTTATACGTTTTTTCTCATCTTTCATTTTTGGGCACGGCCCTGGGGAATACACAGTGCAGTCCAACCATCAATCAGACGAAACAACACCATTGTTTAATCAACTTAGTTCACTTTCATCCACATCTTCCTCTGCACAGCTTACAGATAGCGAATCGGGTCACATCGTGCGTATCGAGGCACATGCTCCAGGAGTCTATCGGCTCCGTCTCGGATTGCCGGAGCACATCGAACCCGAACGCGTCACTGCACGTATGCAAGAGCTCCAAGAGAGCTTGCTGGCCCGCATCGATGCGGTCGGCGAACTACACAGTGCGGCTGCAGATTCCGAATCTTGGCGTTTTGAACAAGGCGAATTAGCTTTGGTGATCGAGACCAATCCATTTCGGTTTGTTTTGATGCGCAATGACGAGCCCTTGGTCGCAAGTGTTAACGGCGGCATTAGCAATGATGATGAAAATGATGTTTGGTCTGTGCGTTTGGGGTTACGTGACGAGGAATTCGTATTTGGGCTCGGAGAAACCACTGGGCCGCTCGAGCGGCGCGGCGCACAATTAAAGTCCAGTAACCCAGATGACCGCACTATCTCATTTCTCTGGAGCACGCAGGGTTGGGGAGTTTACCTGAATACCTTTGAGACCATCGAACACGACGTGGCTGCCACGACTGATGGTGTTTACGAGGCACGAGTACAGGGTAAATATCTGGATCTCTTTTTCTTTACCGGCCAACCCACTGATATTTTAAATCAGTACACAGCATTGACAGGGCGTCCTGGGCAGCCAGGTTTATGGCCTATGGGTGTCTGGTTGCACCTCAGCCCAGAACACAGCATCGAGGATGCCTTTACCCTAGTTCAAAATCTCAAAGAAAAAGAATTAGGTATTGATGTGGTGCATATGCCGGCTCCTTTGGTTTATGGGTTTAGTCCTGAACGCGCCCAGTTCGAATGGGATGAGCAGCGCCTGGATGATGTGCGCGGTATTTTGCAACGCGCCGAGCAGGCCGAATTCAAATTGGTTGCCCCGACTTTCCCTGCCGTGCTCGAGGATACCCCCTTATTCGAAGAGTGGGACGACCGTGGTTGGCTGTTGATCGATGATGATTTGGGTTATAGCCACTCCTTCAAGGGCAATGCCCTGACCGGCGGCAAGGACTATGGCTTGCTAGATTTGACCTACAAGGATGCCTATCGCATCTGGGTCGAGCGCCAGCGCCAAACCTACGACGAAGGATTAGGTGCCCCCGTTGATTTCAGCCAATTTGATATACCTGACAACATTGTTTCGCGTGGAGGGCAAACTGGCGAACAGCTGCGTACGCTTTACCCCATGTTGATGCGTCGGGCTTTATTTGATGCATATGCAGGTCACAAGACCCCCCAAGAGGGGATGCTGCCAGGCACTAGCCTCTTTCCTTCAGTCCAGCGCTATTCGTGGCAATTAGGTCCCGAGGTCACCAACGATTGGGACGGCATGCGTCTGAGTCTGACTGCTGCTCTGTCAACAGGTAATTCTGGCATTGGTGCCCAAACCCACTTTTTGGGTTCACCCACAGCCGGACTCGACAAGATGACCCCTGAACTCTACGTGCGTTGGCTATCGATGTTGGTTTTTTCGGCCAACTTCCATCTGCACGCCGTTCCTGGTCTCATGCCGACTGATTTCGACGATGAGACCCAAGAATACATAGCGCATTGGTTCCGCTGGCGCTATCGTTTAGTACCTTATGTGTTGGGCATCATCGAGGAATCCGTGCGTTCAGGGCTGCCCGTACAGCGCGCTTTATCCTTAGAGTTCCCCGATGATCCCGAGGTGCTCAATTGGGGACATCAATACATGCTAGGTTCAGCCTTGTTGGTAGCCCCATTTATGCAGCCAGGCGACGAGCTCGAGGTGTATCTGCCCAAGGGTACAGCCTGGTGGGATCTGAGCACAGGATGGCGTTACGAAGGGGGGACCCGCTGGAAGGTACAGGCCGGGCTCGACAAGCTCCCAGTATTTGGTCGCGAGGGGCATATGCTTTGTTTAGGGCCTGCGGCATTAAACACTAGCGCATTTAATTCGGCGCGACTGCTCGAAGAGGTGTGGATGTTTGGCATGCCCGAACAAAGCCCCGAGGTAATGCGCAACAAAATTCGCGTCATGCAAATGCAGGGTTCTAGCTACATCAAAGGTCTCGAGGGGTTAAAGATCCTTCCATCCGAAGGTCTCGAGGTCAAAAGACGTGGCGCCGAGGTACGCATTTCGCGCGAACGTTAGGGCAGGCAGCTGAAATCCCTTGGCCGAAAATTCAACCTATCCTAGGGGCAAAACACGATAATTTGTGTTGTTTTTGATACGTTGTTGTTTTGCCCACTTAAAATGGTTGACAGGCCATCAGGATTATTGCATAATTATTTTTTTCGGTTCGGGCCGTTAGCTCAGGTGGTAGAGCAGCGGACTTTTAATCCGTTAGTCGCGCGTTCGAGTCGCGCACGGCCCACCAAGAATTAGTTAAAAAGGCTGCCGCTGTGCAGCCTTTTTTATTGCCTAAAACCTGTGGTTTGATAAAAAACACTTTCATAGGATTTGGCGTTGATAGAAATAAAAAATGTATCCAAGCAATACCATCACCAGGGACGGGTGATCACTGCTCTCCAGGATGTGAACTTATCCATCCAAGAGGGCGAGGTCTTTGGCATTATCGGACGTTCGGGCGCGGGCAAGAGCACCTTAATTCGATTGATCAACCAATTAGAACGTCCAACAACAGGCGAGGTCTGGTTAGAGGACGAGTGCCTCACCCAGATGAGCGAGGGGCAATTACGGCGACGACGTCAAAAGATAGGCATGGTGTTTCAGCATTTTAATTTGCTCCATGCTCGCACTGTCCGAGATAACGTGCGTTTTCCTTTGCGGTTAGCTGGGTTGGGGCGTCGCGCTCAAAATCAACGCGCTGCCGAGGTCCTCGAATGGGTTGGGCTTAGCCAACAAATTGATCAATACCCTCGACAGCTGTCTGGCGGTCAACAACAACGCGTAGGGATTGCGCGTGCTTTAGCAAATGAACCTAGAATCCTATTGTGTGACGAGGCCACATCTGCCTTGGATCCAGAAACCACACAGTCTATCTTGCGTTTATTGCTCGAGGTCAACAAAGAGCTAGGGATCACCATTGTTCTAATCACACACAGTATGGATGTGATTCGACAGGTATGTGATCGGGTTGCTGTGATAGAAAGTGGTTCTATTGTCGAGTCGGGCACGGTTGTCGATGTGTTTTTACGTCCTCAGCATGCGGTGACTCAGTCATTATTATCAGAAAGCGGAATGGATACTGATGGTTGGAAGCAATTAGCAACCCAAGTCAGTGGCAAGCTTTTACGTCTGAGTTATTCCGGCGACCGTACCACGCAGCCAGTACTCACACAGCTTAGTCGTGAATTGGATTTAGATATTAGTATTTTGCACGGGGCGGTAGGTCAATTAAAGCAAACACCTTATGGCCAAATTGTGATCGAGGTGCAAGGTGCCAATGTATCTTTGGATAAAATCAAACGCCAGCTCTCTGAGCAAGACATAGATGTAGAGGTATTGCGATCATGAATTGGGCGGATATGGATTGGCCACTGATTGCTGAAGCTACGGTGGATACCCTGCTAATGACAGGCTTTTCTCTATTATTCACAGTGCTGATTGGCTTGCCTTTGGGGGTGGCTCTTTTTTTGACCGGACCCAAGCAATTTTTTGCTAATCGGGTCGTTTATCAAAGTTTATCCTTTGTGGTCAATGTGCTGCGCTCAGTGCCTTTTTTGATTCTGCTGATTGTGATGATTCCTTTAACGCGAGTGTTGGCCGGTACCTCTTTGGGCGTGCAGGGATCTATCCCACCGCTGGTGGCCAGTGCCGCGCCATTTTTTGGGCGTTTAGTTGAAAATGTGCTAAAGGAATTAAACCCTGGTGTTTCCGAAGCCAGTCGTGCAATGGGGGCTAACTCTTGGCAGACTGTATTTTTGGCCTTACTGCCAGAGGCTTTTACAGGGATTGTCGCAGCCGTTTTAGTGACGGCAATCACATTGGTGGGTTATTCAGCCATGTCGGGTGTCATCGGTGGCGGAGGCCTGGGTGATTTGGCCTTGCGATTTGGTTATCAGCGTTACCAAACAGATGTCATGATTGTGACGGTACTGATCCTGATTATTCTAGTACAACTCATACAAATGTTTGGTGATTATCTTATCGCTGTACTGCAGAGGAAAACCCATTAAACTATTACCAAACTTTTAAGGAGAAAAATATGTTTAAACACTGGTTGCCTGGTCTGGGCCTGGCGTTATCTGTATTTGCAGTTGGAACTGCCCAAGCAGAAAAACTGAGCATCGCAGCGACACCCGTTCCGCATGCCGAGCTTTTGGAATTTATCCAAGATGATCTCAAAAACAAAGGCATTGAGCTCGATATCAAGGTCTTTACTGATTATGTACAGCCCAACCAACAGGTGGCTGAAGGGCAAATCGACGCTAACTTTTTTCAGCATAAGCCTTATTTGGATAGCTTTAACAAAGAGCACGGTACAGATTTGATTTCTATCGGTGTGGTGCACGTCGAGCCCTTTGGTGCGTATTCTCAAAAAATCGACCAGATTGGCGATCTAAAAGAGGGCGCTCTGATAGCCATTCCCAATGACCCTAGTAATGGTGCACGTGCTTTATTGCTACTCCAAGAAGAGGGGCTGATCGAACTCAAAGATCCGACTAATGTTCTGGCGACTTCACGTGATATCAGCAGCAACCCTAAAAAACTCAAGTTCAAAGAGCTCGAGGCTGCAGCCTTGCCCCGTATACTGCCTGATGTGGACATGGCCCTTATCAATACAAATTATGCTTTAGAAGCCGGCTTAAATCCTTTGGATGATGCTTTGTTCATCGAGGGTGTAGAGTCACCTTATGCAAATTTGGTAGCTGTGCCCGTTGACAAAAAAGATGATCCTCGCTTTGCTGATTTGTTAGAGGCATTACAATCACCCGCGGTGAGTGAGTACATCACTGAAAAATACGAGGGTGCCATTGTGCCAGCATTCTAATTGCTAGCCTTTAAACTTAGCTATTATTTAGTTATTTGTACGCGTGATCCTTTGCGATGATCCGATTTGAAATAGCTAAAGGTCAAAAAGCCGCGCCATATAGCGCGGCTTTTTGTTGCGTGAATAATTGTGGTGGGCTAGCGAACGTTTAAAATTCTTTTCGCCACTACCTTTTCAGAATCCTCGGGCATGACTTGTACGGTGACTTGTCTGGGTGTAAATCCTGAGGGGAGCTCAGTCGTTCCATCTGTATGCAGATAGTAACCCAAGACAATGGGCACGGGGTCTAAGTCTATATAACCCGTACGTCCGTTTGTGTAACGCCCCATGACGTTAAAATGCACGGCCCCTGTGAACTCATCATCATCCGGATCATCCTGCATGAGCAAGAGCTCGTAGCTGAGTTCTTGGGTATCACCTAGATGGCGAAATTGTGCGGCACGAATCCCAGGCGAGGTGCCTCTGGGGTCCTCGGGGGCGATGCGCGCAAAGAAAGAAATATCGCTTTCTAATTGCTCAACAATGGCGTCATGTTGTTCTATTTGGTCTGTTTGCGCCTCGAGTTTTTCTTGGGTTTGGTTCAGTTCGCGTTGGGATTGGCCTAATTCGGTCTTGAGGCGCTGTACCTCTGAGGTGGCTGCATTAAGGTCAAAGTGCAAACGCTCAGATTCCTCGACAGTGAGTCGGGCAGGGCCGTAACTTTCTTGGACGAACAGGACACCACCCACCCCAATAACTATTCCTACAATCATTAGCATCAGCCAGCGCGGGATGCGGCGTTTGCGACGGGAATATCCATAGGCAGAGGGTCTGAATGCGGGTTTTCTGGATCTCAACATAAGCAGTAGGGGGCGAATTTAAATCGGGTTAAATTGGGTGTTCAAGTTGAATTAAATAATAACCCCTCAGGGATTTTGCGCCAAGTAAGTCTCGAGCGCATTTAAGCGCTCGTGCGTACCGACATCAAACCAGGGGGCGTGTAAGCGTTCAGCGGTGACCTTGCGCTGTTGCATGGCCTGGTGCAAAGGCACCCGCAATGGTGTGGGTTGCTCAGTACTGCACTGGCTAAAGAGTCTAGGGTGCACTACAGCCAGACCGCTATAAGTATAAGAAGAGGTCTGCCCGTTGGATGGCGTGATATCTGTTTTGTTAGGCTGTATATAGGGTTTGGGATCGAAATACATATCTCCCTGCGGGTGGTGCGGGGGGTTATCAACCAGTAACAAATGAGCCAAACGTTGATCGCCATCCAGTACTTGGCTGGCATGCATTAGTGCTTTGACGGGCCATGGGCACCAAATATCGCTACTAACCAGCAGAAACGGGCTAGGCTGTAGTAGTGGCAATGCCCGTTTGACGCCTGTGGCAGTTTCTAGAGGGCGGGGTTCAGGGGTGTATTGAATATTGACGCCCCACTGTTCGCCGTCCTGCAGGGTAGCGACGATTTGTTCTCCAAGCCATGAGTGATTGATGACTATGTTGTTGATGCCTGCTGCTGCCAAACGTTCGATGTGCCACACGATCAGGGGTTTGCCCCCAGCGATAATCAGCGGTTTGGGGGTGTGTTCGGTCAAGGGCCGCAGGCGTTTGCCATAGCCAGCAGCGAGAATCATGGCTTGTTTCATTTTTTAGATGAACTTTAAAAAGTCAGACCCAATACAGTTTGTTTGTTTTCTATTCTATCCAGTAGTGAGCGTAACGGGTTAAAAAACTCGTAACGTTGGATGACTTGACGTAAATATTTGAGGACTCGGGGCAGGTGATCGAGATAGTGGTGCTTTTGATCACGCTGCGAGAGGCGACAAAACACCCCCAGGATACGTAAATTGCGTTGGATGCTCATCCATTCGTAAGCACGATGAAAATCACCAAAACTATCTAGTACGGGTAGTTGGGCAGCGCGTGCCTTTTCCCAATAACGTACCGCCCAGTCGATTTGTTGTTCTTCATCCCAGCTATAACGGGCGTCCATGATCAAAGAGGCAATGTCATAGGTGATGGGGCCTCGAACCGCATCTTGGAAATCGATGAGGCCCGGTTGTAATGTTTTGTCGGTGGGCATCATCAGGTTAGGCGAGTGAAAATCCCGATGTACGTATACCTGAGGGAAACTGGCATTGTCTTGGACCAGTGCGGCAAAACAAATATCCAGCTTTTGTTTTTCTTGTGCATTGAGTGTGATCTTGCAGTGCATCTCGACAAAGTAGGTGTAAAATAGCTGCAGTTCTTCGAGCATGCGATCGGCCGTGTACACAGGGAGTCCTTGGGTCTCGGTATGTTGCATTCTTACCAACTCATCGAGCACGATACGGTACATGCCCTGGGTGGCGATGGGGTCTAATCCATCTACCAAAGCATGATAAAGATTTTGATGCCCCAGGTCCGACAGTATTAAAAATCCCATGTCCAAGTCAGCATCCAGGATTTGTGGTACCTTTAAGCCTGCATTCGCTAGGCGCTCTTGGTTATCGACAAAGGCGGCATTGTTTTCTTGCTGTGGGGGTGCATCCATGACAATGACGCTTTGCGCCGTGTTGTCTAGGGCGGTGGCGCGGTAATAGCTGCGAAAACTGGCATCAGTAGATGCTGTTTGCAGGGATTGCGTATTGATGGCCAGGCGACGTTCGGGCTGTTGCAACCAATGAAGCAATTGGTTAAAACGTGGGTTTGTATCTTTCATAACAGTTTCTTTGTTATTTCCATCATAAAAAAATTGTGCCTTTGACACCGAAAAAAAACACCTCGGTTTTGCTGCGAGGGATGCTCTGCGCGCTAGCAGTAGCCCCAGTTTTAAGCAGTTATACTGCCACTGCCCAAGCGGCTGATCAAGTGGCGCGGCTAAAGGTCGCACCCATGTTAAAAGAACATCAGGTACCCGAGAATCAGATGGGCGTATTTTCGCAGGCCGATACTATGCGACGGTTGGACTCAGATCGTCTAAAGTTAATAGGGCAGGCCGAGGTACGTCGGATAGACTCTGTCGTCAAGGGCGACACCATCGAATACAACCAGCGCACCTCTGATGTCAAGGTACGTGGTGATGGGTTGCTCATGCGTGATGGCACCCTCATCAAGAGCGATTCAATTGACTATAACCTAGATGCCGAAACGGGGGAACTGATCACCCCTGACTTTTGGCTAGGCGATTCAGCAGGCTCTGGCGAGGCCGAGTATGCTGAGATCTTTAGTCGCGACCATATGCGCCTCGAGCAGGCCATATATACAGGTTGTCCTTGCCCAGATGCAGCTTCTGAATGGCATATCCGCTCGCCACGGGTTGATTTATATAATGACAAAAATCAGGGATTAGCCCGGCACGGTGTGCTGTACTTCAAGGGCGTGCCCATCATGTACTCGCCCTTGTTTGGTTTTCCTTTGCGAGAAGAGCGCAAATCAGGGTTTTTATCCCCTATATATGGGTACTCTAGCAATAGCGGCTTTGAGATGGCAGTACCCTATTATTTTAATTTGGCGCCCAATTACGATGCGACATTAACCCCACGTATTTTGAGCAAGCGGGGCCTACAATGGCAAGGCGAATTTCGTTATTTACAGCCTAAATACTCTGGGATTTGGGCCGGTCAGTATCTACATAATGACCGCAAAGCCCATTTTAATCGTTGGCTGCTCGATTTAGAGCACAAACAGCGCTTTGATTTTGGCGGACGTTTGTCCTTGCAGTATCGCAAAGTGTCTGATGACGATTACTTTCGAGATTTATCTACTTTTGGGCTCAATGAGGCGTCAGTGCGACGTTTGCGTAGTCGTGCACAGCTCAACTGGTCGCCGGTTCGCTATTGGTCTGCCTCGGTTTCTGCGACCAAATATCAAACCCTCCAAGACAAAACTTCTAGCAGCTACAGGCGGCCCACCTATAACGAGCTGCCCAAACTCAGGCTCGTAGGCTCGAGGTATAACTATGGCGGATTTGATTTGCGCATGGAGAACGAGTTAACGCGCTTTATGATGCCTTATTACACGGGGCGTTATGATCAAGCTGATTTGTGGAATAAAAATATTGATTATCGGCGCGATCGCTTGTGGCCGAACTCAACGCGCATGAGTTCCTACACGACTATTTCCTTTCCTTATCGCACGCCGGGTTGGTATATCAAACCTCAGGTGGGCTTGCATTACAGTCACTACAGCACCGACTGGAACGCCGTTCGTGGCGGTAATCCGGATAACCGCGCGCGCAATGTATCGCGTTTTGTGCCTCTGTATTCTATCGATACCGGTATGACCTTTGAGCGCGATACTCAATTGTTTGGAAATGCAGCCATTCAAACCCTCGAGCCGCGGCTTTTTTACCTGTATGTACCCTATGTGGATCAGGATGATATCCCGTTATTAGATACCAGTGTCGCAACTTTTAATTTTTCGCAGGCCTTTAGCCATAACCTTTTTAGTGGGGGTTGGGATCGCATTGCTAATGCTAACCAACTGACTATTGGCCTGACCTCGCGTTGGTTAAATGCGGAAACAGGCGCCCAGATTATCCGTTTGCAAGCAGCCCAACGCCTGTATTTCGAGGATCGCAAGGTTTTTCTAAATACAGCGGGTCAAGGCCATCTACGAGAGCACCCTGTAGAGCGTCCTCGTTCTGATTATTTACTAGGGGTGGCAGCATCGTTAACGAATAATTTTCACGTCCGTTTTGATACCCAGATCAATCCAGAAACTCGGGGGCGCAACCGCATGAATGCAGGGGTGCGCTGGGAGCCCAAACGTTTGGCATCTTTGAATCTTAGTTATCGCTATGAGCGTGACCCTCGAGGGTTCTATGATACCAGTGAATATGATCCAGACAGGGACAAAGAGCAAGTATCATTTGCGGGTCAGTGGCCCATCAATAAAAATTTGTATTTGATGGGGCGTACCGATTATTCGCTGCATGAGAAACGCAGCACACAAAATATTTTTGGTTTAGAGTATAAGGGTGACTGCTGCTGGACAGCGCGCTTTGTAGTACAGCGTTATGCGGTCTCTGCCGAGAAATCCAACAGTGCTGTATTTTTACAGCTAGAATTACATGGCTTGGGGGCTCTGGGCACCGATCCGATGAGCTTATTGCGCGAGCAAGTCACAGGATATCGTCCTGTCAGCTCGCCGCTACCAAAGCGTACCGTATTCGAAAGGTATGATTAATATGCGAACATCTCAATTCAATACATTCAAGGCGTCGATCATCGCGCTATTGGTCGTGCTGTATAGTGGTTTTTTTGCCTTTGCTCATGCTCAAGAGCAAAAGGGTGGTCTGGACACGATCGCTGCCATTGTGAATAATGACGTCATTACAATGCGGACTGTCATTCAGGAAACAGAGAGTATAAAACGCGAATTTAGCACTCAAAATATCCCTTTGCCTGATGATGAAACATTGCAAAAGCAGGTGCTGCAGCGCTTAATTACAGAAAAACTCTTAGAGCAACAAGCAGTAGAATTCGGCATACAGGTCACTGATGAAGACGTTCAGCGTGCGGTGCAGATGATCGCAGAAAACAATGACCTAGACGAGGCCGGTCTAAAGCGTGAGATCAGTGCGGCCGGTATCCAATGGGAGGAATACCTACATAGCCTGCGTCACGATATATTGATCGATCAGTTACGTTTTAGAACTGTAGATGAAATGATTAATATCAGCGAGTCCGAGGTTGATGCTTATTTAGCGCGTCACGGACATGCGCCTAGCAGTGCCGCCGCAGCCTCTGCTGCAGATGATGACGCGGACGAGTTAGTCGAGCTGTCACAGATCGTGATTCGTGTGCCCGAGAGCAGCTCTTTAGGCCAAGAGCGCGAGCTGCGCGCCAAGGCCGATTCAATTCTAGAACAACTACGCTCTGGAGAAGACTTTGCCACTTTGGCGGCGTCTTTTTCTGATGGCGATGAGGCGCTCAGTGGTGGCCATTTAGGGACCCGCCCTTTAGATGGGTGGCCTGATGTTTTCGCTGTAGCCATCAAAGACTTACAACCTGGCGAGGTCAGTGAAATTGTACGTTCTGGCCAGGGGTTCCATATTTTCAAGGTGACCAACCGCGGCGTTCCCGAGCCCGTCGCTCGACAGCGTCCGCCCTCACAGGCAGGCGAGGGGGGTAATGCAGGCCCAGTGATGGTTACGCAAACGCGCGCCCGCCACATCTTGGTCAGACTCTCACAGGTAATGGACGATGACAAAGCCCGCGAGCGCCTCGAACAACTGCGCCAGCGCATTGCCCATGGCGAAGACTTTGCCGAGCTCGCACGTAGCTATTCCGAAGACCCCAGTGCGCCACAGGGGGGTGATTTAGGGTGGTTGAGTCCTGGCGAGACAGTGCCTGCTTTTGAGCATGCGATGGATGCACTTAGCATCGAAGAGGTGAGTGCTCCTGTCCGTAGTCCTTTTGGCTGGCATCTTATTCAGGTGACTGATCGTCGCGAGAAAGACATGAGCGATGAATTGCGCCGTTTAGAGGCTCGACAACAGCTTTACGAGCAATATGCCCAGCCAGCCTTCGAGGATTGGTTAGCACAGGTGCGTGGCCAGGCTTATGTGGAAAATCGTTTGGATCCCAGCGATAACAGACGTGCGCAACGTCGTCGCTAAGGGTATTAGTCAGTATGCATACCACACCTAGAAAGCGTTTTGGCCAGCATTTTTTGCATGATTTGGGCATTATTGATCAGATTGTGCGTGCCATTGATCCGCAGCCCCAGGATCGCATCATCGAGATCGGCCCTGGGTTATCTGCTTTGACTCGCCCCTTGTTGTGGCGTGTTCCGCAGTTAACTGCGATCGAGATCGATCGTGATTTGGTGGCTCAGTTACGCCAGCATCCAGATCTCAAGTCTTTAGAAGTCATTCAGGCAGATGTACTAGAGGTCGATTTCAAACCCTTTGGCGACAACCTACGTATCGTCGGTAATTTGCCCTACAACATCTCTAGTCCCTTATTGTTTCATTTGCTGCAATATGTAGATCAGGTGCAGGATCAACATTTTATGTTGCAAAAAGAGATGGTAGAGCGCATGTCAGCGCAGCCTGGGACGCGCCATTACAGCCGATTATCGGTCATGTTACAGGCCAAATATCGCATGATGCCGCTTTTTGATGTTCCGCCTGAGGCTTTTGACCCGCCCCCTAATGTTATGTCAGCGGTGGTTCGCATGCGACCTTTGTCTGCAAAAAGGCGCTGGCAGCCCAAAAGCGAGGCTGTGTTTGCACAGGTAGTGGCGCGCGCCTTTAGCCAACGTCGCAAAATGTTGCGACGGGTCTTGTCAGGCTGGCAGCAGTGGATTGATTGGCAGGCCTTTGATGCACAGGATAGCTTTCGTGCCGAGCAACTCAGTGTGGCACAGTTCGTGGCGCTCAGTGACCAACTCACCCCCTATTTAGAGCCAACGGACGTCAATACGTCGTCCGACTCTGACAGACAATAATCAGGTCAATAATCGGGCTCTAGATAGATCCTGTATCGCAGGTCTAAGGTTTATAGACACAGGCTATAAATAAGCCTAACTGGCTCTATAATTCG
>Ga0209487_1000331_pt1 | contig 42900 bp, 46 predicted proteins | sample Poulit2012_FD_187524 | JGI IMG/M metagenome (GOLD analysis project Ga0209487, IMG submission 187524) | Agricultural soil microbial communities from Georgia to study Nitrogen management - Poultry litter 2012 (SPAdes) (version 2) | ecosystem: Environmental > Terrestrial > Soil > Agricultural land... | reverse complement strand
ATTACGATGAAGATGAAGCGAGAGATAAATGGGAAAAAGGCTTAAAGGAATTAGATATAAATGAATTGGAATTAGAACTGACCACGTCAGATTCTAGCTCAACGAAAGTTCTCGCTGAAAATCTGAAAAATCAGTGGGAAACTGCTCTTCCTGGACTGACAATTATCGTTAAGAATGTCCCACCCAAACAAAGTGTAGAAGCAAATGTTACTCAAAACTTCGATCTCATTTTAACGGGCTGGGGTGGTGATTATCAGGACCCAATGACGTATCTTAATTTATTCATCACGGATAGTCCAGGTAATCATACCGGATTTTCTAACGATAAGTATGATGAATTGGTATTAAAATCTAAATCATCTCTAGCAGGAAAACCAAAGGAGCGTTGGGATTCTTTATTGGAAGCAGAAAGAATTTTAATTGAAGATAATGCAGTATTAATCCCAATTTCACAAAATGGTACAGCGTATCTTGAGAAAGACAAAATTAAGAATTTTATTACTTACAAGGTAAGTGCTGATAACTACAAATGGATTGATGTGGAAGCGGAGAGTTAATTTTAATAAAATCTAATGACTCAAAGTATTAAGAAATAATTTACAATGATTTATTTCTTCAAAGAAATCTAAGCCTCCCGGATTGTTATTATCGGGCTGCTCAGATTTTCTATTATAGATTAAAGATATCACTATATGTGACTGTTGAACGTTTAAAATATTCTATCTAAGGTTCCCTTTAAGCAAAACTGTTGAATTTACTTTTAAAATAGAACAAACTATATAAGTAACAAAATTAAAATTACACACCATTTTTATAGGAGATTGATATAATGGCAATTAAGGTTAAAGCAATTATAGGTAGTACTAGTTCTACTTCACACAATTTGAAACTAGTTCAATATATGAAAAATCGTTATGCAGATCAATTGGATATTACACCTGTCTTCATTAATGATCTGGAAATGTTCTCAATAGATATTGAAAACACTCCACCTGCAAACGTGAGAAAGTTTAAAGATAATATAAAAGACTCAGACGCAGTATTATTTGCGGTTCCAGAATATAACTTCTCAATTCCAGGAGCCTTGAAGAATGCCATCGATTGGTTATCACGAGGTGGTGATTACACACTTCAAAACAAACCTGGGTTCATCGTGGGCTCATCTACGGGAGTATTTGGAAGTATCCGTGCCCAGATGCACTTGAGAGAAATCCTATCTAATCCAGCATTAGCACCTACGTTATTACCAGGGAATGAAGTATACATTGGCTCAGTTCACGAAAAGTTAAACGAAGCGGGTGAATTGATTGATCGAGCAACAATTGATTTCTTGGATTCAGTTGTTGAGAACTTCATAGCTTTCTATGATAATACAAGAAATACAGTGAAAGCTTAAGAATAAAGTAGATCCTTTCTGAGTAACAGGGTTAGTTACATGGAAGAAAATAAGGAATAACAATCTAAATAGGGATACAAATCGCATATGATTTGTATCCCTATTTTATTTTTGCTTTATAAAAATCTCGAATTATATTGGACGCTATTTAGAACATGACAAAAATGTAAGGTTAAATGCGAAAATCGTAAGGGAAATCGATAGAAGATACCACATTTCATTCTTATAATGGGATTATCGATCGTAGGAAATGAAAAGTTGCACTGTCAACGATTAATGAAGAAGTAGCAAATGAGAAAAGATCTACAATTGTTAGAATAAGATAAGAATCTTTAAGGTAACTATTTTAAACTAATGTCACGAAAGGATGAATCATATGAAGGCAGACAAGGTTTTGTCCTCTTTATGTTATTTTAGTGTTTTTTTTGCACCGTTTTTATTTCCAATTATTGTATACATTTTCGGATCAGGAAACGTGAGAAGTCATGCCGGAAAGTCATTATGGGTACACTTAGCACCATACCTGGCTGTTTTTATTGGTTTAACAGTCTTGGCATTGAATATAGGCAATCAAACGGTAATTCTAATCACCATTGGTATTTGTTTTCTAATTGCAGTTTACTATTTTATTTTAAATTTCGTAAGAGGCATAAAGGTGTTAATAGAGAATTAAATCAAGTATAAAGATTAAAGTGTTCTTGGACTGATTTACAAGCCAGTTATTAAAGTGAAAAAGTTGGGGAAAATAAGTGAACTTGAAGTCAGCTATAACTATTGAATAAGTAATATCCAGAATTGGGTTCCATTTAAGTTGCGCATATATCAAGGAGTATAAACCCATTGGCTCAGGTTATCGGCTAAGATCTAGTTTTAATATATACGAGAAGGATATAATATAAATCCTGAATTATTCATACTTCCACAACAGCGCTAGTCAAAATTAAAAAAATTGATATTCTAAGTGTTTAATCTCAAAAATTAATTAAAATCAGAAACTGCTAACAAGTGAAATACTATTGCTCAGTTAAATCGATGATTTTGGGCATACTTATCCCTTGATCTTAAATTTTGATTTTAAAAAACTGTGGATATGTTGTTGTTGCTCATTCCAACTGTAACTTTTGAATCCGTTGGAGAACATTCCAGAAGAATGATTGGTATACAAAGCTGGACGATAGCTTAAAGTACTGGGAACGTCCGGATTTGACCAGTCGACTCGCCACTTTAATAATTTTGGTGCGTATTGTTTCGATTTGCATACTTTTTTGTCCCTCCGGAAAACAAAGGGTACGCAGCCAATTGGTTAAGTTGTATGCAAGCAGGCTAATCATTATTCTTACTTCGTTTACTCCGAAAGCCATTGGAAGTGTACACATTTCCAGGGCGTAGTTTGGCTTTAAAAAAAACCCCTGTGATCCCATCAAAAGCGACAATCGGATGAAACCCAACGGTACCATAGTGAGAGTTAAATGTCGTATCTTCTTGGTCACCGAATGTATCAGAATGAGTTGAGTCTAGATCAAGAATTATACTCTTGGAATCTCGATATTGATGCACTTTGTCTAAGATTTCTTGATTTGCCTCGTTCATTTGGTCGATTGAATTTTCATCAAATCGAAGGAATAACCTTGATAAGCTCGGCTGTGAAGCTAGTGTTTCCGTGCCAATAATTTGTGTAAACACAGGGTCGTTTGTCAATTGGTCGGCAGCATTGTCTTCAGCATATCCTGCGATGACCTGGTAGATTTTCTGGCGCAATAGTTCCCCATTGGAATAAGTGTGATAGAGCCTGTCGTCTTTTATTTCAACATATTTTCCTAAAGTACGGGAAAAACCAATCTTTTCATCAAATTCTCTGATGAGTAGTTCACCAGTGTCAGAAGATAAAGAACCTCCGTTATTAGATAATTTGATTTGACGGTTGAAGTCTAGTTCCATAAATGGGCACTATTCTGGCATAAGAACCAGCGTCCTTATTACATATAAGGGTCAAATTGTTTAGTAAAGCTTCGTAGAATAATTTAATACGCCTCAAGACTTAGCTTGAAATATTCCCCAAGTCCATTACTAGGAATTCGTTCGCAAGGTAATATGGAATTAAAAAAGAAAGAAGGCCATAGGAAATAGTGAAGAAAACCAAAAAGGAATTTAGAATTTGGATAGTTGTAAGGGATATTTTATTAGCCATAGTATCAGTATTTATTATTTGGGTTATTTTCAGCAACATTATGACAGCATATGAACAAAAAAAATACCTACCATTAGGGGAATTAGTTGAAGTGAATGGTAAGAATATGCATGTTTCTACAAAAGGTGAAGGAGATAATACGATAGTTTTAATGAGTGGTCTTGGCACTGCAGCACCCACACTTGATTTTGAACCATTGTTAAATGAATTAGCAAAGAATAATAAGGTAGTAGTGGTAGAATTATTCGGATATGGATGGAGCGATATAACCAGCAAGGAAAGAACAGTGGAAAACATAGTAAAGGAAATGAGAATTGTTCTAAAAAAATCTAACATTCAAGGTCCATACATTTTGATGCCTCATTCGATCTCTGGAATTTACAGTATGTATTTTGCCAATACATATCCAGAGGAAGTTAAAGCTATCATAGGAATTGACCCTACGTTACCACATGCATTGAAGTATTTTGGTGAAACTTCTCCTACAATGCCTAAGTATTTTAGTTATTTGGCACCAACTGGAATTGCAAGACTAGCATTATATATAAATCCAGAAAGCTTTTTACCGATTGCTAATGATGGTACATATTCCGAAAAAAATTTAAAAACAACCAAGGCAATTTCAGCTTGGAAGGGTTACAACAGAAGCGTTGTTGCTGAAGCCAATGAGATAGAAAATAACATTGAGAAAACAGAAGATATGAAATTTCCAACTAATATGCCAGTTATACTCTTCACTACGAAAGAAGATAAGGAAACAGAGGATGGTAAAAGCATTGTGACATTTTATGAAACACAGTTAACTAATTCCTCTGCCAGTAAAATTGTTAGATTAGAGGGACATCATTATCTACATTGGACTCGTTATAAGGAAATAAGCAAAGAGGTTAATGAACTCATAGATTCAACTGCTATTAATCAATGACAAAAATAGAGAATCTTTCTTCTTCAAAACGCACGATTGTTGAGCAACACAGGTAGAAAACAATAATTTTTTTATAAACCAACAGTAAAAGGGTGATACATATTGTACATGTACAATATGTATCACCCTTTATTTTTTATGACTTTTTACGGTTTAGGTCTTGATAATAAGAAAAGGGGGTGATCGAGATGACGGTTTTTCAAAGTTTGATTTCATGATTTCTTTTGGGAGTCTCATTGTAGCGATGCTGTCATTTACAATCAAAAAATAACCACCCTATCTAAGCCTCGGTAAGCATTTAGGGTAGTTATTCTTAAGAACTCTAATGTGAGCCGCCCCTTTGAAGGGCTATTACACAATCGACCGTTCCATGTCGTCGCATGGGATGGTCTTTTATATCGTATGAATTTCTACTTACATTATACCTCATTTGTCGTATAATTTAAACATTAATATTTCCATAGTCGGACTTCAGAATTTAGCAATCACTGACTACTTTAATCTGACGACCCTATTTTTTAAATCCAAGATCTGTATGATGTAGATAATATTGTCCTTTATCCACATAAGACTCAATTATTCGCTCCATTTCAGCATAATCTTCTTCTGTTAATTTTCTAACCACTTTGGCTGGTCGCCCTAAAGCTAGGGAGTGGGGTGGTATTTTTTTACCAGGAGGGACAAGACTGCCTGCTCCTATAAATGTATATTCGCCAATTTCAGCTCCGTCCAAGATAAGCGAGCTCATGCCGATTAGCGCATTTTTGCGAATAATGCCTGAATGGATTGTTACTTGATGCCCAATCGTCACATCATCTTCAATAATCGCTGGGTGATTGGGGCTTTGATGAACCATTGATAAGTCTTGGATGCTGACTCTTTTTCCTATTTTTGTAGGTGCCACGTCTCCGCGAATCACCGTATTAAACCACACACTCGACTCCTCGTCTATCTCTACATCACCAACGACTGTGGCGTTTTCTGCTATAAAAACAGTGTCATGAATTGATGGATAAATGTCTTTATAATGATGAATCATGATAATCCTCCTTCAAAACTTTCAACCACATCTTACAATTACTTTTTTTGAATAGCTAAAATGAATGGCGGATCATTCTTTTGATTAATAAATCCATACCGTAGTACTTTATAACTTTTCTGGTCTAAATTTATAACATAATCGAGAACAGCATTCTTTTCATCTTTCCCACCTTCGTGCCCGTGATAAATAACGAGAACAACGAGTCCATTCTTCTTTAAAATTTTTAAAATTTCTTGAAGTGCTGCTATAGTGGATTCTGGGTGAGTAATGATTTTTTTATCACTTTTTGGCAAATAGCCTAAGTTGAAAATAGCCGCTCCAATATGCCCTGTTAACTTAGGGTCAACATATTTTGGAATGTTTTCATGGCTGTCTTGGATTACTGTTACATTATGCCGTAACTCTTCACTTAGTTTTTCTTTCGTATTATCGATGGCTTTTTCCTGAATATCAAAAGCCAGGACATGCCCCTCATCTTCAACAAGCCGACTTAAAAACAATGTATCATTTCCATTACCGCAAGTGGCATCGATAACGGTTTCTCCTTTTGTGACAGATTGCTGGATTAAATAATGTGCATAATTTAAAATACTTTTAAGCATAGATGTTTGTAACTCCTCATTTTTTTCCTATTTAATACTAGTTTATCATGATAGACTTTGATAAAAAAATATTTAGCAATGAAAAGGAGGAAGTAAGACGTGGTGAAAATATATATAGTAAGACATTGTGAAGCAGAGGGGCAAGCAGCTGATGCTCAGTTAACGACAAATGGAATGGAGCAGGCTAATCAATTGGCAGACTTTTTATCAACCCATAAAATCGACCGTATTTTATCTAGTCCCTATTTGAGAGCTATCCAATCTATAGAGCCTTTTTCAAAGAGGACAAACATTCAAATTGAGGAAGACGAACGTTTAAAAGAAAGGGTACTAAGTAACGTAAATCTAATCGATTGGTTGGAGAAACTTGAGAAAACATATGATAATTTAACACTTACATATGAGGGTGGAGAATCGAGCATTCAAGCCATGGACCGTATTGTCACAGTTGTCGAAGAAAGCTTGAATGCTGGTTGTAACAACCTACTCCTTGTAACGCACGGAAATATTATGAGTCTATTATTGCTTCACTACGATTCTGAATTCGGTTTTAACGAATGGAAGCAACTCAGTAATCCTGATGTCTATGTTATTTCGGACAATGATGGGTGGACAATCGAAAGAATTTGGATGGAAAATGATTAGAGAAAAATTAGTATTCTATGTTTATAGACTTTTTACCAGATGAAAAGTTTTATCACACAATTTAAGGGAGGCCGTATATGCAAACATATTGGGTTGTAATATTTTTTATCTTCGGCAGCGTTTTGGGTTCGTTTTTTAATGTCGTGGGGTTACGTTTACCTAAAAATATCTCTTTTAGCCATGATCGATCTTATTGTCCAACTTGCCAACGTCAACTGCGCTGGTATGAGCTTATTCCAATTTTTTCTTTCTTATTTCAAAAAGGAAAATGCCGCGGTTGCGAGAGTAGAATTTCATTTATGTATCCGTTTATCGAGCTGTCTACAGCATTATTATTTGTGTATAGCTACTTGGAAATAGGGTTCGACCTTGAGCTGATTACTGCTCTTATCTTCATAAGTATGTTAATGATAATTTTTGTAGCCGATAAGACTTATATGCTGATCCCCAATAAGATACTTCTGTTTTTCTTACCTCTTATTCTCTTAATGCGGGTCATTTCTCCGCTTCATCCTTGGTATGATGCACTTATTGGTGCGGGAATTGGAGTTATCTTACTCTCCATTATTATTATCCTTAGTAAAGGCGGTATGGGTGGCGGCGATATGAAACTCTTTGGTGTACTTGGCCTTGTGTTAGGATGGAAAGGTGTTTTGCTTACTCTATTTATAGCATCGTTATTAGGATCTCTCATGGGGATAGTTTTAATAATAATTCACCGTGTGAATCGTAAACAGCCCATTCCCTTTGGACCATTTATCATCATCGCTGCTTTAATAACCTATTTTTTTGGGAATGAATTAATAGTAGCTTACTTTTCACTTTTTAACTAAGTAGGAGGGACTAAGGATGCATTCTAATTATGAATTTCAACCGTTAAACCCAACATTTTATGATCAACCAACACTCCAATTAGCAGAAAGTTTGCTTGGTCAAATATTGGTGAAAGTAACTGAGAAAGGGACATCATCAGGCGCCATTGTTGAAACGGAAGCTTATTTAGGAGAAGAAGACCAGGCAGCTCATAGTTACAAAAAGCGCCGTACGAAACGGACAGCAATTATGTTCCAGGCGCCTGGACATGCTTATATATATCAAATGCACACACACCGACTTGTTAATGTAGTTAGTGGGGAGGAGGGGAATCCCCAAGCTGTTCTTATTCGAGCAGTCGAGCCGTTAACAGGAATAGAATTAATGAAAAAGCGCCGTCCTGTAGATAAAATGACGAATTTAACGAGCGGCCCTGGTAAATTAACGAAAGCATTAGGAATTACAATGGAAGATTATGGGCGTAAACTTTTTGAACCTCCTTTGTTTATTGCAAAAGGAAAGCCGATGGAGGAAATCTCCCGCGGAACCCGTATTGGTATAGATAATTCAGGAGAAGCACGAGACTATCCCTATCGATTTTGGGTAAAAGGAAATCCTTACGTGTCTAGATAGGGGAAACTTTTGAATTTAGTAAAGTGTTGCTTTATACGCAAGATGAATACCATATTTTCATGAAAATCTCTTTAAGTTGTTGTTCATAGCCTCTATGAAGACCGCATTTTCATGAAAGTCTCTTTAAGTTGTTGTTCATAGCCTCTATATGAAGACCGCATTTTCATGAAAATCTCTTTAAGTTGTTGTTCATCACCTCTATGAAGATCACAATTTCATGAAAATCTCTTTAAATTGTCGTTCATAGCCTCTATGAAGACCGCATTTTCATGAAAGTCTCTTTAAGTTGTTGTTCATAGCCTCGATGAAGACCGCAATTTCGTGAAAATTCTTATAAGTTGGTCTTCATGACCTCGATGAAGACCACATTTTCATGAAAGTCTCTTTAAGTTGTCGTTCATAGCCTCGATGAAGACCACATTTTCATGAAAGTCTCTTTAAGTTGTCGTTCATAGCCTCGATGAAGACCACATTTTCATGAAAGTCTCTTTAAGTTGTCGTTCATTACCCCAATGAAAACTACAATTTCATGAAATTCACTTCTAATTGGTCTTCATCAACGAGGTGCCCCCATTCCGCTATGATTCTTCCCGCAAATAAAGTCCAATTTTCATCCTACCCCAATCACTATAAAATCTCCTCGATTCAAGAAGATATTCAAAAAAGACTAAAGGATTATTACCCCTAGTCTCCATCCACAAAAAATAAATTTAACTCTTCATTAGGACTCACGTCAACGTCCGCTGGTATTTTGATATATAGTAATTCCGTGCTGAATATGCGATTATCTACAGGTTCGAGATATTTGTTTTCTTCCGCATAGGTAGTGCTTTCTTCATAGACACTTGTTCCAGTACCCCAATCAGGGTCACTAAGATAATTAGAATCTGTAAATTGACGAATAGGAAATTCTTTACTAACCTGTGAAACTTTTACCTCAACAGGGGTCAGGTGCTTGAAATGATAATTTACTATCTTCAAGTGATACATTTGCCGGCGGGATGTGGCCTGTTGTTAAATCAATATTATCTATGATGTTGGGAGTCATTGCCTGCAATTATTTTTGTCAATGTGAATAAAGAGCTTCTTTTCACATTTCAGGAGTAACGCTATCCTGCTATAATAGTTTTAAAACAAAGAGTAAAGTGAACGAGGGGGATAAAAAATTATCGAACAAAAAGTAGAGGCAGGAGTCATGGAGAAGAAACGTTCTAAATGGCGCTATTTTGGCTGGACGGTACTGATAATATTAATTCTATGGATCATTATTTTTCTATTTCCACGTGAAAAAAGAATAGAGCATGCTTTCTTCACGTCAGAAGGTCCATTAGTTATCGCTCATCAAGGTGGTAAAGACTTAGCACCTTCAAGTACATTAGAAGCTTTTCAAAATGCAAAAGAACTTGGAGTGGATGTAATCGAGTTTGACATTCATATGACAAAAGACGGTCATTTAGTTGCGATTCACGATGATACCGTTGATCGTACAACAGATGGAGAGGGCCGAGTGAATGATTTAACATTGGAAGAAGTTCAGTCTTTAGATGCAGGAGCAAATTTTCAGGATTTGAATGGTAACTATAGTTTTCGAAATCAAGGTATGATCATTCCCTCTTTAGAAGAAATTTTCGAAAATATACCTGATATGCGCTGGAATATAGAAATTAAGACGACGAATGACCCCGATTTGTATGAGTCGATCAGTGAAAAACTGTGGAAGACGATTCAAGATTATGGATTGGAAGATGACGCTTTAATCGTTTCATTTGATCAAGAGATTATCGATATGGTTGAAGACGTTTCTGGTGGGCAAGCGTTAATAGCCGGAAGTCGTGCGGAAGTGACTAAATTTGTCATTTTTCATAAATTATTTTTAAACGGACTTTACCTGCCCCAAGTTGATGCTCTACAAATCCCAACAGAAGAGGGACCGATTAACTTGGAAGATAAAAAATTAATCCGTGGCGCTGAGAAAGCAGGAATCGATCTACATTACTGGACGATTAATAAAGAGGATTCAATGCAGAAATTAATAGATCTTGGGGCGCATGGGATTTTAACCGATCGACCTGATATTTTAATAGATTTATTGGATGAAAAGTAGGCTAGTTGTAGATAAGGAGGTTGTTATTTTGAAAGGAATTATGTTACAAGGCACGTCATCAAATGTCGGTAAAAGCATACTTGTCACAGCATTTTGTCGAATATTTCATGACGAAGGATTTGCTGTTGCTCCCTTTAAGGCGCAGAACATGACTCATAATTATCGCATATTAAAAAACGGGAAAAAAATAGCCACGTCTCAAGTAATTCAAGCTCAAGCAGCAGGAGTTGAACCATCAAGATATATGAACCCAATATTACTGACGATCGGCTCGGGTTCGCGGTCAGACATCGTTTTATTTGGGGAAAACGTGGGTGAGTTAGATGGCATAAGTGATGAAGAACTTCATGAAAAATGGTTAGAGGCTATTCGTGAAGCTTTATTAAAATTAAAACAAACCTATGAAGTCCTTGTCATAGAAGGAGCGGGAAGTCCAGTTGAACTTAATCTGCAAGACAGCGATATTGCAAATATGAAAACAGCTAAGATAGCTGACGTGCCGGTTTTGCTTGTTGCTGACGTCGATCGAGGAGGCGTGTTTGCAAGTATCGAGGGTACTTTAGCATTGATGAACCCTGAGGAAAGACAACGAGTCACGGGAATAATTATCAATAAATTTAAAGGGAAGACATCTTTATTTCAAGACGCGGTTCGAATAATTGAGGAAAGGACAGGTCTTCCTATATTAGGCGTCATACCATATATAGAGCACGATATTGAAGATGAAGATTCACTGTCAACAGATAATCAAGCTTCCCATCTTAAGGATTGCCATTTAGCAAACGATGAGCAAATTGATCATCTCTCTCAAATTGTAAAAGAGCACATAGATTGGCCTCAAATCAAGCAAATGGTTCGAAAGTAAATTATATAAAAAAAGTCACTCATTAAAATCATGAGTGACCGTTCCGTAATCAATATTTACATGTTTTCTAATCGCTCAATCCGACTTTCAATCGGAGGATGGGTGGACAGTAAACTTGCTCTCTTTCTGCGTTCTTTCTTCAAAGGCATGTCAATATACATGGATGCTGTCGTTGAATTAGCACGCTTGACGTCATGCGGATCGCCACTAATTTTTCTAAGCGCATTAATCAAGCCAACTGGATTACGTGTCAATTCTACTGCTGTAGCATCTGCTAAATATTCACGATTTCTTGATACAGCCAGCTGGACAAACTGAGCTGCTAAAGGGGCAAGAATAACAAGTAATAAGGCGACAATCATCAAAATAGGGTTTTGTTTGTTATTACCACCTCTGTTTCGTCCTCCACCGAATAGCATCATTCGCGAACCCATATTTGCAAGTATCGCAACCACTCCCACGAGTGCAATACAAATAGTCATTAGCCTGATATCATAATTACGAATATGACCTATTTCATGCGCAACAACGCCTGTTAATTCTTCTCGATTTAATTTCTCAAGTAATCCTGTCGTAACGGAGACGGCACCTTTTTCAGGTTTTATTCCTGTTGCAAATGCGTTGGGTGATGGGTCGTTAACGATATAAACTTTTGGCATAGGTATTCTGGCAGCAAGGGATAATTCTTCTACGATATCGAAAAGTTGCGGGTGATCTTCTTTCTGAATTTCCTGTGCGCCAGCCATGCTTAGAACTTGTGAACTTGCGGTAAAATAGGTCATTGGTAAATAGATGGCTAAAATAATGATTGTGATGATCAAGCCAGTATATGGGTCATTCCCAAAAAGATAGCCAATGCCCCAACCGATTGCTAAAACAAGTATACTGAATAAGGTAACGAGCATAATTGTTTTTCGTTTATTTTGTAAAACTTGTTTATATAGCATTCGCGTCCTCCGTTAAAACTCCACATTTGGTACTTCTCGTTCTTCTTCCGGAATAGTTAGTTGATCTTCATGCTCGAAATTAAACATACCAGCAATAATGTTTGTCGGAAATGATTCACGTTTAATATTATAGTCTGCCACAGTTTTATTATAAAGTTGGCGTGAATACGCTACTTTATTTTCTGATGATGTTAATTCTTCTTGAAGATTAAGGAAATTTTGGTTCGCTTTAAGGTCAGGATACGATTCAGATAAAGCGAAAATAGATTTTAAAGCACCTTGAATTTGGTTGTCCGCTTCAATTCTTTCTTGAGGCGTCCCACTGACTAATTGGTTACGTGCTTGAATAACTTTTTCAAGTGTTTCCTTTTCATGTGCAGCATAACCTTTTACCGTATTAACAAGGTTGGGAATAAGATCATGACGTCGTTTCAATTGAACATCAATTTGACTCCAAGATTCCTTTACCCAATTGCGGTATTTAACAAGGCTATTGTAGGTCGAAATTAAGAAAAGCACGATGATAGCAATAATAGCTATAATGATAATGGTTGATAGCATGCCGTTCATCCTCTCTATTAAAATTGATCTTATATCATAATATATTCTTATCCCATTGTTTCATGCAGGTAACGATTAATTATTGGGACTCAATTAGCTCAAGGTGAAAATTACCCACTTGTCCTACTTGATAAAGATCGGTGATTGACGTGTAGTAATTCTGGATATGACCTTGGAATTCGATGTTTTTGCCTGGGATGATGACGTCAAAGTCATTTTTATACAGTAATGTTGTAATGTTATGGTAATCTTCGCTGGTTACTTTAAAGTCAACTGTTACCACACGACGAAGATCATGAGAGTTATTATCATGAATCGTTGTATGAGAAAAGTTGTCCACTTCAATTGGAGTAGTATTCAATATTATTTGTTCAATCAAGTTAGTTCCTCCTAGGTTTTAAAAGACATTCAATCTTTCTATCCAATCATTATACAACGTTTTATTAATAATTTCATTTCTAAGGAAGGTTGTTTATTCACTCTATTTTATCATAATGAAAAGTTTAAATTTTTGGCTAAAGACTTCATTATGACTTATGATAAGATATAAATATGCATAATTTATTAATGATTGTAGGTGTATCGATAGATGAAAACTTTACTCATTATTTCTCATCCTTCCATCTTGGAATCGAGCAGTCAACAATTTTTGCTAAGTGCCGTTCCCCAGAATGAACAGGTCACCGTTAATCATCTAGAAGCTGCCTATCCAGATGGGAAAATTGATGTGGAACGAGAACAACAACTTTTAAAAGATCATGATCGAGTTATCTTTCAATTCCCGTTTTATTGGTACAGTTCCCCCGCATTTCTTAAACAGTGGCAGGATGAGGTCTTGACGGAAGGCTTTGCTCATGGTGGTGCGCAGGGCGAGTTAGCTGGAAAAGAATTCGGTCTTATTTTTATGTTAGGCGTTCATGAAAGGGAGTACCAAGCTGGTGGTAGAGAGTTGTATACTATTTCCGAATTAACTAAGCCTTTTCAAGCAATGGCTCATAAAACAGGTATGGTTTATTTAAAACCATTAACTGTCTTCCAATTTGCCTATATGACCGATGAAGAGAAGATGGATTTATTCATCGAGTACCAGCAAATGTTGACAAATAAAAATGATGATAGTTTAGCCTCAAAAGAAGAATGGATTGTTAATCAACTGAGACGTCTTAAATCCGATGATATAGATGAAGCAGAGGAAAATATTATCAATCACGCTGTCGAGCTTATTGAGGAGAACCGAATGAACATCAATGAGCTTACTAAAGTTATCGAAGAGATGTATTAATACTACGACAGTTTAATATATAAAGGGGTGTTCCTTGTTGGAAGAAAGAAATGACTGGATGGTTAAAGAACTAGAACAGCTGTTTGAGCAAGTCGGTTTTGATGAAAAAGCACTCATTAAAGCAGCACAAACAGTAATCCTTGAACAAGATAAACGTATATGGCAAATGGAAGGGGAACTTGACGGAACCCTTTGGAGCCCGAAAAATTGGTATGATTAATATGGAAAGAGCAGTCCATGTGAGGTGATTGCTCTTTTTTAATGGTGTTTTAATGAGTCCCATACCACCTATTTATACATTTTAACGTGTATCTAACACATTATAATGAATGAGGAGGTGTCGTAACATGAAAGGTTATACACAAAAAATTTTACAACAAAGCCGAAAGTCAGGTTTAACTTATAACGAGGCGAAAGAATGGATAGCTAAAACAACTGGCGGACGCAACACGCATGTCTATAGTAATACAGACGTCGAAAAAGTGAGAGAAGAAAATTTAAAATCACAAGCAAATAAGTTTAAGTAATGTTTTAGCCAAAAAAGACGAATTTTAAATGAAAAAAGAGGGGCTTTGATTCAACTCATAGTTCCTCTTATTATGGATAGATGAGAAAAAATTGTGAAGTTCATCCAATTGAACCATGCTATTGGACATTGCTCTCTCATTTCCGTAAATTTATGTTCAATAGAAGCTCGCAACCGGAAAAGAAAATCAAATTTATGAGAAATGGTGTCCAATCTCCAGGTGAAAAGAGTTATTCTATCGAATTTAAATAAAATGGTGTATACTGTAAATAGCGCTCGAAAATTGAATAAATTTAAGAATAAGGTGTCTTTTTTCAAGACTTAATAGGGAAGATTGGTGAAAATCCAACGCGGTCCCGCCACTGTATATGGTTTAGCATTGTAAAGACCACTGTACTTTTTGTATGGGAAGGTATAATGCCAATTGCCATGAGCCAGGAGACCTGCCTTGTACTAGAAAATGCGCCAGTTAACCTACGCGGATAGGAGGTGTATGAAGGAATTGGAATGGAAAAAATCCATTTTGATACATTCATCTAAACATCTCTAAAATTGGGGATGTTTTTTTATTTTACATCAATAGGGGGAAACGTAATGAAGAAATTAAATTTATTTTTACTATCGTTATTACTTATGATGGGAATTTTAGCAGGATGTGGAGACACTTCTGAAAATAATGAAAGTAATAGCGATCAAGAAGCAAATACAGAACAAAATGATGATGTTGATAATGATGAAGCAAAAGAAGAAGCATTTCCTGTTACGCTGGAAGACGCAAGTGGGGAAGAAGTTACAATTGAAGAAGAACCAGAACAAATTGTAACACTTATTCCAAGTATTACTGAACTCGCGTTTGCGCTTGATTTAGGAGATAAAGTGGTGGGAGTTTCAGACCATGATAACTATCCTGAAGAGGTCCTTGATAAGGAAAAAATTGGCGGGCTTGAGCTAAATACTGAAAAAATCTTGTCACTTGAGCCAGACTTAGTTTTAGCACATCCTACAAATGATGCTGATGCTATTGAACAGCTAAGAGATTCAGGATTGACCGTTTTTGTTGTTAATGATGCGACTAATTTTGATGAGGTGTATGAATCCATTGAAATGATGGCTGAAGTAACAGGTACAGAAGATAAGGGAGAAGAGCTTATTACCACAATGCAAGATGATCTCGACGCGGTAGCTGAAAAAGCAGATGAGATTGATGAAGATGACATGAAGAATGTTTATATAGAAATTTCACCAGCTCCTGAAATTTTCACTCCAGGGAAAAATACGTTTGAAGATGATATTTTAGACATTCTTCATGCGGAAAATGTAGCTAAAGATGAAGACGGTTGGGTTGAATTAAGTGAGGAAGCCGTAGTAGAAATGAATCCAGATGTCATTGTATTAACTTATGATTATATTGAAAATCCGGTTGAAGAAGTTATGGAACGAAAGGCATGGGAGGACATTGATGCAGTAAAAGATGAACAAGTATACCTTGTTGATACCGATCTTGTAAGCCGCCCTGGTCCACGTCTAGTAGAGGGAGCAGAGGAACTTGGAAAAGCTATTTATCCGGAGGTTTTCGGTGAAAAGTAAGTCATTTGCTTATATAATTTTAATATTTATTGGGGGACTAGCTGTGCTGGCCGGTACATCGATTGGGACTGTATCGGTCCCCTTTTTAGATATTATTAAAATTATTATATCTAAGGCCATTCCAAGTGTATCAATCGACTCAGTTGATTCTATGTACGTTAATATTGTCTGGAACATTCGTCTGCCACGTGTTTTGTTGGCAGGCTTTGTTGGTGCTTCACTGGCAATTGCCGGGGCTTCATTTCAAGGATTATTACGAAATCCCCTGGCAGATCCTTATACATTAGGAGTATCTTCTGGAGCATCGGTTGGTGCAGTAGTGACCATCTTTTTTGGACTTTCATTCCCTATCATAGGATCATTCACCTTACCTCTTTTAAGCATTGTTGCTTCATTTATAACCATATTTGTTGTTCTCTATTTTGCCAAGCGGATCGACCGAGCGATGCGAGTGGAAACCATTATCTTAACAGGGGTGATTTTCAGTTCCTTTTTAGGGGCGCTTATCTCGCTCATGATTGCGCTCACAGGAGAGGAATTACGACAGATTATCGGATGGTTGCTGGGAAGTGTCTCGATGCGCGGTTGGGACCATGTTAAAATTATCGTTCCGTTTTTTTTAATTGGTTCTATACTTTTACTTGTGCATGCTAAGGAATTAAACGCCATGTCTTTCGGTGAAGATCAGGCCAAACATATAGGGGTTGATGTTGAACGTAAGAAAATGAATATCTTAATTGCTGGGTCTATATTAACGGGTGCTGCCGTTGCTGTTTCAGGAACGATTGGATTTGTAGGGCTTGTTATTCCGCATTTTGTAAGGTTATTATGGGGACCGAATCATATTCACCTCTTACCATTATCAACTTTAGCGGGCGGTAGTTTCCTAATTTTGGCAGATTTAGTCTCGAGAACAATTATTTCACCATCAGAACTACCAATTGGAGTCATTACCGCTTTAATAGGAGCGCCAATTTTTGCAGTTATTTTAATGAAAAGTCGTATGGAAAGAAGTGGATAGCATGATTGATGTCAAAGAAATAACGGGTGGTTATTCTAATAAACCAATTCTTAAAGATATTTCCTTTGAAGTGGATAAGGGAGAGCTTTTCGGTGTGATAGGTCCTAATGGTAGCGGTAAGTCGACATTGCTTAAAATGATTAGTCATATTTTACCGTTTCAAAAAGGTGAAATAACAATTAAAGGTAAATCAATCAGAACTTATAATGCAAAAGAATTCGCCCGCTTGATAGCTGTTTTACCACAAACTACGACACAAACGTTCAGTTATACAGTGCGAGAGACTGTATCACTTGGTAGATATGCGCATCAAAAAGGTCTTTTCCAGAGCCTGACTGAAAGTGACGAAGCGATCATTCAAGATGTGATGAAGCAGACAGGCGTAGATATTTATGAAAATGAAACGATTGATGAGCTATCTGGTGGAGAGCGTCAGCGTGTATTTCTAGCACAAGCACTTGCTCAAGATCCTGAAGTTCTATTACTAGATGAGCCGACCAATCATTTAGATTTAGCTTATCAAAAGGAATTGTTGGACGTATTAAGAGCGTGGACAAAGGAAAAGGACCTTACAGTTATTTCTATATTTCATGATTTGAATTTAGCTGGACTTTATTGTGATCGTTTGCTTCTGCTTCAGGATGGCAAGTCTGTCATTTGTGACTCACCTAATAAAGTGATTAAAAAGGAGAGAATAGAAGAAGTTTATCATGCTTCGATTGAAGAGTATTCGCACCCAAAAGTCGCAAAACCGCAAATGATGCTTGTCCCTAAAACAGTAAATAAACATGAGAAGATGCAAATAGATGAAACGTTTCTTAAATTAACTAACGAAAAAATTACACTTGAAGTAGAACAACCTCTTAGAACAATGTCTTCTGGTGTGACAGGGGCGGGTTTTGGTTGGCATCATCAATTCGTCAATCGTTATGTTGATAAAAATTACAACGTTGATAATCATAAACAGGAAATGGAATCGTATCTTAAGTCCTGTGGCTTCCATCCTGATGATACGGTTGGGATGATGACTGCGGTTAAGTTATCACAGGTTGCTTATCAGTTCGTTCAGGAGGAAAATATTTCAGCATTATTTGTAGTTACCGCAGGCGTCGGGAATGCAGTGGACTCTACTCTTGGTGTGAGCCGTGTACCAGGCTATATTCCAGGGACAATTAATATTTGGGTGTTTATCAACGGAGAATTAACCGAGGAAGCTTATATCCAAGCAGTCATGACAGCAACTGAAGCGAAAGTGAAAGCTCTGCAGAATTACAAAGTTACTGATCCTGAGTCTAAAACACTAGCAACAGGCACGTCGACTGATAGTATTTTAATTGCAGCAACCCAGAAAGGAGCAAATTTAACCTATGCCGGGAGCGCGACACCGCTCGGGCAAATGATAGGAAAAGGCGTGTTTAAGTGTACAGAACAGGCGTTAATGAATTACTTTAATAAGGAAGTCAAATCGTGATTATGCATCTTAGTGCTTTAGCTCTAGCTTATATACTGGATCTTTTAGTTGGTGATCCACCGCGTTTTCCGCATCCCGTTATCTTATTTGGTAACATGATTCGATTTTTTGATAAACGGTGGAACAAAGGCCGTTACCTAAAGCTTAAAGGAAGCGCCATGGTTGCCATATTAATTGTTGTCATATTAAGTGCCACGTTGATAATTTTATTTACATATAGTTTAAATCTGTATTTAGGACTCCTTATTGAAGCGGTGTTAATTTGGACGACGATTGCTCAAAAAGGTTTACGCCAAGCTGCAAGTGAAGTTGAGCACCCTTTGGAAAATAAAGACTTAATCAATGCCCGTAAAAACCTTTCCTATATTGTTGGTCGGGATACTGCCAATTTATCAGAAAAAGAGATTGTTAGAGGCACAGTCGAAACGGTTGCTGAAAATACAACAGATGCCATCACGGCACCAATATTTTGGGCGGCTATTGGGGGAGCTCCACTTGCGATAGTTTATCGTCTGATTAATACATGTGATTCAATGGTAGGTTATAAAAATAAAAAATATGCCCAGTATGGATGGGCTTCTGCACGGTTGGATGATGTCGTTAACTATATACCAGCCCGTATTACTGGACTTATTATGATTATTAGCTCGCGTTCTAAAGAGGTACCAATGAAAAAAGCATGGTCTGTTTTACGACGTGATGCGCACAAGCATCCGAGTCCAAACAGTGGTTGGGGTGAAGCGGCGGTGGCGGCAGTTCTCGGTGTCCGGCTCGGTGGAATCAACTATTATGAAGGTGAGCAGTCATATCGAACTGAAATGGGTGACGCGATTTATGATCTCAATACAGGACATATTTCAAATAGTATCACAATCATGAAGCGGACAAGTTTCCTGTTTTTAATTTTAATGATAGCTGGAGGTTTTATAATTGAATTTGCCATTACACGGCTCTAACCCAAATTATTTATACCACGCTTTAAATTTAACCATGCCGAAAAACGTAATTGATTTTAGCGTAAATGTTAATCCATTTGGACCACCAAAGAGTATAAAAGAAAAATGGGAAGAGTGGTTTTCGGTGATTGAGGATTATCCGGATCCAGAAGGCCGAGAGCTTCTTCGTCTTATTGCCGAATCAGAAGGACTTCCAGTGTCTAGTATTCTACTTGGCAATGGTGGTGCAGAACTGATTACTTTAATAGGTAGAATGTTAGCAAATAAGTATATAGGTATTATTCAACCAGCTTTCTCCGAATATGAAAAAGTGACTAAAGCCTCTGGTTGTCAGATTTGTCATATAAACTTATCAGCGCCTGACTGGAAATTAGATTTAAACGAACTGTCCGAGGTCATTACTAAGCTTGATGCCATCTTTTTATGTCATCCTAATAACCCGACAGGAACGATTCAATCAAGTGTAGACATACGACATCTATTAGCAATTTGTGAAGCAAATAACTGTTATTTAATCATCGATGAAGCTTTTTATGATTTTTATACGGATGAGGTGCAACTTTCAGATGATATTCAATGTAGTGATTACTTGATTATTATTCGTTCTTTAACGAAGATGTACGCGATTGCAGGGATACGTCTTGGCTACGTCCTTGCAAATGAATGGGTTATTAAACAATTAATAGCTTATCAGCCCGAATGGAGTGTTAATGCTCTAGCCCTAGAAGCAGGAAAAGAATGTATCAATGAGCTAGGTTTCGTGCAAAAGACGCAACGATTCATCCAAGCAGAAAGAGAACGAGTTCAGACTGTTTTAAAAGAAACCGGGTACGTTCTATCTGATAGTCAAGTGAACTTTTTTCTATTAAAAGATCCTTCGTTAGGTAATCAGCGGCCTTTGCTTAAATTTTTACTAAAAAAAGGCATCGTACCTAGACATACTGAAAATTTCCCCGGCTTAGCTGGTGGCTGGTTGCGTTTTGCAGTGCGAAAGGAAAATGAAAATAATCGATTAGTGGAGGCTTTATTACAGTGGAAACAGGAGACATAATTTTTATAACTGGTGGGGCGAGAAGCGGAAAAAGCGCTTTTGCTGAAAAATATGCTCAAAAGTTGAGTGGTGCTTCAGGCTCCAAATTACATTATATTGCAACAGCTAAAGAAACGGACGAGGAGATGTCTGAACGCATTAAACGTCATCAAAACGATCGTGCAGAAAGTAAAATACCATGGACAACGTGGGAAGCGCCTATTGATATACATAAACTTGCTCCTGAGTTTACATCTCAAGATGTTGTCCTTCTTGATTGTTTAACTGTTTTGTTAACAAATGAACTTTTTTCAAAAACCAATGAAGGAGAATTAGGGACTTTTAAAGATGGAATTTATTCAAAAATTTTAGATGGGTTATATTTATTAAAGCGTGAGGTCCATACGTTGGTTATTGTTTCCAATGAGGTGCTGTTAACCCCACTGAATGATTCCCCAGTGGTTGAGGTCTATGCTGAGTTAATAGGTCGGCTGCACCAAGAGTTGGTGCATCAATCAAATGAAGCTTACTTAGTAGAAATGGGAGTTCCAATTCAAATGAAAAGTGATTACAAACATATAATCAAATGATGAGGATGGTGAAGCATGAAATCATTTTTATACGGGCTAATCTTAAATATACAATTTTTCACCACCATACCCTTATCAAAAGAAGTCCAGATAACAGATAAAACGATTAAACGTGCCGTAGAGACATTCCCTCTCATCGGTTTAATGCAAGGGATTATATATTCATTAGGATTGTATCTAGTTTTAGAAGTGGTCTATCTGTCACCCCTAGCAAGCAGCTTCTTTCTTTGGTTGTTGTTGATTATTGTTACAGGTTCGATTCATTTGGACGGCTGGATTGATTGCAGTGATGCCTATTTTTCTTTTCGAGATGTTCAAAAGCGATTAACAATAATGCAGGATTCCCGTGTTGGTGCGTTTGGTGTTTTAAGTGTGATCGTTCTTCTGGCAGCTCGCTTTCTATTTATTTATGAAACAGTCTTAGCTGCAAATTTAATCACTTACGTCATAATATTATTCATTCCATTTTTGGGAAAATTGTTTATGGGCATGGTGATGTACCATTTACCTCTTGCGAAAAACGGTGGGATGGGTCATTTCTTTAAAAAAGCGATTATAAACGAAAAACCATGGATTTACTTAAATTATCTTGTTCTATTTGGTATTGTAAGTTATTTTATCTTTCCAATGGTAAGTATGATTTATCTTCTTTTAGTCGGTTTATCTGCTTTAGCATTTATCATTAGTCGGAAAAAAATAATTAAATGGTTTGGTGGCATAACAGGTGACGTTATTGGAGCTTCTGTGGAAGGAGTGGAGACTTTTTTATGGCTAATTGTGTGGCTATTACATTATTTCGTCATGGTCTAACAAAATGGAATGAAAAGAAGGCGTATATAGGTTCGACTGATTTACCTTTAAGTAAACAGGGTAAAGCTGATTTGAATATAGTAACAACTGAAGAGTACCAGCTTATTTTTTCCAGCCCTATGAAACGATGTATCCAAACCGTCGATCAATTATTTCCACATAAAACTGCGGTGCCTATTCAAGAGTTTAGAGAAGTTGATTTTGGTGATTGGGAAGGAAAGACGTATAATGAGTTGAAAGAGGTTCAAATGTACCGGAACTGGCTGGATGATCCTTTTGACGTCACACCGCCTCATGGTGAATCACTTAAAGATTTCAAGTTTCGCGTCGGTCAAGGCTTTGAAAAAGTCAAAGACGTCATAAATAAGGATACTTATTCAAAAATAGCTATCGTAACACATGGCGGTGTTATTCGTCAGTTATTATCGACGTTATCCAGGCAACCTGAATCATTTTTCCATTGGCAAGTGCCTCATGGTGGTGGCTACCAACTGACATGGAAAAAGGATAACAAAAAGGGGGAGAAGGGATGCATGTCATTACAGGAGGTGCCTATAATGGAAAAGCTCGCTGGGTCAAAGAACATTATCAATTAGAAAATAATCTGCATTTATGGTTGGATGCTTCTAAAGATTCGTTTCCACAAGATTTATCACAGTTTAAATCGAATATTCTTGTGCTTGACGCTGTAGAACGCTTGCTTTTAAATGAGTTGAAAACAAATCATACAGATATAGATCGTGACTATGGTAAAGTATTAATTAAACAATGGGCCGAGTGGGAACAAGAAGATTCAGAACGTCAGCTTATCATCATAGGAAACGATATTTCAAAAGGAATTGTCCCCATGTCAGGCCTTGAACGCACATGGCGTGATTTAACAGGATGGTTTTATCAAGATCTGGTTTCTGTAAGTAAGAGAGTGGATTACATTTGGTATGGTATTGCTAAGCAACTTAAATAACAAATTTAAGGGGAGGATCAACATGAAAATTTATACAAAAACAGGTGACAAAGGTCAGACAGGAATTATCGGAGGACGCGTTGATAAAGATGATATCCGTGTCGAAGCATATGGTACAGTAGATGAGTTAAATGGATTTGTAGGTCAGGCGATTACTGAACTTGAGCCAGAGTCAGACCTTTTTTCAGACGTACTTGAAGATTTAGTAAAAATTCAACATGAACTATTTGATTGTGGCGGAGATTTAGCAAGCGTAGCTAAAAAAAGACCATTAAAACTCCACGAAGAAATGATTGAATATTTAGAAGAAAGAATTGATGTCTTGGTGGAAGAGGCTCCCAAACTAGAGCGTTTTATTTTACCAGGTGGAACAAAACCAGCTGCTACCATCCATATAGCACGAACAATTACTCGTCGTGCTGAACGTTTGGTCGTATCTTTAATTAAACAGGATGATACAGTTCCACCTGTAACACTTCAATATTTAAATAGATTGTCAGATTACTTCTTCGCATCAGCGAGAGTTATTAATTTTAGGCTCAAAGTACCAGACGTCGAATATGTGCGCAGTGCAAAAGTGTTTCGTGAAGGGCGAAAGAAGGATAAGTAATTGAAACGGGATGTAGAAATAATTGAACTCCCAAATGGAAATGAGCTAGTAATAGCTGTAGATAATAGTGGCTCGATTGGTATGAAACCAAATGACCATGTGCAAGTACCTTATGAGGTTGTCGCTTATTATAATTTTCGCGTCGTTTGGATGGAATGCGTATCAGCAGGTGCGCGTCCTATGTCTATTATTTTGCATAACTTTTCAGGTGATAAGGCTTGGTCTTCACTCATAAAGGGAATCAAGCACGGAATGAAAGAACTAAATGTGGAAAATATAAGTATTACTGGAAGTACAGAGAGCAATTTTTCCTTACAACAATCTGCCGTTGGTTTGGTTATTATTGGACAAAGAGAAAAGTTCAAACAACAAAACGTTTCATTTAAAGAAAGAAATGATTTAAATGTGGCAGTGATTGGAAAACCACTAGTTGGGGACGAACTAATGAATAACAAAGACGATATTGCGCCACTAAAAGTATTTCAAGATCTTTCTAAACTTGATAACGTTACCATTCTTCCTGTTGGTTCGAAAGGAATTCTCTATGAGTTACATCAACTTTTTGATAAACGAACATTTAAATTAGAAACTGAATTAGATTTGAAAAAGTCATCAGGTCCAGCAACGTGTTTTATTGTTGTATATCCTACCAGTTTAAATCATAGAGTAAGCGAAAGGTGTTTAGGCTGGTTTCATGAAGTGAGGTTAATCTCTAGATAACGTTTACTTCTTACGGAGATTAAAGAATATCGTGATTGGGTATAGAATATGAGTAATGTCTTTTCACTTAGGAAAAGGTTTTAATTTTCTTTAAAGATGATATAAGAGTTATAATAATAATGTAAAGCACTAATGAATAACAAATCAAAGTAAGGAGAGGATTCACGTGAAAGATACAATTAAAAAAGGCTTATCGCTGGGATTAGGACTTGCTGTTGTAACGAAAGAACAAGCTGAAAAAGTCGTTAATGAATTAGTTGAAAAAGGCGAGTTAAGTAAAGAAGAGTCACGTAAGTACTTTGATGATCTTGTTGCAAAAGGACAATCGGCTAAAACAGAAATCGATGAAAGAATTAACAAGAAATTTGATGATTTTAAAGCAGAAATGAATGTAGCAACCAAGGAAGAAGTGGAAGGCTTAAAAAAGAGAGTTGAACTTTTGGAAACAGAATTGTTGAATAAACAAGAGTAAAACGGGACTTTATTCAGTGGAGATATGAAGCAACTACCCACTGAATAAAGTTTTACCTACTTATAGGGGGGATAACTATTTTTAAAAAAAGAATCAGACATATGCAACGCTATCGTGATATTGTTTTTGCATTTTCACGTTATGGGTTTGGATATATTGTTGTGGAACTTGGTCTTTACGATTTATTATCATTGCCAAAACGCGTCTTTACAAAGGATAAGGCTAAGGTTCCAGCTCACACAACGGGAGAGCGCGTGAGACTATTTTTACAGGAATTAGGACCGACTTTTATTAAGTTAGGGCAATTTGCCAGTACACGCTCAGATATTTTGCCTGAAGATATTATCCATGAACTAGAGAAATTGCAAGATGATGTCCCCCCTTTTTCTTCAGCAGAAGCCATGAGTATCGTCGAGGAAGAACTTGGTGACAATGTTGAATCACTCTTTAAAGAGTTTGATGAAACGCCACTTGCCGCTGCATCTATTGGCCAAGTGCATCGCGGTGTCTTAATTTCCGGAGAACCGATTGCCATTAAAGTTCAACGACCAGATATACGGGATAAGATTTTCGCTGACTTGGATATTTTGTATGATTTAGCCAATTTAGCAGAGAATCAGCTGGAATGGGCATCGAGATACCAAGTGAAAAATATTATTGAAGAGTTTTCCCGGTCATTAAGAGCTGAACTCGATTATACAAATGAAGGTCTAAATGCTGAAAAGATTGCTAATCAATTTTTGGATGATTCACGTGTTCGTATACCGGAGATTTACTGGGACTTTTCCACTAAGAAAGTCCTCACGATGGAATTTATCCACGGTACAAAATTGAATGATGAAGACGAATTGCTAGATAAAGGGATTAATCATGATGTATTCGCTGAACACCTAGTTGACACAATGTTTCATCAAATATTTATTGATGGTTTTTTTCATGGTGATCCACATCCAGGAAATATCATGGCTTTACCGGGTGAAGAAGTTGTTTTAATAGACTTTGGCTCGGTTGGACGTCTTTCTCCAGAGATGAAACACCATTTATCTTCCTTTGTCATTGCCTTAATGCGACAGAATACCGATCGATTAATTAAAGCGATCGATCGGATGGGTGTTATTCCTCAAGACGTGGATATGAAACAACTTAGAGCAGACGTTGATTTACTTAGGGAGAAGTATTACGATGTACCGTTAAGTCAAGTAAGCTTAGGTGATGCAGTCAATGATTTATTCACAGTTACCTATTACCATCATATTCAATTACCTTCAGATCTCGCATTACTTGGAAGAACTTTACTAACGATTGAAGCTATTGTTGTGAGACTTGACCCTGAACTAAGTATCGTGAAAATGGCTGAACCCTTTGGTAAACAATTAATCAAAGAACGATATCACCCTAAAAAAATTGCAGAAAACATCATAACAGAAGTCGAACAATATACTGAAATCGTTTCTGATTTGCCTGAAACGATAAAAGAATTACGTTCGGTTATAAAAAAGGGAAAAGTCCGATTTGAATTAAATATTTCAGGTCTTAATCAATCATTAAAAAAACTGGATCAAATCAGTAACCGACTTTCATTTAGCATTGTCCTTCTTTCTTTTAGTATTATTATGACGGGTCTTATTATCGGGTCAGCGATTGCGGGACAATCAACGATGCTTTGGAATATTCCTGTAATTGAAGTCGGCTTCGTTGTAGCGACACTGATGTTTTTATGGATTTTATTCGGCATATTTCGATCGGGCCGGTTTTAACATTTTCAGCAAGAAGTCTCCATCTTCAAGCGTGTGAAGGGCGATAGCTTAGGCGGTAAGGTGGAGATGAATTGGCATTCGGTCACGTGTGTCTTTAGACGTGCTAATTAACCGAACGTATGTTGCTATAAAATTATGAAGTGTTCTTTGATAACTGGATATATGTGGTTGCGTGGAGAAACTAAATGTGAAAACCAAGCTATCCTTCCATGCGTAAAATATCCAAGGTAACGAAAGAAACTCCGAATTGTCGGACATCTAGGGCAGGAACTTCCCGAAGTAACGCTCATGGAGACGAAAGGTTGCTTTCGTCGTGGAAGTGAGAAGCTCCCACTTCAAGCGTAGCTAAGTGGAGAGTAGTTCACCCATAGAACTTGCCTGAAAAGCTATAGCCCCCCCTTTATAAACCTTATGAAACAGGGCATCCTTATGGAAAATGTTTCATGGGGTTTTGTGTATTTAAGAAACTATAACATTAAAACTTCTGTGGATAACCTTATACTAAAATTGGCCACGTTTAGCTTCAGCGCCCAGCAACTAGCAATGCTTTTACGTGGGGCGAGTAACCGCAGCCCCAAGTTTCGAATGCCTTCCTACGATAAGTCGACTTTGAATCGCTCCGCTCTTCAAGTCTCCTTTATCTCGTCAGGCCTCTCCAACTTGTACGTTGCTAATCGGGCGTTTGCATTTTTGTTCTTATAGAAATCTAAAAAACAGTGTTGAAATGACAATTGAAATGATTGATACACTCAATCAGGAAGTGGAAAAAGGTAATCTACCTTTGAAAGAAGCAAAAGAAAGAGTCAAAATTGCTGTTTTTAATAAATCTACCCAAGGTTGAAGGAATTATTGCTTGTTTTATTTTCCTGTAGGAGGGAATGCATTTAATAGTTATATTCAAAGTTATTATACTAGCCATACACTTAAGAATTAGAGTAGAATATTATTGAGAGATCATCAAAAGCTATAGATATAATATTTTAATCTAGGAATAGCCAAAACATAGTGGTAATAATGTGCTATCTATGAACAACATACAAAGAAGGTGTTATCCATGAAGGAATTTTCAATTAGTGAAGAAGCTGCAAAATGGTTTAAAGATGAAATGGGAATAGAATCAGGAGATTATATCCAATTTTTCGTAAAAATATATGGTGGAATACCAACCGCCCATCCAAACTATTTTCTCGGTATTTCAGTAGGCGAATCAAGTGATATGGCCGTGAAACGAGTCGTTGAAGGGGTAACTTTCTATTTTAATGAACGTGATTCTTGGTTTCTTGATGAATTCAATATGAAAGTTGTCAAAGAACAAGATAAAAATGAAGTGGACTATTTATTTGATTAAAGGTCCACTTTTTTCATAAAAGGATAAAAGGGCGAAAATTGATGCTACCAGTCAATGATGCACATATCCACTTAAATGCTTTTCGTGAAGAGGAACAAATGCTTATGATCAATCAGTTTAATACATATAATATTGAGGCTCACATTATGGTGAGTAATCATATGTCTCTAGGTCAATATTCTAAGTTAAAACCTTTGATTGGTTATCATCTAGAACAATATAACCGATGTCTATAAAAAAATATATGAGAATTAATTTTGTAAATTTAGTATTTGAAGCACATCAATATACTTAAGTGATTGGTTTCTTAATTGAGTTTTATATTTCAATGTATTATGATTGAATTTGTTTAAATTTATATGTGAATCAAATCACGCTATAATCAGACTACCCAAGATGAATGTTGTCCAGTGTAATAAAGGAGATAAATAACGATGAAAATAGGAATAGATAAAATTGGTTTTTTTACTCCCAATTTATATTTAGATATGAATAAACTTGCACTTAGTCGTGAAGTTGAACCAGAAAAGTTCACCATTGGTATCGGTCAGGAAAAGATGGCTGTTTCGCCAGTTACGCAAGACCCTGTCACATTAGCGGCTAATGCTGCCTTGAAAATTATAAATGATGATGATAAAAGTGATATCGATTTAGTTATGTTCGGTACTGAATCTGGGATTGATCATTCAAAATCAGCTGGTGTCTATGTTCATCACCTGCTAGGACTTAACTCGTCAGCTCGAACTGTTGAATTGAAGCAAGCATGTTACGGGGCGACGGCAGCTCTGCAGTTAGCGAAAGGCCATATTGCTTTAAATCCTGAAAGTAAAGTTCTCGTTCTCGCTTCCGACATTGCAAGATACGGACTCCAGACGTCAGGAGAAGCAACCCAAGGAGCAGGGGCAGTTGCTATGCTTATTAGTGCTAATCCTAAAATTATGACACTTGAAGATAAAAGTACTTATTTAACAGCAGATATTATGGACTTTTGGCGTCCGACTTACTCTGAAGAAGCGTTTGTTGATGGAAAATACTCCAATGAACAATACATCTACTTTTTCCAAAAAGTGTGGCAGCAATATAAAGAAGAAACTGAACTAAGGTTAGAAGATTTTACGGCCATATGTTATCACTTGCCATATACAAAAATGGGCTTAAAAGCTTTGCGTACAGTTATAGAAGATGGTTCTAAGGAAACTCAAGAACGTCTCTTAGATAATTATGAGATTAGCAAAACTTATAATAAAAATGTTGGTAATATATATACAGGTTCACTTTACTTGAGTTTACTTTCATTATTAGAACAGCAAGCAAACCTTGAATCTGGAGATCGAATAGGTCTATATAGCTATGGATCAGGCGCAGTTGGTGAGTTTTTCAGTGGGATACTGCAACCTGGCTTTAAAGATTACTTACAAAAAGAAGCACATGAAAAATTATTATCCTCTCGAAAAGAACTCTCCGTTTTTGAATATGAGGAAGTGTTTTTAAAGACATTGCCAAAAGACGGATCAACCGTTGAGTTAGATGTCGATCAAGACCCAGCTGAAATATGTGTTGCTGGAATAAACGATCATATGCGTCAATATATTAATAAGAAACAATAATGTGGAAATACACTTTACTTGTATGATTGAGCGAGTAAAGTGTTTTTTATTTTTAATATAAAAGTCTTGTTCTAGGTTTTTTCACTTATATAAGATAACGTCAATTCACTGAAAACTAGCTATGACCATTCTCTCATTTTAGATAATTTAATATATTTTGCAGAAAATTGGTATATATTACATTCCCTTTACGCTATAGTAATTCAATAAGCTAACAATCTAGTAAACTACTTTAGTATGAGAGGAGAAGGGCATTGTATAAACAAAGGGATGTAAAGTTATTTAGTATAATCACAATTGTCATGCTTGTATTTTCGCTATGTTTACCAGCTATTTCTCTAGCTGATGAAAAAAGAGTACAACATGAAATATCAGGGGATTCTGATGAAAATACAACAAACAAATTAAGCAGTAGAGTTATTGATCAATTTGATAAAGAAGATAAGATAACGTTTTTGGTTAAATTTAAAGAGAAGGCGGATACAGAGGAAGCTATTCAAAATGTAAAAAAGTCAGCTAAAAAAAACAAACTATCTATCAAACAGTTGCAAAGTCAGCAACATTCCGCTGTTATTTCTGAATTAAAAGAGACGGCGTTGACCGAGCAAGTAAAGGTTTTAGATTTTCTTGAAAAACATGACGAAAGCCAAGTAAAAGATGTTCATTCTTATTTTATTGTTAATGGTCTCGCTGTAACAGCTACTAAAGAAGTTGCTGAAAAAATTGCTAGTTTTTCAGAGGTTGAAAAAATTTTACCGAACGAAAATAGGGAATTATTTACAGGTGTTGAACAAAGTGAACAGGTCAAACGTCCACAATCAGAGCGAGCGGATATTGAGTGGAGTGTGGAAAAAGTAAAAGCACCAGAAGTATGGGATAAAGGTATAACAGGCAAAGGAGTTGTTGTTGCAAGTATTGATTCAGGGGTAGAATGGGATCATCCTGCTATAAAAGAAAAATATCGTGGCTTTAATTCTAAGACAGGCGATGTTGATCATGCATTTAGTTGGTTTGATGCAACTGCAGATGAGTCAGCACCTTATGATGATATAGGACATGGTACTCATACTGCTGGAACGTTGGTTGGAAGTGAATCGGATGGTACCAATCAAATTGGGGTTGCTCCAGATTCTTCTTGGATTGCAGTTAAAGCTTTTACAGATGAAGGGGGGACGGATAAAGATTTACTTGCTGCAGCTGAATGGATTTTAGCTCCAACAGATGATGAAGGTAATGTCCGAATTGAAATGGCACCTGATATTGTGAATAACTCATGGGGTGGCGGTCCAGGACTTGATGAATGGTATCGCGATGTCGTAAAGGAATGGCGACATGCGAATATTTTTCCAGAGTTTTCAGCAGGTAATGTTGATAATGATAATTCTGGTGGTCCTGGTTCAGTGGTATCACCTGCGAATTATCCTGAATCGTTTGCAACAGGTGCGACAGATATTAGAGATAAGGTAGCGGATTTTTCATTAAGGGGTCCATCACCTTATGATGAAATCAAGCCAGATATTTCAGCTCCGGGCCAAGTTATTCGTTCCTCCGTTCCAGGAGGAGATTACGCAGAAAACAGCGGTACCTCCATGGCTGGTCCAGCAGTATCTGGGGTGGCAGCATTACTTCGTTCAGTCGATCATTCATTGTCAGTCGGAGAAATGGAAAATATTTTAACATCGACCACCGTTCCTCTGACAGATGAGGAGTATAAGTCATCACCAAATAATGGGTATGGTCATGGGCTGGTAGACGCTTTAAATGCTGTATCAGCAGTTGGTGAAGGTGTAGGTTCATTAGAAGGCGAAGTAGTGAACCGCAATGGTGCGCCTCTGCAGGCTGAGGTTCGTATTTTAGGACAAAATCGTTCTGTCAATACAGATAGCGAAGATGGTTCATATTCGATTCAGTATGCGGCTGGGGAATATGGTGTTGAAGCGCAGGCTTATGGATATTATCCAATTGAAGAAAAAGTTACTTTTGCAAAGGACGAGACGGTCAAACAAGATTTTCACCTAGACCCTATTCCTGAGCGAACAATACAAGGAAAACTTACTGATGAACAGACTGGGAGAGTAATTGAGGGAGCGACATTACAACTAAAAGAAGACGCTAATGTTCCCCCTGTAAAAACAGATGATTATGGAACGTTTAATCTGACTGCCTATGAAGGGGAATACACACTTAAAATAGCTGCGAAGGGTTATCACGGAAAAGAAACCGAACTGACTATAGATGAAGAAACGTCTGATATAAATATATCCCTCCAACCATTTTACAGTTTTGAGGAAGATGAACTTATCTATGACGATGGAACGGGTGATGGTGGAAGTCGGTTTCATGAAGCGGGTAGCGGCTGGGGCGTTAGAATCTCATTGCCTGAAGGGAAGGATAAGGCAATGGTGACAGGGGGCAAATTCTTATTTTCTAAAAGTGGTGGTGAGGACTTCCAAGTGGAAGTATACGATGCCAATGGATTGGGTGGTGCGCCTGGAGAAAGAATCGCCGGCCCAATTGATGCTACCGCTATTAAAAATGGTGAGTGGACCGTTGTAGATTTAAGAGATGAAGGAATTGTAGTAAGAGATGATTTTTATATTGCCTATATGCAAACTGAAGATGGCAGGGATGCGCCAATGTTACAGCAAGATAAAAGCGGACCTTTCACAGATCGCAGTTGGGAAAGTTTTCATGGGAATTGGTACCAATTGGAATCTAATTTCCTCACTGGAAATAAAATGATTCGAGCTCTAGTTGAATATGAAGTGGATCAGCCTATGATAACATCGCCGCAAGACGGAGAAATGACAAAGGAAGATGAAGTAGTTGTAAAAGGAACAGCTACACCTAATACAGAGATACAGCTTGTAAATAATAAAGATGATATTGAACAAGTGAATGTAAATGACAGTGGTGAATTTAGTACAACACTAGCTCTCAGTCAAGGGGAAAACCAATTAAAGGCTGTTTCATATGTTGAGGACACATATGCTGGTGAATCCGAAGCTATCACAGTAATACTTGATAATCAGAATCCAGACCTAACAATTGAAACCCCGAAAAATGGTGAAAAGTTAAATCGTGAAACAATTATCGTTGAGGGTATGGTTCATGATGAGCATCTTGATGCAGTAGAAGTAAATGGACAAAAGGCTGAAATAAATGGAAATTCTTATTCTAAAAGAGTGTTATTAGAAAATGGAGAAAATAAAATAGAAGTGGTTGCTAAGGATAAGGTAGGTAATGTTACTAATGAAACAGTGACAGTCGATGTCAATTATCACTCGCCGAATATTAAAAATCTATCCCCCGGTGAAGATGTCTTCATAGACAGTGGGGAAAGTGTGAAAATAGAATTTGATAGCGAGCCAGGACAAAGAGCGATATTTATGATTCAGATGCCATTAACTGGCTATAATTCATTGATAAGTAGTCAAACTGAATTCCCTTTGATGGAGATGTCTGATGGTCATTACGTTGGTTACTGGACGGCTAGTAAACAAGCCGTTGCCGAAGGAGCTGTCATTGAAGTGAAAGTAACTGATAACTATGGAAACCAAGACTATAAAAAAGCGAATGGTAAATTATATATTAATGTTGAATAAATAATATTTGTAAATGAATAAGAGGTTGCTAAAGGAAGCAACCTCTTTTCAATATAATTTTGTGCGATCAATCATTCTACTTCTGGTTCGTCATACTCAAATCCTTTTGTATCAACTTCGACTTTTTTCATCACTTGATCTTCTAGTGGTTTATCTTGGTCATTACGCTCGACTGAAACAATGTCATCAACTGTATCCATGCCTTCGACAACTTCTCCAAATCCTGCATAGTCGCCGTCAAGATGAGGTGAATCACTGACCATTATGAAAAACTGCGAACCAGCTGAATCAGGACTTTGAGAACGAGCCATTGAAATGACACCACGAGCATGTTTTAAATCATTATCAAAGCCATTGGAATTAAATTCTCCTTTGATTGCGTACCCTGGACCTCCTATACCGTTGCCGTCAGGATCGCCACCTTGAATCATAAAGTCAGGGATAACACGATGGAAGATAAGTCCATCATAAAAACCATCTTCAATGAGGGAAATAAAATTATTTACAGTATTGGGAGCGATATCGGGATATAGTTCAATTACAATTTTTTCGTCATTTTCCATCGTTATCGTCACAACTGGGTTTTTATCTTTATTTAATTGTCCCTCTTGATTGTTTTGCTCCGTCTCATTTTCATTTTGATTCTCCTGTTCCTCTGCTTCTTGCTCATCTTGTGTACCGCAACCAATAATTAATACGGCAAGAATTAAAATCATACCAATAAGAAAAAACTTGCTATATTTCGTGAACATTGTTTTCACAAACCTCCTAAGTCGAAAAAGTCAATTGGATATAGTATAGCATTTTTTTTATGGACAGACTATTCTAAAAGCTATATGATGTGTTTTTATACTATTTTGAAGTATACCGTTGAGTGGTGAAAACTGACTATCATATTTTTAAAAAATTTTAAGTTATACATAGACCATACTATAAATACAAAGTTAGAAAAAAACCGCTCTATGTAGCAGCATGGAACGGAACAGCTCCTTTTGTTGGAAATGTGGAAAAGTGTAACATAATAACCTCTGACTCGAATCTCGAATATACTAAATAAACCGCAAGTATCTGCTTTCTCTACTAAATTACTTATTATAATTCAACCATGTTAACAAAAGAAGACGGCGAATCAATTTGACCTTTTATTTGTTTAATGTTTATGTTCTTACCTTCAATCCATTTATGAAAATCAATTAGAAGTGGTCTTTGATCGCCTCCTAATGAAAAGCCTACTTTTAGTTCATCAGGATGATAGGAAGAAGTATGAAGTGTGCCGGCCCATGCTCCATAATTAGAGGAAAAAATGCTTTTCTTAGTGTCATTCATCATCATGAAAGCTTCATGTGAATTTTTCAAGGCATCTTTTTTATTCATTATAGATCTTTCTCGGCGTAATGAATCATCCATACGGTGCCGGTTTTCTTCGGTTAACTTTTCAAATTGATTCGTACAGATGTTGGCCTCTCGTGTGATAATATGTCTTGGTGAGGCTTCGACTACAAGAGACTGACCACTCTTGTCTATTAATACGTAACTAAAGGAATGACGATGTGGAATTTCTTCTAAGAGTGAAACGGCTTCATCAATGTTAGCGCAAGTTTCTAAAATAATGCGACCAATCATGTTACACATGAATCCATCTTTAGATTTTTTACGGTTTATAAAATTGTATCCCATAGCCAATCCCATTTCATTCAGTCCATCTGTTCTTCCTGTTATTTGCATAGAGGGTCCGATAGTTGCATAGCCTTGATCGGTAGGATGGTATAATAAATATCTACCTTCATATGAATGTGGATGATTATCATAATTACGGATCATATAGTTAGAACCAGTGAAAATTGAGCAACCGCTAGGCCATATAATTCATCCCAGATATCAGGTGCAAATTTTTTAATAACATATTGAAAATCGGCCTCATTAATGATGAAGTGGTGTGGTTTGGATCCCCATTGCTTTTTTCGGTTTGGTAAGATAAATGAATATTTTTATGTTTTCCCTTGCATTACTCCGAAATCATAGTGGGTTCCTCGAAATTGGATAAGATCATTATATACATTATTCATGGTGAATTATCCTTAAATTCATTTTACCATAAACATTGAATTTCCGAGACGAAGAGGATTTTAAAGAAGTTAAACTGAGAATTTGTCACCACATATTTAATAATATTTATAGTATGACGTTCAGCTTAAGTAGATGAAAAATTATAAAACCATGTCCTCATAGTTTTGGACATGGTTTTGGTGTTATTTTGCAAAGACATGATTTCCAATTGTGATAGTTACTTCTCGAGTGGAGACCCACTTACTTGTTGCTGTTTTTGGGTTATAGAAATAGATGGAACCATTTCCTTGTCCCCCATAAGCTATTGCCTCGTTGACAGCTTTCATGTCTTCAGAATTATAATCTTGGTTAATGGCACCATCTTTCACAGGTGAGAATGCATAGTGGCCAGAGACCTTTTCGTAGATAACACCTTTAATAGAATTTGGAAAATCTTCATGTTTAACCCGGTTAAGGACTACTGTTGCTACGGCTACCTTACCTGCATAAGGTTCTCCTTTTGCTTCTGCATGAACTAGTTTGGCGAGTAGTTCTTTTTCTGTTTTTGATATTGTATCAGGTACTTGAATTGTTTCTCCTGCATACAAAGTATGGATGGAGCGACCATTAGCCATGTGCAAATTATCAACGGTTGTTCCAAATTTATTGGCGATTGACCAAAGAGAGTCCCCTTTTTTAACTGTATAAGAAGCTGCTTCTGTAGATAGCGGCAGCGTAAAAAGACTGATTGAAAATATAAATAAAAATGAAAGCTTTTTAAGTCTATTCATTTGTTAACCTCCTAGTTTTCTAGCTCACTTTAAAATAGTAATCGATGTAACATAGTTTTTCATTAACAAATGTTGGATTTTTATTTTTAGCTTTGTTGTTCACATGCAAGTCAGGGAAAAGGAGAGTTATTGGAAAAGTAGCCCAGAACTATTAAATTTCAATATTATAGTTGGATTGGAAGGAATAGGGTGTACTGTAACGTATTTGTCACAGAAAGATTACAAGATTATCGTTAACCTTTAGAATCTTTAAAAAGAAACGTTTTAATCATTAGAGGTCAGGCATATCGCTGTTCCGTAACCCCTAAACGGAAATTCTCTCATTAGGGGTCAGGCATATCGCCGTTTCGTACCCCCTAAACGGGAATTTTCCTATCAGGGGGTACGCATATCCACTCTACTGTAAACTCCACGTAGTATTTCTTGAGTCACATGCACATTAAATAATGCCCCACTGAATTTTAATGTAAAAAAATAATGACAGTATTTTTCTAAAATGTTATGTTAGTGAAAACATTTAATCATAGGAGTTGATGACTATACACAGTGAAAAGGTGTTATCTATAAGAGACTTAACAATGAATTACTCTGGGAATCAAGTGTTAAATGGCATTGATCTTGAAGTTTATAAAGGGCAAATTATTGGGTACATCGGGCCGAACGGAGCAGGTAAGAGTACGACACTTAAAATTATGTTGGGCCTTGTTGAGGGATATGGGGGAACAGTTGAAATCTTTGATCAAGATATAGCAGCCGGAGACGATACATATAAAAGGAAAATAGGCTATGTTCCTGAAAATGCGGAGATTTATGATAACTTAACGGCGAGTGAGTATCTAAATTTTATTGGGGAACTGTATGGAATTGAGAGAGGGGAGGCAGAGGCGAAAGCGGCAGAGCTGATGGAACTGCTTGATATGACCGATGTCTTCCATTCTCGTATTTCTTCTTTTTCTAAGGGAATGAGACAAAAAGTACTTATTGTTTCGAGCTTGCTGCATAACCCGGATCTGATCTTCCTTGATGAGCCTTTAAATGGACTGGATGCGAATAGTGTCATGGTTATTAAAGATATTTTGGAACAATTGGCATGGCAAGGGAAGACCATTTTTTACTCTTCGCATATTATGGATGTTGTTGAAAAAATAAGTAATCGAATTGTTTTATTGGATGATGGGAAGATAGCGGCTGATGGTACGTTTGAAGAATTACGCCAGCAAAATAAAGAAGGTTCATTAGAAGATATATTTAACCAAATTACTGGATTTGAAGGACATCAAAAAACGGCTGAGGCATTTGTTGATATTGTCATGGAGGAGGCAAAACATGACTAATTATCCAACTTTAAAGATTCTTGACTTATTTAAACCTTTTTTTCTTATGATGGGTGTTGATTATGCTGTTATGCGAAGGATTCTTCAAGTGAAATTAACAATGGACAGGCGCCGAGTACCCACGATATTTAGTGGAAGTGGGACAAAGAAAAAAGGTAATCAATTTTTAAAATCACTTGGAATATATGGATTATATGGAGTCATGCTTATCCCATTTATTTTTCTTGGTAATAATTATTTATTTCAAGTAACAATCATGGTTGGAATAACAATGTTTATTTTAATGACATCGCTTATCTCTGATTTTTCCACTGTTTTGTTAGATGTTAGAGATAAAACGATTTTAAATACGAAGCCGGTAGATACGCGGACAATTAATGCTGCAAAAATTGTTCATGTTACTATTTATATTACTCTACTTGCAGGTGCTTTTTTAGCCCTCCCAATAGTATTTATGATTGGTGTGCAAGGGATTGTTTTCACGTTATTATTTGCTATTGAAATGATTTTCCTTATTTTATTTATCATGTCACTCACTGCGCTAATTTATATTTTTATTTTACGTTATTTTAGCGGTGAAAAGTTAAAAGATATTATTAATTATGTACAAATTCTCTTATCAATTGGAATTATTGTTGGTTATCAAATTGTCATTCGCATATTCGATGTCGTGAAGCTTGAGTTTACATATGACTTCACTTGGTGGCATGTCTTTATTCCACCAATGTGGTTTGCTGCTCCTTTTGAAACCCTTTTAAATCAAAATTATTCAGGAGGGTTAATCTTACTTTCTATTCTTGCATTGGTAATACCTATTGTTTCAATTATCCTTTACAATAGGCTTATGCCAACTTTTGAACGTAATCTGGATAAATTAATAGAAGAGACAGGGAAAAATTCTAAGAAAAAGCGAAAGGTAGGGCGCTTTTTTGAACAGTTAGTATGCTCTGGTCCTGAGGAAAGAGCTTTTTATCGATTTGCATCAATAATGATGAGTCAAGAAAGGAATTTTAAATTAAGGATTTATCCGGGGCTAGGGATTGCACTTGTGTTTCCATTTATATTCCTTTTTAATGATTTGAATAATCGGTCCTATGCAGAGCTGTCAAGTAGTAATGCCTATTTTACAATTTATTTTAGTTTAATTATTATCGGTACGGTTGTCTATATGCTCAAGTACTCGGATAAATATAAAAGTGCATGGATATTTCAAACGGTCCCTATAAAGAATGAGCGATTATTTTACAACGCCACGTTAAAAGCTTTTTTAATAAAATTGTTTCTACCCATTTACTTATTTTTATCGGTTGTGTATGTTGCTATCTTTTCAGCTCGTATTATACCTGATCTTGTTGCTATACTATTAACTGCAATCATACAAACACTAATCTCCTATAAATTTGTAAATAACGGCATTTATCCTTTTTCCGAGTTTTTGGAGACAGGACAGCAAGGTGGAAGTTCCATGAAAACATTTTTGGTCATGTTTTTTGCTGCTATATTTGCTGGTGTTCACTTTATTGTTAAGTTATTTCCTATGGGGATCTATGGTTACTTGATACTATTATTGATATTTACCATTGTCGGTTGGCGAATTGTTTTTCCAAGAAATGAATGGACATGAAGTTAAAGTCTTGACATCTTTTTTTATGCATTATATAATTAGTTCGAATTCGAGATATTATTGTGAAGGATGAGTTATAAATGAGCTCTGAAAAAATCACTCAAGATAGTGATCTTTCTTTAAAATTATTTGTTGTTTTAAATAGGGCGTTGCAATCGATTGAAAAGCAAGTTATTAAAGATATAAAAAATCATGGCTTGAATTTATCAGAGTTTGCTGTTCTTGAGTTGCTATATAATAAAGGTGATCAACCGATACAAAAGATCGGAGAAAAAGTATTACTTGCAAGCAGCAGTATGACTTATGTCGTTGATAAACTGGAAAAAAAAGAATACTTAAAACGACGCGCTTGTCCAAATGATCGTAGGGTTACTTATGCAACCTTGACCGAAAAAGGTAAACAATTGATGGACGATATTTTTCCAGAACATGAAAAAGCGATTGACCATATTATGGGCGGACTGAATAGCGAAGAAAAAGAATCAATGATTGATCAATTAAAAAAATTAGGTTATCATGCCCAAGAAAATTAAAAAAGATAACTTAATTTTTTTACAGAATTATCTCGAATTAGTAATATATTAATTAAGGGTAAAAAGAAAGGAGCATTATTTCACTATTCATCTTTGTTATAAACAGATTTTGAAATGAGTATGTTTAAGTTTGTCGTCTATCATGCAACAATATGTGATACTGGAGCAACTTATAGTTAGGAGTATAGCGTTAACAGTACGTAAAGTTTACGTTTTCAATTAAAAATTGAAAATCAGGGAAAACTGTTAATGTTTAAATATAAATTAAAAAGGAGTAATAAAATATGTCAAATGTTAAATTAGCAATTGTTTACTACAGTGCAACAGGAACGAACCATACATTAGCTAAATGGGCTGAAGAAACAGCTAAAGCAGAAGGTGCTGAAGTAAGATTAGTGAAAGCTGGTGAACTTGCACCAGATGCAGCAATTGCATCAAATCCTGCCTGGCAAGCTCACCATGATGAAACAAAAGATGTTGTTAAAGAAGCCACATCAGAAGACCTTGAGTGGGCAGATGCCATTATCTTCAGTACAGCAACTCGTTTTGGAGGTATGGCTTCACAAATGAAACAATTCCTTGATATGCAAGGTGGACTATGGGCTAAAGGAGCTTTAGTTAATAAAGTAGTTAGTGCTATGTCTTCAGCTCAAAACGACCATGGAGGTCAAGAAGCAAGTATTCTTTCTTTATATACTTCATTGATGCATTGGGGAGCAATTGTCGTACCTCCTGGATATTCTGATCCAGTGTTATTTACAACAGGTGGGAATCCTTATGGTACAAGTGTTACTGTAGATGCTGAAGGAAATATGTCACCAGACGTCAAGCCAGCCGTTGAAGTACAAGTTAAACGAACACTGGATATTGCAGGTCGTATAGTTGGAAACTAAAAATTTTTTATGAAAACTGATTAGGACTGACCTAGTCAGTTTTTATATTAGTCTCAAAATCAAAAACGCAGATGATAAGGTAGGGGGATATCATGTTTTCCTTTAATCCAGAAAATAATACCGAACGAGAAAATTATAAGTTACTTATTGGGAGTGTAGTTCCAAGGCCGATTGCGTTTGTAACAACCGTGGCGGAAGACGGGACAGTAAATGGTGCACCATTTAGTTACTTTAATGTTATTTCGTCTAATCCTCCATTACTTTCAGTTTCTATCCAACGCAAAAATGGGATTGTTAAAGATACAGCTAGAAATATATTGGAAAATAAAGAGTATGTCATACACATTGTTGATGACAACAACGTAAATGAAATTAATACTACAGCAGCATCACTGCCACCTAACGAGAGTGAAATTCAAAAAGCAAACTTGACACTTGTTGAAAGTGAACAAGTTAGTGTTCCAGGTATTAGAGAATCTAAAGTGCGTTTTGAATGTATTCTAAAATATTCCCTGGAATTAGATGAAAATAATTCCGTTGGATCTGACCTTTTAATCGGAAAGGTCGTTCGATTCCACATCGATAAAGAAATCTATCAAGATGGAAAGATAAATCCCCATTTACTTGGTCCGATTAGCCGGTTAGCAGGTTCTGATTATGCAAAGATTGGGGAAGTATTTTCTATAGAAAGACCAAAATAGAAAAATTGATACTGGAGGTTTTGAAACATGAATGAATTAAAAGGTGTTCACCATATCACTGCAATTACAAGCAGTGCAGAAAAAATATATGCCTTTTTCACGTATGTATTAGGCATGCGCTTGGTTAAAAAAACAGTTAATCAGGACGATATACAAACCTATCATTTGTTTTTTGCTGATGATACGGGTAATCCGGGGACAGATATGACTTTTTTTGATTTTCCAGGTGTTCCAAAAGGTAAACATGGTACCAATGAAATTTCAAAAACATCTTTTCGTGTCCCGACAGATGAAGCATTAGATTATTGGGCAAAACGTTTTACACGTCTCGACGTTAAACATACAAAAATCAAAAAACAATTTGGGAAAAAGACGTTATCATTTGTTGATTTTGATGATCAACACTATCAGTTGATTTCTGATGAAAATAATAAAGGAGTTGCTTCAGGAACGCCATGGAAAAAGGGACCGATACCACTGAAATATGCAATTACCGGTCTTGGGCCAGTCTTTGTACGTACCGCTCATCTTGATTACTTCAAAGAAATGATGGAAAAAGTATTGTTATTTAAAAAAATTGATCAAGAAGGTACCTTTCACTTGTTGGAAACTGGAAGAGGAGGAAATGGTGCACAAGTAATTGTGGAGTTTAATGATAAATTGCCACAAGCAAGACAAGGATATGGTACTGTTCACCATGTTGCTTTTCGTGTTGATGACCGTGAGTCACTGAATAAATGGATAGAGCAACTAAAAGAATATAATTTACCTAACTCTGGATACGTGGAACGTTATTATTTTGGCTCATTATATACAAATGTCGCTCCCCAAATTTTATTTGAAATTGCGACAGATGGTCCTGGTTTTATGGGAGATGAACCCTATGAAACATTAGGGGAAAAATTATCTTTACCACCATTTTTTGAATCAAAGCGTGCAGAAATTGAAAACTTGGTTCGTTCTATTGATACAGTAAGAAGTACTAAAGACTTTGAAAAAGAGTATGAGAACTAACATGATAAGGAGAAATTAAGTGATGAAACATATCTTTCAAAAAGGAACTGATCAATCAAAACCGACATTGGTGCTTTTGCATGGAACCGGAGGAACGGAACAAGATTTACTCCCTATCGCTGAAAAAATAGACCCTGAGGCAAATGTTTTGAGTGTGAGAGGGAATGTTCTCGAAAATGGTATGCCTCGTTTTTTCAAAAGGTTGGCAGAAGGTGTTTTTGATGAAGAAGATCTGGTTTTCCGTACAAAAGAGTTATATGAATTTCTAGATAAAGCGGCTGAAAAATATGGGGTTAATCGTCACAACATAATAGCTGTTGGATATTCAAACGGTGCTAATATTGCTGCAAGTTTATTGTTTCATTATCAGGATGCGATTAAAGGAGCTATTTTACACCACCCCATGGTTCCTAGACGAGGAATAGAGCTTCCTGTTTTATTGGATAAAAATATTTTTATTGCAGCAGGTACCAATGATCCTATTTGTTCATCTCAAGAATCTGAGGAATTAAAATTTATGTTTGAAGAAGCCAAGGCAGAAGTACATTTACACTGGGAGAATAAAGGCCATCAATTAACAATGTCGGAAGTTGCTGCTGCCAAGGATTGGTATTTAGCCACGTTTAATGGGGCGTAAAATCCCAACAAATGAAGTTTTATTATATATAAACTGTTGTTTTAGATAATCCCCTTTAAATTATAATAAGGACTTCACAAAATGAAAGAAATCAATTCGATTTTCTGTTATCATAGATTGTAAGTCTGAAAGATTTTAGGGGGGGGAAAAGTTTGGACAATAATACAAATTTGTCACACGAACAAATCGAAAAGATAAAAAAGTTCGGTAAACGAATAGGGACTATTGTTGCTATATTACTGTTTGTTGT
>Ga0209487_1000330_pt1 | contig 42985 bp, 40 predicted proteins | sample Poulit2012_FD_187524 | JGI IMG/M metagenome (GOLD analysis project Ga0209487, IMG submission 187524) | Agricultural soil microbial communities from Georgia to study Nitrogen management - Poultry litter 2012 (SPAdes) (version 2) | ecosystem: Environmental > Terrestrial > Soil > Agricultural land... | reverse complement strand
AACACCGATGTTGTACCGGGCGGGCCGGATACGCATGTGAATATGGCGGATGGACAATCAGCCGTCCGCTATCGGCCCTAACGACGCCCACGACGATTGGACGCAATAAACCCACCCAGAATGCCAATGAGTGCGATCCCCACGGCCGCTGCGATCAACACAAGAATTTGTGGGTCCGCCCAATCCTGGATCGCACGCAAAAATGGCCGCAACAACGTGGCATGGGTGGTATCAGCTGCCCGGTCCAGGACAAAGTTTTGCATCCACGAATACGCCAGTTTCACCGCTGCTCCGCTGATCGCGGCCACCAGCCCGGTCACCAACCAGACCATCCATCGACTACCCCGGGATGCCACGACCAGTGCCATCACAAACACAATGGCTGCCAGCGCCAAGATCGCTGGCCACACCGTCATCAACTCTTCTGCCTGCACCACCTGTGCGGCCGTCAACATATTCACCGGAGGAATCGGCGTCGGTACCGTCGTGGTCAGATCGGTTTCAAGATCCAACGAAACATTCTCAATGCCCGGAATACCCGAAGTTGCTTCTGCCACCGCATCCTCCACCATGGACAGTGTTAGATCAGTGACCGGGTCCAGCCGTAACTCCAGTTGGGCGTCCGTAGCATTATCGTCGAGCTGCTCGCCGGCATCCAACTGGGCACGCAGCTCACCGACCGTGTCCAACCAGCCGGCCCGGGTCAGCTCCAGACTCTCACTCCAAGCTTGGTCAAAATCCTCATGTGCCACAACATGGGCAGAAGCCTCCGTTACCGCACGGTTAATGGCGTCGTCCACCACTACAATATTGGTGGTCCCGGTGGCCATATTTCCCAAAGTCTCTGGGACAGCGTTCTTGAAGTCTTGTGCGGCCTCACCCGAACCTAAGATATCTTGGATAGGTTCGGGCTGGTGGATAGCTTCACTCAGTTTCCAAGAAACTAGCCCAAAGGAGGCAGTCACTCCAGTGATGATGGCCAGTATGACCGCCAAGAAGTTACGCATCCGTGAATCCTGCTTTCTCCGCAATCTCGAGATTGTGAAATCATCGTGGTGTTCCAAAACTAGTGTAGGTGGAAGAAATGTCTGAACGCATTCCCGCCCCCGATGGGCCAGCTCAACCGCAGCAAGCTGCAGACACCACCGCGGAAAATCCGTGGCCGCTTTCGCGATTATCCCAAAATCTTAAACAGTACATTGAGCGGGTTTCCCCCACCTGGGTGGAAGGCCAACTCATCGAACACCGCGTCAGCCGGGGCCACGCCTGGATGACCCTGCGCGATCTTGACGTAGAAATGTCATTGCCGGTGGTTGCCTGGGCCCGAACTGGCAACACACTGGATTCTTCCATCAAGGAAGGTGCTCGGGTTGTGGCCCTGGTGAGACCAAATTTCTACACCAAAACCGGGCGGCTGACCATGGTCGTCAACGATATGCGTCCGGTGGGGATCGGCGAACTCTTAGCTCGGGTCGAGCGACTACGCCGAGCCCTGGCGGAAGAAGGCCTGTTCGCCCCAGAACTCAAAAAGCCGTTGCCCGTGTTGCCACAAAAAATTGGGTTAATTACCGGACGGGACTCGGATGCGATGCACGACGTCCAACGCAACGTGTGGCTCCGCTGGCCGGCCGCACAATTTGAGGTGGTCCACGCGGCGATGCAAGGCCCGCAAGTCGGCACTGAAGTCACCAGCGCCCTGCACGCACTGGACCAAGACCCGACCGTGGATGTGATTGTGGTGGCCCGCGGAGGCGGGGCCCTGGAAGAAGTCATCTTACCGTTTTCGGATGAGGCCTTGATCCGCACTGTGGCCACGCTCCACACTCCGGTGGTCTCGGCGATTGGTCACGAAGCAGACCGGCCCGTCTTGGATGATGTGGCAGATTTCCGGGCCTCGACCCCCACCGATGCGGCAAAAAATATTGTGCCCGATGCGGCGGTCGAATTGGCTGGTATCTCCGATGTGCGCCTCCGGATGGCCCAAGGTGTGCAACGGCTGGTCGAAGTTCAGAGCCAACACATCGCACAACTGCGATCCCGTCCCGTCTTGGCGCAACCAGAAACGATCGTCACGGTCCGCGCCGATGAAATTCAGCTTGTACTGACCAGGGCGCGAGCAACATTTGCCCACCAGTTACATCGAGCAACCGACCACATTGGCCAGTTGAAAGCGCGAGTGCGTTCACTGTCACCGCAGCAAACCCTGAACCGTGGGTACGCCGTGGTCCAACATGACAATATGGTCTTGCGTGCGGCAGCTGATGTAGCGGTGGGCGATGACCTTGATATTTTAGTGGCAGCCGGCCGCTTGAGCGCAACGACCACTTCCGTAACCGAAACACCCCAGGAGTAACCTCGTGACTGATGACCAACCCGCCGTTGAAGGCTTCTCATCCGCTGATGTGTCCGACATCGAGACGATGAGCTACGAACAAGCCCGCACCGAACTCATTCAAACCGTTGAACGCCTCGAAGCCGGCGGTGCTGGCCTAGAAGAATCCTTGGCCCTCTGGGAACGTGGCGAAGCTCTGGCGCGCCGGTGCGAGTCCTGGTTGGATGGGGCTCGCACCAGATTGGAAGAAGTACGAGCCCAGACCCAACAACCCGAAAACGATGCCTAACCGTTAGGCGTAGCGGCTGCGATAATCCGCCAAAAATTCGGCAATCCGATCGATTCCTTTGGTCAGCTGACGCACCGACGGCAGCGTTACCAGACGGAAGTGATCGGTAGCCGGATAATTAAATGCACCACCGTGGGAGACCAGGATGCGCTGTTGCCGCAGCAGCTCGATGACGAAACTCTCGTCATTTTCAATCGGATAGATTTCTGGATCCAATTTTGGAAATAGGTACAGTGCACCCTGCGGCTGCTGGACCGTCACACCGGGAATGTCCCGCAGAAGTTTCATCGCGACATTACGCTGTTCCAACAACCGGCCGCCCGGCAAAATCAGATCATTAATCGACTGGTAGCCGCCCAGTGCAGTTTGGATAACGTGCTGGGCTGGCACGTTGGAACACATGCGCATATTCGCCAACAAGGTCAGGCCCTCAAGGAAATCCGTGGCACGGTTTTTGGCCCCCGATACCGCAACCCACCCCGCTCGATATCCGGCCACCCGGTACGCTTTGGACAGTCCCGAGAACGTCAACACCAACACGTCATCGGCAATCGCGGCCGCATGAATGTGTTTAGCATCTTCGTATAAAATCTTTTCATAAATCTCATCTGAGAGCACCACCAAACCATGCTGCCGGGCAACCTCGAAGATGCTCTCCAGGGTTTCCCGCGAGTAGACGGCACCCGTGGGGTTATTGGGGTTAATGATGACAATGGCTTTGGTGCGCTCAGAGATTTGCGAAACGATATGTTCCAGATCTGGTACCCAACCGTCTTCCTCCACACACCGGTAATGCACGGCGTTACCGCCAGACAGGGTGGTGGCACCGGTCCACAACGGATAATCGGGTGACGGGATGAGCACTTCGTCGCCATCGTTGAGCAGCGCTTGTAGCACCATGGAGATCATTTCCGAGACCCCATTACCGATGAACACATCATCGCTGCGGATATCCATGATGCCTTCGGTCTCGTAATACTGCGAGACTGCACGCCGCGCCGAGGTGATGCCCTTGGAATCCGAATAGCCTTGGGCTTCCGGCAAATTGGAGATCATGTCCTTGAGGATCTCGGTGGGCGCTTCGAAACCAAATGGTGCCGGGTTGCCGATGTTGAGTCGCATAATGCGATGTCCGGCGGCCTCTAGGCGTTGGGCCTCTTCCAGGATGGGACCGCGTACGTCATAGCGGACGTTGAGTAACTTAGATGATTGGCGAATATCGCGGTAAGTGCTGGGCACCGAGTCCTCCTGGGGCCGTAGAGTCTAGGTCGATTGTAGATGACAATTATTGGTCGTTCGTGGAAGTCTCCGCCACTGTGTCATCATCCACTAAACCGTGTCCGTGCAGCCAGTATCGCATCCCGTCATCCACCTCGTATTCCAGATCAGAAACCGATGTCTGAGCGTTGTGATATTCGCGCAATAATTCGGTGGCGGCCGCACTATCTAAGACGTCCAGCACAGCCTGGACCTGGTCGGCCATTGCAGCATCTTCGCCAGCCGGGGAAACGGCGATCACATTGCTGTGCGGCCACTGTTCGGTATCGACATCTAACGTGGTCAGACCTTGATCAGAGATCACCGGCTCCAGCCCGTAGAGCATGGCCACCGTGCCGGGTTCAACATTGACCCGGTCGATAAGTTCGTCATAACTGTCCGCGTCGAGGGGCCCGGTGGATTCAAACGCTGGTTCGCAACCGTCCGTGCGCAACGCGGTGGCAATATGGGCCAGCTGATCCTCTGCGGTGTTGGTATGAAACCACGTGTGGTCCGCACATGCTTCGGCCAGTGGGTGCTGCTCGTCGTCAGCGGTTTGTGCTTGTGAAAATTTGACGGCGGTGATGGGTGAGGCGACAGCAACCAGGCCGAGTTCTGCGGGTGCTTGCGACACCATGTCCACGGAATCTGGCACCGAGATCGTGGCCTCTTCTGCTGCCTGATCCTGATGCGCGGTGACCACACCGATGACCGCATGATCCGGGGCGGTCTCTGTTTCGAGCGCTTCATAGACGGCCAGCGGATGTTCGTGTTGTTGCACTTCGACGGCGGTGCCGCGGTCTTCGACATATTCGGCCACCGCCAACGACGTCGCCTGGTCCAATGCGGCTGGCGTGGTCATGATCGTCAAGGTGATGATGTCCTCCGGGGTGCTACTGGAACAGCCGGTCAGTATGAGCGCAGCCGCCAGACTCACCGCCAGGCGTCGGCGTAATGATTTCAGCACGTGGTCACCGTTCCTTGGTGGTGTGTTCGGCAGCGAAGTTCAGGGCGTCATCCACCCAGTGGGACACCCGGTGCCCCTTGGTTTTTCGACGATTATGCAACTGGCTTATTGGAATCCATGCGGCATCTGTGGAGGACCCGCCGACCTCGGGGCGCAAGGTTCCAGACACGATGTCGGCGGTATATAACAGCCGCAAAATTTGCAGGGGCAGGTACTGGCCGGACACCCGTTTTTCAGTTGGTATCACGTGTGTGGATGCTGATAAGAAGCTAGTGAGAACAACGTTATAGCCGGTTTCTTCCCATACCTCACGGACGCAGGCGGTCTCGGGCTGTTCATCAAATTCGATGCCTCCGCCGGGCAGGGTCCAGAAGGAGCCCACTGAGCTCTCCCACAGACTCAGCAAAACTTCATCCTGTTTCGTAATTAGCGCATAAGACGCGGGTCGCCACTGAAAATCCATAGTTCGACAGTCTAGTGGTCGCAACACCACCGAGGTGATCACTAGACTATAAGACATGGAATTCTCGACGTCGTCGGCTGAATTTGATGAACCAGACAGCCAATCCGATTTACCGTCCATTGTCGAACCCAAACTCCGAGCACTGCTGAGCGATGGGCCAGTAAATGCAGACTTGCAGCAAGAGACTGCGCATACCGCTCGGGGCTGGTTAGACCTTGCCCATGAGGCAGCCTACGCGGATGATCTGGACCGCGCCCTCCATTGTGCCACCCACGGCTTAGCCAGTGCCGGCACCAATCCCGACGTCAAACTTGGTCTGTACCGGCTCCTCGCTTCGGTGCATCATAAACTCGAAGATGAATCGGCGATGCACCACGCCCTGAAGCAGCGCACCGCTTTGCTGCGCGCTGTTGGCCAAGCGCATCAGGCCGACATGGAGGAGCAACTGGGTTCGATCCTGTTTGCTGAAGCCGATGCGTTTGCCTCCACCGTCCTAGCCGGCGTGGCTGATCAAGAGCGCGCCTTAGATGACGTGGATACGGTGCTTTCCGATGTGCTCATCGGGCTGGCGGTGCATCAGATGAGTCAGATGCGCGGCGAAGAAGCATTAGCACTGATTGAAGAAGCCGTTGCCCTGCAACGTCGTCGTGCTGATGCCGGCTACCGGTTATCAGCCGGGTCGCTTGCCAATACTGAAATGTTCTTGGCCCACCTGAAATTCATGAACGAACAGGTTGATGAGGCCGATGAACTCTCCCAAGAGATTCTGGATGCCGGCTGTAATCGTGCTGTTCGTGCTGCCATGTGGATGATGCAGGCGGTGATCGCGCATCACCGCAACGACATGCCGCAGGCTGCCACCTGCGGTATTCGTGCGCTGGAACTCTATGCCCGCTTGCAGATCCGCCCCGGTGCTGCCTCGGCTGCTTCGCTGATAGCTTCCGTTGCCCGCCGGGTTGAAAAACATCAGCTATCGGTGCTGGCGTGGAAAGTTGCGGTTGATCAGGCGGAACAAGGCGAGGTGGAAGAAACCTCTGGTCTGGTTGCTGCCCTTGGTCACCAGCTTTTGGATGCCGGTGAAGTTAGCGAAGCTGAAGAAGTTCTTACCGGGCTGGTGACCCGGGAAAAGCTCACCGGGAATCATCACGTGTTGGCCCACGCATTAATCGATCTGGGCAATGCGGTGTGTCGACAAGAACGATATAAGACGGCTGTTACACACTGGCGAGACGCTATTCAAGCGTTTATGAAGGTTGACCGGATCCGTGAAGCCGCACGCACCAGTCTCGGTGCGGGGATGAAGCTGGCTGAAGCCGAGGAGGCTACGGTGTATCCGGAGGCAGAAGCGCTTATGCGCCAAGCAATCGAAATGGCCAATGCCTCAGAAGATCCGGTCATTGAAACCCAAGGCTTGCGCGAGCTGGCGAAACTTTTATGTGACCAGACCAAACCCGAAGGTCTTGACCTCTATGACCAGGCCATCCAGTTAGCAGGTAATGATGAGGTCCGCTATGTTGCCGCAGATCTGACCCGTCAGAAGGCGGGAGCGTATGCGCGTTTCGGTAAGACGAATAAGGCTGTTGCCACGGCGTTGACGGCCGCGGATATGTTTGAAGATGAGGCCGAACTAGCCATGGGTCATGGGTGTGAGCTGTTGGCCGGGAAATTTCTTATTGAAAATAAGAAGTGGTTAGAAGCCACCACCCTATTTACCACGATTGCTGATTCAGAGGGTATTCAACCGCAACTTCGAAAAGCTGCGCTGCTTGGTTTATCCACCGCGTTGCGCGGGCAGGGCGATGATGCGGAATCCGATCGGGTAAAATTGCAGGCCATGCGTATTCAGGTGGAGACGCCGTTGGAAACCGAATACGAGTTCATTAACGAAGCGTTTTTCAAAGAATAGCCCCTACAACAACGGTGCAGACCGCGCAGGATTTTTAGACCATGTCCAGCAGGGCTTCAGCAATCCGCAGGTAGGCGTGCCCGCGGGCTTTCAGCGCCCGGGTGGGCTGGTACGCCGGGATCAAGCTCAGCACGACGGCAGCAGCACGAATGGCAAGCGTGACGCCCCGAGTATGGGGCGCCAGCTGTTGGAAGGTGTGCATGGCAGCCTGCCACCCCCAGGCCTGCGGCTCGTCGTAGCCCAGCACGGCCAGATGCCCCACCAGACAAGCAAAATCATCTACTCGATAACCAGGTCCGGCGCCGTCTACATCTAATAGTTGCTGCATCCGGCCCGTGCCCGGATGCACGAAAATATGTGCTTCATAGAAGTCGCCGTGGGTTGGCACGATCGGTCCGAGTTCTATTGTGGCGTGTGCGGCTGCGAGTTTTCTGCCCAGCGAGGCCAACCGGTCTTGGTGCTCCGGCATCGCTCCACGTGCCGCACGGACGAACTCCGGGTAGCGGTCGGCCCAGGACGCCTGCTGAGGACGCTGCATCACCTCGCGCGGGAACCGATCTAGGATGTCCAGCAGTTCCAGGGGCTGAAACTGACTGTGGCTGCGTTGGCTGCGCAAGTATTCCCCCAGCGGCACTCCCCTGCCACCCACTAATGCCAGCACATCATCCACGGGTGGAGCGGCCGCCACGACCGGGATGCCGGCAGCTGCCAGGGTCTGATGCATCGCATACACCGGTTGTGCGGCACCCGGGCGCAGTACTTTGAGAAAGAGCGTCTCTGGCGGTGCTCCGGGCGACAGCTGGGCGCGGAAAACTGCGCGATTCATTGGTCGATAAATCACCGCTTGCAGCGCGGTGATGTCACGGGTGGGTGCGAAATGTCGCTGGACTTGGGAGGGTATGGCGGCCAAGCGCAGGCCCGGTAGGAACGGGTCGGCCGGATGTTCCCACACAAATAGCTGGGTTGCGTCGATGGTCGCACGATAGCCGTGCGCATCCGACGGTACGCTCGCGGTGGTGAGGCCGTAGTAGGTTGTTATGTCCTGGGCCGTCTGGTCGTGTGCCGTGACTTCGGCGACCGCATAAAACTGTCCCGCACGGTATTGCACGTCGTGCAGTACCGTGTTGACCAGTTGGCGCCCGGCACGTGCTACGACGTCGCTGAGCAATCCGGTGAGTTGGGTGGCATCAATTGGGCCGAACCCACCGGGGAACATTTGGCTGACCTTAGATCGCTCGGCGGCGGTTGAGCACGGTGTCCAAGTCGAGTCGGGTATTTGCTTTTTCCGTAATGTGTTCTTGGTACTGGCTCGAGACACCTTCGGACAGCTGCACAGCGCGCGACGGGACCGGGTCCTGTGGGGGCTCCAATGGTTCGGGAGCTTCTCGGGCAACTTCTGGGGCATCCAGATAGATGGGCCGTGGCAGTGGGACTCGTGCTGGTACCGGTGCCGGCGCACGGTCTACGACTTCTTCAGTGTCCTGTTCGATGACCTTTTGGAGTTGTTCTGGTTCATCGGCGAAGTCGAAAACCTCGTCGTTGGTGCGCTCAGGATCCGCCTGGCTGCTGGGCTCGGTGGTGTAGGTAGCAATGGTGGTCTCAAGACCTTCAGAAATGCTGAGCTGCTCACGTTCATAAGCACGTTTCTTGGAGTCCATCAGAACGAATCCGCGTAACGTGCCGTAGCAGGCTGCGGTGATGAGCACGCAGATCCCTGCGGTCAGCCAGGTTGCTGCACCAAAAAGCCCAGCGATACCGGTGATCACCGCGACTACGAGTGCAAGGGCGCCGACCGCAAAGATTGTTAAGCGGCCCCAGCGAATTGAGAATCCAGTGCCGCCGGAGTGCGTCGAAGAGGGGGAAGAATTCATAGCTTTCCTTCGTTGGCGGGATTCACGACTCTTTCGAGTACGTTGTGTGACATCCGGTCGCCGAGCAAGCAAAATCAAGCCGGCTACGACAACAACTACCACCACGATTGAGGTGGCGATATCGATTTCGGGCAGAAATCCGAGCGCAGCGGCTAATGACTCTTCAAGTTCTCGGATACGGGTGTCCACTCTTATTACGATATACCGGGACGCCACGAAGTGGTCGATTTGCTCTTCGTGTGTTGCCAGGTTCATAGTCTCGCAGCACTAATTTAATCGGGAAAGCAGCCCCTGCTCGGGTAATTCCTCTTGGGTGATCGCAAAAGATGCGTGATCTCGCCAACGCCCGTCGATGTGAATATAATCCTTGCGGATGCCTTCCGAACGCAGTCCAAGCTTTTCGACCACCCGCAAAGAGGCGGCGTTTTCTGGCACGATGTTAATCTCTATCCGATGCAATCCCACCCGGGTGAGCAGGTAGTCACAGGCTAAGGCGACGGCGGTTGGCACAATATTTTGTCCCGCCTGGGCTTGGTCTACCCAGTAACCCAGCGCGGTGGAACGCAAGGAGCCCCACAGGACGGGGGCCGCGATCAGTTGTCCGACCAGTTGGCGTTTTTCATTCGGCTGGTCTTGACGGAAGATCGCCCATGGATAGGACTGGCCTGCGGCAGCATCACGATTATGTGCTCGCACCATGGCACCATAGGACACCGTGTGTTGTCCGCCGGTAGGATCGGTTGCCTCCCATGGGCTCAGCCAGCCGTGGTTGCGCAAACGCACTGCGTTCCATTGTTTCCGGTGCGTATAGCGCAGTGGGGCCAGTATGAGGTTGTGGTGTTCTAATGTCACTGGCCAATGGGCTGGCACTGCAGAAAAACGGCTCATGATGTTCTTCAGTATATTCGGTGGGCGTTGATGGCGGGTTTGTTTGTGTGCATCCCGGTGTCACAATTGCTGTATGACCGTAAAATCGAAGGATGAACTGCGCAAACGTTTCTTTGCGCTGCGCAAGGATCTGGGTGCCGCCGCCCGGCAGCAACAGTCCGATGAGTTGTGTCAGGTGTTGCTGTCCTGGTACCGAGATTTGCCGTCAGGGCAGCGTGCCACAGGGAAGGTCGCCATGACCATCAAATTTGGGACAGAGCCCGACACAGATCCGGTGATGCACGCATTGCACGCTGCTGGAGTCGAAGTGTGGGTGCCGATTTCGCATGCGGATCGGTCGATGTCTTGGACCCTGTGGGCCCCAGATATTCGGTTGGAAAAGTCCACGCTGGGACCGATTGCGGAACCGGTTGGTGAACGTTTCGGAGCCGCTGCGGTGGCTGATGCCGATGTGGTGTTCGTCCCGGCGCTGGCCGCTGATACCGCAGGATATCGGCTGGGCAAGGGCGGGGGCTACTATGACCGGTTTTTAGCCCAGCTGCCGGAGCTGACCGACCGGCTCCCCCTGTTGGTGACCCCGGTGTTCAACCAGGAGTTCTTTGCTGCAGAGGACGCAGCCTTTCCAGTCGAGGCTCATGATTTGCCGGTGCAGGCTGTGGCCACGGCGGCTACCGGCGTGCAGTGGGTTTAGTAGTGCGGCGGTTTTTGTTCTAGCATCCACCGGTCGCGTTCCGACAGGTTGGGCTGTGACGACTTTTTGGTCTTGGGGTTGAGGTCATCCAATTTGGGCTCGGGCCCGTCGGCGGCGGCCGGTCCGGTACCGGCAACCGTGGCACGTCGAGGTCCACGCTTCCGCGTCGGTTTGGGGTTCTCCTGGTCGGACGGGTTATTCATGGTCGGAGACATCTGGGTCCACCGGCACGGTGCTGCCGGTGGGTAGGGGCGATAGTTGGAGTTTGTCAGCGAAGAAGTCCGCTACCCCGATGGGGTCGGTAAACACGTCGATGGCCCACAGTGATTTGTGTTGCCAGCCAAGCTCCGCCAGCCGTGCCGGTAGCGTGCGGGTCCGCAGTCGCACCGGGGTCTGTTGGTAACGAGTGGCTCCATCATAGGCCAGCGCTACCGGCTGATATTCTTCGGCGTGAAAGTCGGGGCGGTGGTTATCTGGTTTGTAGACGAGCAGGTCCGTGAATTCTTTGGTGTCGAAATGGTAGGCCGCACCGCGGGCTGCGAGGTGCTGGACAAAGTCATCACTGAGGTGATCCAGCGATGCGGATTCTGGTGCGTTGACCGGTTGTCCGACGGTGGCCGGGAGATTGACCAGCAGTTCCCAGAAGTGGTGTGCTCCCGACATGAGATTATCGAAGTTAATTTCACCCGGGTGAATGGCAGTGAACACGGTGATGTGTTTGCGAGCCCGGGTGAAGGTGGTGGCGTAGTATTCTTCGCCGTGTTGTTCGGAGAGTGGACCGAAGTGATGGATGACTTTGCCGGTGGAGGTTCTGCCATAGCCCAGCGTGAATATCACATGGTCCACCACGATGCCGTGGGCCCGTTCCATGGGGGCAACGACAAAAGCGTGGCCGTTGGGTGAGGTTTCGACGCTAAAGAATTTGGTGGCCCACCGGTGGTTTGGCAGGTTATACCGAATGGATTCCGCTATCCGTCGGGCGTGTGCCGGGTTGGAGGCGATCACGGCCAGGGATTCTTGGGGGTGATCCCGGAAGTGTTCGAAGACGGCGTCGACGGTGCGGGTGACTTCGGCGGTGGTGGATTCCACTCCGTCGTCTCCCATCCCGGGGCTACCGGGTGCGGTCAGGTAGTCGACGGTGATGCCGGTTTGCGAGGTGGTAGCAATTTCTTGTGGTGTGGGGGCACGGTCGAGTCCCCCGTTGTACAGTTGTTTGCCCAGGGTACGCGCCAGGTACTGGTTGACACCGCGGTGCATGAATTTCAGGGGTGCTATCGGCAGGACGCGGGTTAACGCTTGGTGTACGGATTCGGCCTGGCGTGGTTGGGATGCTCGAGCGGTGGGGTCAATCGAGACGTGGAAGCCGACTGGTCGGCCTGAGACGTCGTCACCAAAGGCAACGACCTGGTCGGCCCTGGAAATGGCTCCGAGCCCGGTGGCCAGTCCGATGGTTTCGGAATCTAAGATCAGCACCGTGTCGAAGATGATCGAGGGTGGTAAATCGGCCAGTGCCAGTGGGGACGTGGTGAAAATGGGGACCAGCGGTTGCAAGAGTTTGGGGTTGATGCTCAGAATCGTTTCCACGCTGGCTGCCCCGGTACGCAGCAGACGGCGCAGCGAATCTGCGGCGTCTGGGTAATCGTGGGTGGCTTTTTCCCACAGGGTGGCCAGTTTGTGGCGTACCCGGGATGGGCCGGATTCCAGGTGTGCGGTATCGGCGAGCCGGAATTCTTCTTCCAGCCGGTCGAGTTGTTTGCCGCTGGTGGCGGCCAGATGCTCATCGGCCGAGACCATGGCCTCCAGGGCGGATTGCCACCAGGCGACTTCCAGTTCGAGGGTGACCTGGTCGGAGGTGACGCTGCGTGCCTGGAAGTCCGCTAGTAGTTCGTCCAGGCCTTGTTCGGTGAGCTGGTCGATAACAATGGTGCGTTCCGGCAGGGTATGCAGGGTTTGTGCGTCGTCCACCAGTTGCGATAGGACGATGTGCAGTTCGCCGGCGTCCATGCGGGTGAGGTGGTCTGTGTCGGTTGCCGCTGGGGCCAGCATGTCTTGGAGACGGTTGAGGTTCTCATAGAGTTCGTGGGTGTCATCGGCCAGGGATTCAACACCGGTGGGGATGACGGGGTTGCGTTTTGAGGTGGTCCACTGGTTCCAGCCGGTGAGCTGGTCTTGGACTTTGATGAGCGCCTCGTGCAAGTTTGGTACATCCACCCCGGGGCGAATGTATTCTCGGGCTAGCCAGCGCAACCGGGTCCGTGTCATGGCCGACATGTCGATACCGTGTTGTTTTCGCCAGGCGCCGGTCGCGGTGGCAGCAATCAGGTCGGTGACGGGGCGATCGAAAATATCCGGGGTGAACTTATCCAGGGTGTCGCGGACTTCGCGGAGCAGTTCGACCTGTTTGGTCCATTCGGTGATGGTCCCGCCCATGGACAATTGGGCGTGGGTGGTGGCGCTTTCCAGTCGTGGGGCAACATTGGTCAGGTCGTCGTGGACCTGTTGGGCCAGTTCCAGTGCGGCTTCGGCTTCGTGGACGTTGCGCAGTCGGGCGCCGTACCACGGCGATTCGGTGGAAGATTTATCGAAGGCACCAAGTTCTGCGGCATAGCGGAGTTGTTCGGCTACTTCTGCGCGGTCCACGGTGGCATCCAGGACGGATCGTTTGAGCCGCACCGAGGTGGCCGGCGCCGGGTCGGCGTTCATGAGCGTGACCAGTTCGTTCATGGCTTGCACCGGTGAGCACTGCCAGCGTTCGCGTACTTCGTGCAGTGACTCGGTGTGTTCCACCAGTTGGCGTCGGGTGTCTCGCAGGGTTTCGTGAATGCGTCGGACCGCTGGTTCTTTGGCGCGTTCGGCACCTAGCAGGGCGCGGACGAGTTGTTGGGTGACCTCATTGGCACCGGTGTCGGCTTGTACCCCCAGTAACAGCGGGTCCAGTTGCAGCCCGGCCAGCCGGTTGGAGAACTCGGTCAGGGTGGACGTATTTTCTGCAATCACCAGGACGCGTTTGCCTTCGGCGGCCAGTCCCACGGCGGAGGCAACTGCGGTTTGGGTTTGGCCGGTTCCGGGTGGTGCAGAGACGACGATCGATTCGCCGGCCAGTACGTGGTCCACTGCGATTTGTTGGGACCGGTCCAGATCGACGACGAGCATTTCGTCGGCTGGGTCGCGGTCATCCAGCGGGACTGGTTCATGCAGCAGTTCGGGGGCTTCATCAGCAAAGCCGGCTTGTTCGGTGCCAGCTCCGACTTCGTAGAGGGCACTGATGATGTCGTGGTTGGGGTTGACCACGTCACGGGATGCGGTGTCGGATAGGTCGGCGAAGGTGGAGATGAGCAGGCGGTGTTCAACTACCATGCCGCGTACTTTCGAGGTTTTGGACCGCAGCAGTTCCAGGGCCGGGAGCGGCTCGAGTTTGGCGGTGGTGTAGGCGGCTTCTTCGTGTTTCTGGGGGTCCAGGGTCAGACCGTAGTGGTCGGCAAAGTACCGGACCAGTGCCGGATTGAGTCGAGCTGCGCCCACGATTTGGACGTCGTAGTCGTCGCGGTTGGGACGGGTTGCCAAGCGAACCGGTGCCAAGAGTACGGGGGCGGAGAGCTGCTGGTTGACCCCGTTTTCGCTGACCCGCCAAGTGGCTAATCCGGCCGCCAAATAGCCCACGTTGATGCCGCGATCGGCTAAGAGTTCTTGGACTTTCGTGTCAATGGCTTCAGCGGTTTTGATGCTGTGCTGCATTTCGGGCTGATCCCGCAGCAGAGTGGTCAGTCGGGTGCGACGAGCCGATAAGAATTGGGTGAGCCCACTGGGTTGGGAGTGGGTGATGTCAATCGAGTTGGATTTGGTGGGCGCGTACCGCAGCATGGTGTCTGTTTCGGTACCGGTGGCGATCTCGGATAGCCAGCGCGAGAAGTCTTGTTCGGCAACCTTCACCGGGTCGATGGCGTTTTCGGCGTCGATGGTTTCGGGTTCAGTTTCGGCTGCCGCCGCTTCGATGGTGTGGTCATCCTCGGTGGCAGACGGCGCTCCATGGTCTAGCTCGAGGTCATCTTTTTCGCGGCTCACGCTCATCCTTCCTGTGGTAGATACAGGTTGCACCTTCCCGACTCTAGTACCAATGGGCAACACTTTGATGGTGCCACACCACACAAAACACCGATGCTGCCCCGAAAGTGGCCTATCTGGTGTGGGGCAGCGGGTCGCCGGGCGGGGTTATTCCCATTCGATGGTGCCCGGCGGTTTGCCGGTAATATCGAGCACCACCCGGTTAATGCCGTCGACTTCGGCGGTGATGCGTTGTGAAATACGGTCCAGAATGTCGTAGGGGATCCGGGCGAAGGAGGCGGTCATCGCATCTTCGGACAGGACCGGGCGCAGCACGACGGGGTGGCCGTAGGTTCGTCCGCCGTCGTTGACCCCGACAGAGCGGACATCGGCCAGCAACACCACCGGTGACTGCCAGATCTCACGGTCCAGACCTGAGGCGGTGAGTTCTTCCCGAACGATGGCATCGGCTTCGCGCAGCAGATCAAGGCGGGCTTTGGTGATCGCCCCCACGATGCGAATCCCAAGTCCGGGTCCGGGGAATGGTTGGCGCCAGACGATGTCATCGGGCAGCCCAAGTTTGGTCCCCACCGCACGTACTTCGTCTTTGAACAGTTGACGTAGTGGTTCGACGAGTTCAAATTCGAGGTCTGCTGGCAGCCCGCCCACGTTGTGGTGAGATTTGATGACTTTGGAGCCGTCAGCATCGCCCGATTCGATGACGTCGGGGTAGACGGTGCCCTGGACCAAGAATTGCACGTCGGTGGCATCCGGGTCATTCGCAGAGGCCGCAACAATCTCTGCTTGGGCTCGTTCGAAGGTTCTGATGAAGTGCTCACCAATAATTTTGCGTTTTTCTTCGGGGTCGGACACCCCGTCGAGCGCGGTAAGGAATTCTTCTTCGGCGTCGACCATAATGAGTTGGGCGCCACCGGTGGAGGCACCGAAAGCTCGCTCAATTTCGGCGGACTCGTCTTTGCGCATCAGCCCGTGATTCACGTAGACGGCGGTGAGTTGGTCGCCCACGGCTTGTTGGACCAGAGCGGCGGCAACCGCCGAGTCCACCCCACCAGAGAGCCCAACCAGTGCGCGTTTATCACCGATCTGCTCCCGGATGGCGGCAACTTGTTGTTCGATGACCTGTTCCACCGACCAGTCGGGGGTCAGGTCTGCGGCAATGAATAGGAAGTTTTTGATGGTGGCCTGACCGTGTGAGGACGCCTCGGCCGCTGGGTTCCAGGCCACACCGTACAGTTGCGCTTCGGGGTGTTCTGCCGCGGCCACCGGCATGGTGTCCTGTGCTGCGGTGACCACAAACCCGTCGGCGGCGTGTTGGATGATGTGTGCGTGGTTGGTGGCAACCTGCTGGTCTGGGTCTTGGCCGGACAAGAGTCTGGAGTTGGTGTCCACGTTCTCCACTTGGACGACCTCGTGTGATGTCTGGTCAGCGGCCACCACGGTGCCGCCCAGGGCTTTGGTGACGGCGATGAAGCCACCGGCCACGGCCAGCACCGGGATGCCGGCGGTGAGGAGTTGTTGGTCTACGTCCGGCAGTGCGTCGGTCTGCGAGGACCGGGCGGCAATGACCAGTGCGGCGGGTTTGGCCGCCAGGATGGCTTCGGCACCGACGGTGTAGGAATGCACTTCGGAATAGACGCTGGCTTCGCGGATGCGTCGGGCCAGCAGTTGTGCGTCGTCGGAGCCGTAGTCGACCACAATGACGGTGTCTTGGGCTGGTGGGGTTTGGGGTGTAGTCATCACAGTATTCAGTCTAGTGGATGCAGCCGGTGGGCTGCGGTGTTGGTGGGGTTAGTAGCGCAGGAGTTTTTCGGGGTGTTCGCGCAGTTCCCGATCGGCCTGGTGGTTGACCTGTTTTTCTACGATGAAAGACAGGAAGGGGACGACGCCGCCGCCGGCCATGGCCAACAGTCGCATGCCGCCCCAGCGCATCATGGACCACAGGCGGAAGGAGGCCAGCAGGTAGAGGACGTAGAGCCAGCCGTGGACGATCAGCACCAGCAGCGAAATGTTGATCCCTTCCAGCACGGCGTCGCGGTGGTAGAACCCAACGATGAATTCGGTGCCGTCTTCGGCGGTGCCGCCGGCGAACATTTCGTAGCCGAAACCGTATTTGACGATCATTTGGACCACGAGGAGGAGCAGGAAGATCCCGGTGAGCCATGCCGTGAATTTATAGAGGCGTTGGGCGCCGTGGATCTGGCGGTGGGTGCCTCCGAAGCGGCGTTGCTTTTTACTTTCGGGACGCGGTGGTGCTTGACCGAGGTCGGCTTCGGTGATGTCTTCGGGGTCTGGCAGGGTGGTCGGGTCCACCGGTGGGGTCTGGTCATTGGTCATTACGTGTCACTCGTCTTTCTGCCCGTTGGGGCCGTGCCCGTGATAGGCACGGTATGCCTGCTCTGCGGCGGCTTTGTCTTGCCGTGCTGCTTCGCGGAGTCGTTGAAGTTCTTGTGCGCGCCAGTGGTATTCCCAAAGTTCGTCGAGTTCGGCTTCGCGTTGGTCTTTGAGGTAGTCATCGCGAACGAATCGCCACCACAGGTACAGGGAGAAGACCGCGAAGATGAACCATTCGATCGCGTAGAACACGTTGAGCCAGGCCACTTCGCCTTGTTCTGGTTGGGGTGCCGTGGCGACCGGTTCAACGCCGGTTTCGCCGGTGACGACGTGTTCTACCCCGTCGGTGGTGAAGGTTTCTGCCACCACGTAGCCCGCGTAGAGGTCTTCATTCCACAGGTTCACCAGTTGGGCGCTGGATAGCATTTGGGTGCGGTTGGGTTCGATGAAGTGGTTGGTGTTGGGGGTGGGGCCTTCCCCCGGGATGAGTCTGCCCAAAAACTCGATGGTGCCATCGGTGGAGACCCCCGTAGAGGTTTCAAAGAGTTCGGTGAGCTCTGCTGGGCTGGCTTCGATTTCTTCGGGGATCCATCCCCAGACCACGGGGATCCCGTTGTCTTGGGAGGCCCCGTCGACGGTGGCACTGGACACCAGCCAGAGGCCGACTTTTTCGTTGTGGACCCGGGATTCGACCTGCACGCTTTTGGTCGGATCTAGGTGGCCGGTGAAGGTGACCATTTGGTCGGATTGGTCGCCCATCATGGCCACCCCCGGTGCAAAGTGTTCGGTTAGGGGCACCGGGGTTTCGGTTTCGGCGTGGGAGCGCGGCTGGTCGGAGGTGGATTGTTCAAACTGCCACTGGGTCAGGAGCACAAAGATGAAGGCTACCGCCATGGTCAGGATGAAAAATCCGATCCACCGGGGTTTTAGAGCTGTCCGGAGCAAAGAGTTATCATCCTGTGTAGGTTTCGGAGATCTGGACTTCGACCTTTTGGAAGTCTTTGAGCTCGGTGTATCCGCTGGAGGCCATGGCACGGCGCAGGGCACCCATCAGGTTGGCGGTGCCGTTGGTGTGGCGGGATGGGCCCAGCAGCAGCTGTTCCATGGGGGCCACGGTGCCAACTTCGGTGCGGTTACCGCGGGGAAAGTCTGGGTGGGCTGCTTCTAGTCCCCAGTGCCAGCCTTCGCCCGGGGCTTCCTGGGCGCGTGCCAGGGTGGTGCCCAGCATGACGGCGTCGGCCCCCATGCCGAGGGCTTTGATGATGTCGCCGGAGTTTCCGAGTCCCCCGTCGGCGATGACGTGGACGTAGCGGCCACCGGATTCGTCCATGTAGTCGCGGCGGGCTTCGGCAATATCGGAGATGGCGGTGGCCATGGGGACCCGGATGCCCAGGGCCCGGCGGGTGGTGGAGGAGGCTCCGCCACCGAAGCCGACCAGTACGCCGGCGGCACCGGTGCGCATCAGGTGCAGGGCCGGAGTGTAGCCGGCCACTCCCCCAACAATCACGGGGACGTCGAGTTCGTAGATGAACTTTTTCAGATCCAGGGGCTCTTTGGTTTCCGACACGTGTTGTGCCGAGACGGTGGTGCCACGGATGACGAACATGTCAACACCGGCGTCGACCACGGTTTTGTAGAACTCTTGGGTGCGCTGGGGAGTCAGTGCCCCTGCCACCACGACGCCGGCGTCCCGGATTTCTTCCAGGCGGGCTGAAATCAGGTCCGCTTGGATGGGTGCCGAGTAGAGCTGTTGCAGGCGGGCTGTGTTTTCTGGGGAAAACGTCTGGGCTTCAAGCGCAGCGATTTCCGCCAGGATGGGCTGTGGATCTTCGTAGCGGGTCCACAGGCCTTCCAGGTTCAGCACGCCCATGCCACCCAGCTGGCCCAGTTGGATGGCGGTGGCCGGTGACATGACCGAGTCCATGGGTGCCCCAATCACGGGCATGGAGAATTTGAAAGCATCAATTTGCCAGTCGAGCGACACGTCTTCTGGGTCGCGGGTTCGGCGGGTTGGCACAATTGAGACTGCGTCCAGCGGGATGGCGTTTCTGCCACGTTTGCCTCGGCCAATTTCAACTTGGTAGCTGCTCACGGTTATCCAGTTTCTATCCGTTGTCGGATGGGTTTCGCGCTTGTGGGTCCATCGCTATCTTAGCTAGGCGCGGTAGTTGGGTGCTTCTACGGTCATCATAATGTCATGCGGATGCGATTCTTTCAGACCGGCTGCGGTGATGCGAACAAAGCGGCCGTCACGCTGCAGGGTATTGATGTCTGTGGCACCGGTGTAGAACATGGTCTGACGTAGCCCACCTTCCAGCTGGTGGAGTACGGCACCCAGCGGGCCGCGGTATGGGACTTGACCTTCAATACCTTCGGGGATGAGCTTTTCGTCTTCGGGCACATCGGCTTGGAAGTAGCGGTCCTTGGAGTAGGAGCGGGAGCCGTCGCGGGTTTGCATGGCACCCAGTGAGCCCATGCCGCGGTAGGTTTTGAATTGTTTGCCGTGGTAGAACACCAGGTCGCCGGGTGATTCTGCGGTGCCGGCCAGTAGTGAGCCCAGCATGACGGAGTTGGCGCCGGCCACCAGGGCTTTGCCGATATCACCGGAGTGTTGTAATCCGCCATCGGCGATGACGGGTACGCCGGCGGGGATGGCGGCTTTGGCTGCTTCATAAATGGCGGTGACCTGTGGGACGCCCACTCCGGCGACCACCCGGGTGGTACAAATGGAGCCGGGGCCGACCCCGACTTTGACGGCGTCTACACCGGCATCCACGAGGGCTTTGGCTCCCTGGTAGGTGGCGGCTTGGCCGCCGATGACGTCGACGTGGGCGGCGGCCGGGTCGCTTTTGAGTTTGGCCACCATGTCGAGCACCCCTTGGGTGTGACCGTTGGCGGTGTCAACGACCAGCAGGTCAACACCGGCTTCGACCAGGGTCATGGCGCGTTCAAATCCGTCACCGAAGAAGCCGACGGCCCCACCGACGCGCAGGCGACCTTCGTCGTCTTTGGCTGCGTCGGGGAATTCTTGGGCTTTGTCAAAGTCTTTGACGGTGATGAGGCCTTCAAGTTTATTCTTGGCGTCGACCAGCGGAAGTTTTTCGATCCGGTGTTCTTGGAGCAGTCGCATGACTTCGTCGCGTGCCACGTTGAACGGTGCCGTGATGAGCGGCATTTTGGTCATGATTTCATGAACCAGGGTGGTCTCGTATTCTGCGCGGGGGACGAATCGGGTGTCACGGTTGGTGATGATGCCCAATAGGACGTCGTGTTCGTCAACGACTGGCAGTCCGGAGATCCGGTAGCGGCCGCACAGGTGGTCCCATTCGGCCAGGGTGGCATCGGCGGTGATGGTGACCGGGTCGGTGATCATGCCGGCTTCATTGCGTTTGACCTTGTCAACTTCGGAGGCTTGATCTTGGATTGACAGGTTGCGGTGGATCACGCCCAGGCCACCGTAGCGTGCCATGGCGATGGCCAGGGGTGCTTCGGTGACGGTGTCCATGGCCGCGGAGATGATGGGGGTGTTGATGCGGATGCGTTTGGTCAGTTGGGTTGACACGTCGGCATCACCGGGGATGACGTTGGTCATATTGGGAAGGAGGAGGACGTCATCATAGGTAAGACCCACAAACCCGAATGGGTCGTGGGCTGTGGTGACTGGTTCAGATGATGGCCCGGAAGTGTGCTCGGTCACTGGATCATACCCTTTCAAGAAAGCCGTTGGTTTCTATAATAAGGGCTTTGTCGTTGCGAATATTCCGAACGTCGCTGCGGACGGCATTTCATCGCAGACCGTGAACACGTCCGGGCCAAAATCGTGGTGTTTTACTCTACGGTGCCATCGGTTTGTTCAGCATATTGCTCTGGGGTGAGCAGTTCGCCCTCTTCGGTCACATCGACGGTAAATAGCCAGCCAGCCCCGTAGGGGTCTGCGTTAATGCGTTCCGGGTTCTGGATGACATCCTCATTGGATTCGACAATCGTGCCGGTTACCGGTGAGTAGAGTTCGGAAACCGATTTGGTGGATTCCAGTTCGCCACAGACTTCCCCGGCGGTGACGGTGTCACCGACTTCTGGGAGTTCAGCAAACACGACGTCGCCCAGCTGGTCGGCCGCGTAGTCGGTGATGCCGATGCGCACTGGGTCTTCGTCGTTGAGCCATTCGTGTTCGGCGGAGTAGCGGAGGTCTGATTTCACAACGGTCATGATGGTTCCTTCTGGTTGGTGTTAGCGAGTGTAGAACGGGGTTTTGGTGATAATAAACGGCAGCGCCTTGCCGCGAATATCAAGCTCGACGGCGGTATCTGGGGTGGCGTGGGCTGCAGCAATGTAGCCCAGTGCTACCGGTTTGGACAGGGTGGGTGAGGGAATCCCAGAGGTGATGACACCAACGGGTTCGCCATCAACCAGGATCTGGGAGCCACTGCGTGCGGCACGGCGTTGTGCACTGGTCAGTCCCACCAGGACGGTGTCGGGGGTCTGGTCCCGTAGGGGTTCGAGTGCTGCCCGGCCCACGAAGTTTTCTGGCTTGTCGAAGGACACGATGCGTCCCATGCCGGCTTCAAACGGGGTGCGCTGGGTGGAGAGTTCGTTGCCGTAGAGCGGCATGCCGGCTTCCAGCCGCAGTGAGTCGCGGCTGGCCAGGCCACACGGGGTGATCTCCACGCCAATGTCGAGCCCAAAAATCTGTTCCCACAGTTGGGTGATCTGGTTATTGGGGGTGATGATTTCAAAACCGTCTTCCCCGGTGTAACCGGTGCGGGCCACAATCCAGTCGCTGCCGTCCACGGTGATTTCGGTGACTCGATAGTTTTTCAACGACGACGCCGCCTCGGCAAAGTCTGCCCCCAGGGCGGCAACCACATCGGCGGCCTTTGGGCCCTGGATTCCCACCAGGGATAGGTCCGCGGTGGCGTCGTGGATGGTCAGATCCATGGCAACAGTACGTTGCACTACCGCATCGGACACGGCTTGGGCGTTACCGGCGTTGGGCACCATCAGGTACCGGTCATCGCCCAGGCGGTAGACGATCAGGTCATCCAGGATGGTGCCGTCTTCGGTGAGCATGACCGTATATTTGGCTCGTCCGATGGTCATTTTGGAAAAGTCGCCGGCCAGGGCGGTGTTGAGTCCTTGCACGGCGTCGGGGCCGGTCACAAAGATTTCGCCCATATGCGATAGGTCGAAAATACCTACGGCCTGGCGCACGGCTTTGTGTTCGGTCATTTCGGAGGAATATTTCAGCGGCATGTTCCAGCCGCTGAAATCTGTAAAGCTGGCCCCGAGTGTTTCGTGAGCCGCAAACAGCGGTGTTGTTTTCAAAGTCATCTGTCGGGCTCCTAGTTCAGTTCAAACGCTTCAGGTGGTGGGCATGAGCAGACCAGGTTCCGGTCTCCTCCGGCCTGATCGATACGCGAAACCGGGGTGAAGTATTTATCTACACGCAGCTCCGGTACCGGGAAGGCGGCTTGTTCTACCGAATAGCTCCGATCCCAGGTGGCGCTGACCACATCGGTGACCGGGTGCGGTGCGTAACGCAATACCGAGTCTTCGACGGCGATGTCACCGTTTTCGACTTCCCGGATTTCTTCGCGAATGGTCACCATGGCGGTGATAAAGCGTTCCAGTTCGTCCATATCTTCAGACTCGGTTGGCTCAACCATCAGGGTCCCGGGTACAGGGAATGCCATGGTGGGTGCGTGGAAGCCAAAGTCCATGAGCCGTTTGGACACGTCTTCGGCGGTCACACCGGTCTTTTTGGTGATGTCCCGCAGGTCCAGGATGCATTCGTGGGCTACCAGATCGTTGAGTCCGGTGTACAGCACCGGGAAGTGGTCCTTGAGCCGGTGTGCCAGATAGTTGGCGGATAGTACTGCAATCTGGGTGGCTTGTTTCAGCGCATCGGCACCCATCATGGTGATGTATGACCAAGTAATGGGCAGTACACCGGCCGAGCCGTATAACGTGGATGCTACCGGGGTGGCCTCTTCATACAGTGGCCCATTGGGTTGGGCTGGCAGATATGGTTTCAAGTGCTCGGCTACACAGACCGGGCCCACTCCCGGCCCCCCACCACCGTGTGGGATGGAGAAGGTTTTGTGCAGGTTCAGGTGGGAGACATCGCCACCGAATTTTCCGGGCTGTGCCAGGCCGACCAGTGCGTTGAGGTTGGCACCGTCAATGTAGACTTGCCCGCCCGCCTGGTGGATTTTTTCACAAATCTCCACAACGTCGGTGTCATAGATACCGGCGGTGGATGGGTAGGTGACCATGATCGCGGCGATACGTTCGCCGTGTTTTTCTAGCACCTCATCCAGGTGATCGGAGTCGATGGAACCGTCTTCGGCGGTTTTTACGACGATCACTTGAAGCCCGGCCAGCACGGCTGAGGCAGCGTTGGTGCCGTGGGCGGAGGCCGGGATAATACAAATGTCGCGTTGGGTTTCGCCTTGGTCTTCCAGGTAGTGCCGGATGGCCAACAATCCGGCGTATTCGCCCACTGAGCCGGCGTTGGGTTGCAGCGAGACCGCCGCGTAGCCGGTAATGGCTTCCAGCTTGGCTTCCAGATCATTGATCAGTTCAAGCCAGCCGGCCGCCTGCTCTTCTGGGGCGTACGGATGAATGCCAGCGAATTCGGGCCAGGTAATGGCTTCCATTTCGGCGGCGGCGTTGAGCTTCATGGTGCATGAGCCCAACGGGATCATGGTCCGGTCCAGAGCCAGGTCACGGTCGGCCAGACGACGGCAGTAGCGCATCATCGTGGTCTCCGAGCGGATGGATTGAAAGATCTCGTGGGTCATAAATTTGGAATCGCGCACGAGCTCAGGCTGGATTGCCGAGTCGGCTGACGCAACCGTCTCAGCACCAAAGACCGTGGCCAATGCAGCGATATCCGCATCGGTGGTGGTTTCATTGGTGGCAATACCAACCTGGGTGTCAGAGAATCGCCGCAGGTTGTAGCCGGCCTCATCGGCTTGAGCCATGATGGCGTCCACATCGTCGACGGTCACTACAACGGTGTCAAAGAACGTGTCGGAAGCCAGCGTGAACCCGGCGTCGCGTAGTGCTGCTGCCAGGCGGGTCGCCATCGCATGAGTTCGATTCGCGATTTGTGTGACACCTTCTGGGCCGTGGTAGACACCGTACATGCCGGCCATGACCGCCAGGAGGGCCTGGGCCGTACAAATATTGGAGGTGGCCTTTTCACGGCGAATGTGTTGTTCACGGGTTTGTAGGGCTAACCGATATGCGGGGGTGTCGTTGGCGTCTTTAGAAACCCCGACGAGTCTGCCGGGCATTTGACGGACGTAGCGTTCCTTGGTGGCCATATACGCTGCGTGCGGTCCACCGTAGAACAGTGGTACACCGAAGCGCTGGGTGGTACCCACGGCGATATCGGCGCCCTGTTCACCCGGCGGGGTAATCATGGTCAACGACAGCAGGTCAGCGATCACACTGATCATGGCGCCGCGTTCTTTGGCTTCGTCAAAAGCTTGCTGGTGGTTTGCGAGCGCACCATCGTTGCCGGGTTGTTGCACGAGCACGCCGCACAGGTCGCCCTCGGGCAAACCTTCGGTGGCCAGATCGACCATGATGGTTTCTATGCCCAGGGAACGGGTCCGGCCCAGTACAACCGACAGAGTCTGCGGGAAAATATTTTTATCGATGACCACGGGATCGTTGGCATGTTTGCGGTTGGTTCGACGCATCATGAGTACGGCTTCGGCTGCGGCGGATGATTCATCCAGCAGCGAGGCGTTGGCGATTTCCATGCCGGTCAGATCGGAAACCATGGTTTGGAAATTGAGCAGAGCTTCGAGACGGCCCTGCGAAATTTCGGGCTGGTAGGGCGTGTAAGCGGTGTACCAGCCGGGGTTTTCTACCACATTGCGACGAATGACCGCCGGGGTGATGGTGTCGTAGAAGCCCTGTCCGATCATCGATTTTTTGACGGTGTTTTTGGCGGCGAGTTCGCGCAGCCGGGCTTGTGCTTGGGTCTCGGTGAGCGCCTCGGGTAATACCAGCGGCTCTGCTTGAGCAATATTTGCGGGCATTGCCGCGGTGGTGAGCTCATCTAAAGTCTCGTAACCGAGCGCGTCCAGCATTTCTGTAATACCGGATTCGCGCGGACCCAGATGACGGTGAGCGAAATTGGCAAGTTCATAGACAGACATGGGATCTCCTAGGGTGTGGATAGTCTGCATCCGTTGGATCCCTCCCCACCTGTTATCGACCTGAGAGTTTTCCAGTCGCCTGGTTGCCCCGTCGGTGAGCCGCGAATTCGGCTACTTTCCAGATTGGCCTGTGGTAAACGGTATGGGTACCTGAGAGATTCCTGGGGAGGAAGTTGCACCGTCGGTGCCCAGCATTCACTGGGCTCTCCCGCTTACCATGTGCAGCCATATTCACTTATGTTACCGGTCACAGTATAGCCCGGACAGGGAATTTTGCGAAGTTTGGCATCAAACGGCTGTCGCATATCACCGTGCCCGCGCCTACCGAACCCGCCCGGAGCTGCCGAATTATCAGCGGAGCGGGCACCTTGCAGTGTGAAATGTGTAGGAACCGCATCTGCCAAGGTCGGATACCGGACCAACAGAACGGATGTTAACACAACCGTAGCGAGCATCCTGGCCTGTCGTTTTCGATGTGTCAATCGCTCGGTCGTGTAAGTATTCTTCGGGCGCTTCTGCAACTGACCGCCGCCGTCAAATGCTGACAAGTTTGAAAACAGCCATCAGTGGAGCGGTTCGCACTCACGTATGTGCGTCGGAAGTCTTCGCTGATACATTATGAATAATCAACAATATGGCAATAGCGGCAGCTCTTCAGATGAGTCCCTGGTGCAAGCAACCGGGTCGCCGAAGTGATGTGCACCCATGCTGTCAGGGCCGAGGAATCCGAGAACACACCGCAGCAGACTCCACCAGCCCAAGGAGTGCATCATGAGCTCGTTACTTACTACTTGGACCACCAGCTTGCACAACGTTGCTTCCGCCGAGATCGACGGCGTCGCTCGGGTATATGGGCCTCGGCGCTGGTGGGGCGGTCCACTGGATGTCGAAGGTTTGGCCCTGGGGTCAGCACGGGTGGCAGCTACGGCAGTGTCCGAGCTGACCGGACGAACCATGGATATTACCGCAGAACGCGTGGCAGCATCTTTTGCATCGATTAACCACCTCAAGGTCAACGGACGTCGGCCTGAAAGGTTTGCTCCCATGTCTGGATTTCATTCGACGGCCGACGGGTGGATCCGACTGCACGCCAATTATCCGCACCATGCCAAAGCGTATAAGGACGCTCTAGGAGTCACCACAGACCGAGCGTTCGCCGCGCAACTAGCCACTTCTCGGGCCAAAGATATCGAAGCATATATCATCGCGGCCGGCGGAGTAGCCGCAGCAATGCGCAGCCACCAAGAATGGCTGACAACCCCCATGGCCGGGGCTTCGACCAGCGGGCCGTGGATCAATTTCATGAATGCCCCGACTCGTCACAGTGCGACCGCTTCCATCTGGCGACCACCGGATGATCACAGCGATGCGCCGCTCCGAGACCTTCGCGTCCTTGATTTCACTCGAGTGATTGCCGGGCCAAGTGCTTCACGGCTGCTCGCTGCCTTGGGCGCAGACGTGTTGCGTGTTGATTCGCCTAACAACCCAGAACTGCTCGACCAATATATTGATACCGGATTCTGCAAACGCAGCGCCGAACTCAATCTAAACGAGCCGGCAGGTCTCGCTAAGGTTCGCGAATTACTCGAGGAGTGTCACGTTGTCCTCCTGGGCTACCGTACTGGTTCACTGGACAAATTCGGCTTGACCCCAGAAATGCTCACGGACGCGTTTCCAACACTGAAAATCGTTAGATTCAACGCATGGGGCTGGTCAGGCCCGTGGCATCGGACACGAGGGTTTGACAGTATCGTCCAAGCGGCAACCGGGATCGCGGACATCTACCGCAATACTGATGGTTCGCCTGGGAAACTGCCGGTTCAGGCATTGGATCATGCCACCGGCATGGGGGTCGTTGCTGCCGTCGCCATGTTGCTTGCAACTGAACACCTCTCATGGGCGCAGATGTCGCTTGCAAGAACCGCACATGAGCTCATGTGCCTACCTGTCACGCAGCGTTTAGAAGCAGCACTCGACGTTCCTCTCCGTCAGTTCCAAACCAGCCCGTACGGCTCACTCGAGCATGTCCCGCCTCCGCTTCTCCTAGACGGCGAAGGTGTCGAATATGCACAACCCCCAGTTGCCTATGGCAGTTCACCTGCCTTGTGGAAGGACTGAACGAGACAACCGCATGAAGCATCTGCTTGGGTCGTGAACCTTAACAGCAACACGATCATCAGTATCGACAAAACCAAAAGATTCGTAGAGAGCGCATGCTGCAGAGTTCTTTTCGAACACACTCAACGTGATGCATTGTGTTCCCGGCCGAGATGCTGCGGTATCAATGAGGTGTTCCATCATCACCCGCCCCACCCCGTTGCCTCGCTGGGCAGGAGCATCCAGCACCCGGCCAATACGCATTTCGCTTTGACACCGGTCCTCCAAAGCGCCGGTAGCAACCGCATCCCGACCAACTTGAAGCACGTAGGTCTCCCACCGATCGGCAGCGGATGCGAAGAACTGTTCAGCCGTAAATGGGTAGCTCAACGAACGTCCGGCAAAGGTAAGCACCTCTGGCGCGCTCGCCACCCAAGTGGCAATTCTGTAGTCAACAGCCAACTCTGCATGCTTTAACTCAAAACTATTTATACGCTTCATCGTACCGTTATTAGCAATCTTCAAAGAGTCGAACGCGAGCGTAGTTGCGACGTGGAGTACCTCGCGAATTTGGCACACAGAAACCCCGACTAACGACCGTCGGAGCCGGGGCTTCCGTTCACCAGGTCGGGCCAGCTTAGATAGCTAGGACCTCAACGGGGACATTACCCCGGATTGCTTTGGAATATGGACACAGTTCGTGAGTGCGATCGACCACTTTTTGTGCGGTCTCTTTATCAACACCAGGCAAAGTGACCATGAGTTTGATGGACAGGCCAAAACTCTCGCCTTCCTTGCCGATCCCCACCTCGGTATTGACGACGGAACCAGACGTGTCAACATCCATTTCTTTACCAGCTAGTCCCAGGGCGCTTTGAAAACAGGCGCCGTAGCCGACGGCGAAGAGCTGTTCCGGATTGGTGCCGCCGCCTGGCCCGCCCTGTTCTTTAGGGGTACGAAGGCTAACATCGACCGCTTTGTCATCGGTGGCACCGCGACCGTCTCGTCCGCCGGTGATTTCTGCCTTGGCGGTGTACGCAATATTTTCGGGTGTATTCATCTGTCTTCTCCTATTCGTCGAAGCTGATCTTCCCTTTTGCTCAGTTGCCACGTGAAGTGGTCAACCTGCCTCTAGCATTGTCCTGTTTCTCAGTTGTGTCTAGGGATACGCCGGGATTGGGTGCGTCATCGGCCGGTAAAGTTCCACTATTACCGAGCCCTACTCCCACCATTTGGGAGCCTACGATTCCCTTCGCTTCTCCATGAATAAGAACACGAACACACAGATACAAACAGAAGGACTATATTTTATTGATAGTGAGAAGAACAAGACCAGCGCTGACCTATCGCTCGAACCAGATGCGGAAGCAGTAGTTTTCTATGCCATATCCGTGCTCTGCACACGATCTCTCACACGAAGATGCGGCCTTCTAACGCGGTAATAGACTAGAACTGCCACGGACCCAGCTGATGATTTCTTAGATAGTGTTTTATTTGGTCGTGTCAGCACACCACATATCGCAGATAGCTAGATCAACCTGAAGCTCTTTTCCGGGTGAGGTTAAGTAGCGTCGGGCTCTTTTACCCATAGATTATCAGCTACTTCGTCCCATCCAGCTTCTTCCAAATACTCGACTGAGGGATCGTCCGCGACAAGCGCTACCGCTGAAGAGCCCTCTTCAAGCGCCACGATCTTGTCATCCGTCATATTCTGAGTGTCAGAACAGGCAGCCTTAGCTTCATCTGTCGCAGGATCCAGTTCGACTAAGCATACTTGATAATCAGGCGCGGAAGCATGGCGGGCAACAAAGTATGTTCTTTCTTGATGGTCACCGACGAACCGCACGGAATCTTCTACAATGTCCCGCAATACGGTGACCGCATTAGGAACTGATGTTGTTGAAGCATCACTCTCCAACACTGCAAGACTTTGACCGGCGTCAGCTTGTGAACAGGCAACTAACAGTAGGCTAGCCCCGAACACGCTGCCGAAAGGTTTGAACGTAGAGCGACGAGCCATAACTGGTCCCCTCTAAATGTCCTGACCTCGTTGTGATGCTACATACAAGGCACTCCAGTAATATGTTGCCCGAAACCATACCAGGCGCGTCATGTCAAATCTTGGTTTACTTGACGACGAGAAACGCAAAACTACGTTAAAGCAAGGTAAGAGGAAAGGAAACGCTGTTTCCTGATGTGCCTCTGACCAGACTAAGACCTATAAGGAAAACAGTGCATACGGAGCTCGAAGCGACAAGGTCCCGTGTGCAGGGTTCTGTCCTTTTATGGTTCGCCTTTAATTACCAAGACCTCCGCCCGGAATTCGAGCGGAGGTCTTGAGAGAAGCGTTCAGACGCGGAAGTACTTAGTCTTCGTCTTCTACTTCGTCGGCGACCAGTGTTTCGGTGGTCAGCACCATACCGGCGATGGATGCAGCGTTCCACAGAGCGGAGCGAGTCACCTTGACCGGGTCGATGATGCCTGCTTCTACCAGGTTGCCGTATTCACCGGTTGCGGCGTTGTAGCCTTCATTCGGTTTCAGATCGGCGACGCGGGAGACGACGACAGAGCCGTCTTCGCCTGCGTTCAGGGCGATCCAGCGGGTTGGCTGGACAATGGCGCGACGTACTACGTCAACACCAGAAGCCTGGTCTGCTGGCAGATCTTTGAGGGAAGTGGCGTCGTCAAGCGCGGTGGCAGCGTTGATCAGTGCGGTACCGCCACCGGCAACGATGCCTTCTTCCAGTGCTGCACGAGTTGAAGCGACAGCATCTTCGATGCGAGCTTTACGCTCTTTGAGCTCAACTTCGGTTGCGGCACCGACCTTGATAACGGAAACGCCACCGGCCAGCTTGGCCAGGCGTTCCTGCAGTTTTTCACGGTCCCAGTCAGAATCGGTTGCTTCGATTTCGGACTGGATCTGTGCAACACGGTCGGCTACGTCCTGTGCTTCACCGGCACCGTCCACAATGGTGGTGGCTTCCTTGGTGACGGTTACACGACGTGCGGTACCCAGGACTTCCATGCCAACCTGGTCCAGTTTCATGCCCAGGTCTTCTGAAACAACCTGTGCACCGGTCAGGGTAGCAATGTCCTGGAGCATAGCCTTGCGGCGGTCGCCGAAGCCTGGGGCTTTGACGGCCACAGCGTTGAGGGTGCCGCGCAGTTTGTTGACGACCAGGGTGGAAAGAGCTTCACCGTCAACGTCTTCAGCGACGATAAACAGTGGTTTCTTTTCTTGCAGCACTTTTTCAAGCAGTGGCAGGAAATCCTGGACGTTGGAGATCTTGGACTGGGTCAGCAGAATGTATGCATCTTCCAGTACGGCTTCCTGACGCTCGGCGTCGGTAACCATGTATGGCGACAAGTAGCCCTTGTCGAATTCCATACCTTCGGTGATTTCCAGCTCGGTGTCGGTGGTTGATGACTCTTCAACGGTGATGACACCGTTGACACCGACGGTGTCGAATGCTTTGGCCAGCAGTTCGCCGATTTCGGTTTCGCCCGAGGAAATGGCGGCAACGTGTGCAACGTTGTCACCAGATACTTCAACAGCGTTTTCCAGCAGACGCTCCTGCAGGACTTTTACTGCGGCTTCGACACCTTTTTTGACCTCACCAGGTGCGGCACCGGCAGCAACCAGGCGCAGACCTTCATTGACCAGAGCCTGGGCAAGAACGGTTGCGGTGGTGGTACCGTCTCCGGCAATATCCTGAGTTTTGGTGGCAACTTCTTTTGCCAGCTGGGCGCCCATGTTTTCAAATGGGTCTTCCAGCTCGACTTCGCGAGCAATGGTCACACCGTCATTGGTAATGTTTGGTGCGCCCCAAGCTTTGTCGAGGACGACGTTGCGGCCTTTTGGACCAAGGGTAACTTTTACGGTGTCAGCGAGCTTGTCCACACCGGCTTGCAGTGCGCGACGTGCGTCGTCGCTGAATAGCAGTTGTTTAGCCAACTGTTCTCCTTAGTAGTTCGTTTCTTAAAAAGTGCTTACCGAAGAGTGCGGCTTATTTTTCGATGACGGCGAGCACGTCACGAGCAGACAGGACAAGGAATTCCTGGCCGCTGTATTTGACTTCGGTGCCACCGTATTTGGAGAACAGCACAACGTCGCCTTCGGCAACGTCAACGGCAATGCGTTCGCCGTTATCTGCAATGCGGCCTGGGCCTACTGCAACGACTTTTCCTTCTTGTGGTTTTTCCTGAGCGGTGTCTGGGATGACCAGGCCGGAAGCAGTGGTCTGCTCGGCGGCCAGTGGTTCGACTACGATACGGTCCTCAAGAGGCTTGATGGAGACAGCCATGAATTTCTCCTACTAAGTAAAAGGTAAATATTCTTCTATATGCCGGGTAAGCCACCCGTCGTCGCGGGTGCCGGATGGCTGGAACCTAAAGGCTTTTAGCACTCGCGTGCCGCGTGTGCCAATCCCCAACTGTATTATCCGTTTAGCACTTGGTCAAATAGAGTGCTAATTTCTGGTCACTTGACGGTTTACATAAGATATTTATATAATTCACTTATGCAAGTTGCTTCTTCTCCCGATGCGCCAGACCCTGGAGATGCTGCGAGCGCCACAGATCCATCCGAGGAAAACCAACGCCCGCTAGCAAATCAGATCGTGACGGTCACGTCCAGGTTTGCGCGCGCAGTAACGCAGGTATCTGGCATTGCCATCTCACCCTTATCGATGCGCGTGCTGAGCTACATCGAACGCTATGGCCCACAACGTATTTCTGTGATGGCTTCAGTTGAATCTATCTCCCAGCCCGCGATGACCTCGGCTGTCAATCGACTAGCCAAGGACGGTCTCGTCACCAGACAGGCTGATCCGGTTGACGCACGAGCACAACTTGTGGATATGACCGACCAGGGCCAAGAAATGCTTGCGCAGTATAGACGCCAAGCAGCCCGGGTGCTCCAGCCGCGGCTGGAAACTCTTTCCGCTGAGGACTATGCCACCATCGAGCGGACCGTTGAAATCTTAGAAACTCTCACCCATGACCTGACAGGATTTGCGTAATTCTGGAAAGAAGATGATCTGTTATGTCCAGTGTGAGCACCGGACAAGTTCTGAAACAGCCCGCCAGCGTGTGGGCGATTACTTTTGCAACTGCAGTGTCCTTTGCTGGTATCGGATTGGTGTCTCCGATCCTGCCAACTATCGCGGAAGCACTGCACGCTTCGGCGTTTGAATCCATGCTGCTGTTCACCTCGTACCTCTTCGTCACCGCCTGCACCATGTTCTTCGCAGGCGTGATCTCGAGTCGGATAGGGATCAAAGCAACACTGGTTTCCGGCCTGGTGGTTATTGTCCTGTTTGCCAGCATGGCGGGACTCTCTGACACCATCGGCCAAGTGATTGGGCTTCGGGCCGGGTGGGGCTTTGGGAACGCACTTTTTGTCACCATGGCCTTGGCTGGCATCGTAGGTGCAGCTCATGGCGGCTCGACTCGCGCAATCATGCTGTATGAAGCCGCGCTGGGTCTTGGCATGGCGTTGGGACCACTGGTGGGCGGCACGCTCGGGGCTATTTCCTGGCGTGCACCGTTTCTGGGGACCGCACTGCTTATGGCCATCGCCGCGACCACCGTCGTAGTATTCGTAAAACCCTTACCGAGGCCGAAACCGGTTGGTATTACCGCCGGCTTCAGGGCGCTGCGCAACCGCCCTTTATTCATATGGTCGGCTGCATCGCTGCTGATTAACTTCACGATTGTATGTCTCCTGGCCTATGCGCCACACGCGGTAGCTGGTGCGGCCGCCGCCTCTGGGGTTGACCACTCGTCATTGACGCTAGGGTTCGTATTTTTCGGCTGGGGTAGCGCATTGGCAGTGTTCTCTCTGGTGTTTCCTGCGCTGCTGGCGCGACACTTCGGGCTGGTACCGGCGATCCTGCTTGTCTTGCTGCTCCTGGTCAGCAGCATGACCGTACTTGCCCTGAACACGCACAGTATGGCGGTGGTAGTCACCAACATTATTATTCTGGGTGGACTCCAAGGTACGGCCAATACCCTCTTCACCGAGGCTGCACTGAACGACACTACCTTGCCACGCAATATCGCGTCATCGTCGTTTTCCACATTCCGGTTTTTCGGCGGCGCTATCTTCCCACTGGTGTCGGCTCCGGCGATTGCGATGTGGGGTGCTCCCGGCCCGTTTTGGGCCAGCGTCATCGCGCTAGTCACCGCGCTTGTCATACTGGTACTGGGATACCGTTTCCTCCCCACTGCACAACGTCGACGCGGTCGAATGCTGAACAGAGCCCCCTCCCCTGTCTCATCTGGCACACCAGGTACTTAAGAACCGGGTACGCTGGAGGTTGTGTCTGATACAACTGCTTCTGAACTTGCTGGTGTGCTAACTCCAGAGGGCTTTAAACTCTTGAACGAGCTGTGGCGCAGCGGCGACTATGCCACGGTTGATGTGCTCAAACTTTCGGAACGGCTGCGCTCCGAGGGCTATGACCCTGCCATCGTCAGCTCGGTATTATCTCAGTTGAAATTACGAACCCAAGCAGAAACAAAGTTTGGTCCCTTTGTCGATCAAATGATTTTCACCGATGCCGGACTGCAGCAAGCCACCTCGCTCCAGGTTGCCGCCCATCACGCAAGACGGTTCGCTCGTGCCGGCGTAGACGAAGTCATCGATCTCGGTGCCGGCCTGGGTGCCGATGCCCTGGCCATTGCCGGCATCGATATTGCGGTGACCGCCGTGGAAATTGATCAGACCACCGCAGCTGCGACCACAATTAATTTGATGCCGTTCCCGCACGCCAAGGTCGAGGTCGCCGACGCCACACAATGGGTGACAGACAATCCAGTGGCTGCGGATACGGTGCGGGGCTACTGGCTTGACCCTGCCCGCAGAAAAACCCTATCGCAGGGCACCGTGCGCATTTTTGATCCTGAATCGTTTTCGCCACCCCTATCTTTCGTGGAAGAACTCGCAAACGCTGGCTACACGCTCGGCGTCAAGCTTGGACCTGCGCTGGCACACGATGTCATACCGGACACCGCCGAAGCACAGTGGGTTTCCCTGCACGGCAGTGTGGTTGAAGCCGTGTTGTGGTTCAACATGGCACAACGCTCAGACGTTCGCCGTGCCGCGCTCATCATTGATGCCAGCGGCGCATCCGAACTCACCTCACCCACAGATTTTGACGCGTCTCCCGATGTACCCGTGGCAGGCATCGATGGTGCCACCGGCTACCTCTACGAGCCCGACGGCGCCGTAATCCGCGCGGGATTGGTTACAGACCTCATGGTCGAACACTTCATGGACGGCGATACCAGCAACGCCGCCGGTGCACGTCAGCTCGATGAGCACATCGCGTATTTCTGCTCCGACATATATAAAGAAACCTCATTTGCCACCGGTTATCGGATAATCGATGTGCTGCCCTATAAAATCAAAACCCTGCGCGGATACATTCGAGGGCACGGTGTGACGCGGCTGGATATCAAAAAACGCGGCGTCGATGTGTCGCCCGAAGAGCTTCGACGCACACTCATGCAAGGAATCAAGACGAAGAAACCTGCCTCCGGTGAGCACCTGACGCTAGTCCTAACCCGAGTTGGCGATGCCCGCTATGCCATCGTGGTGCAGCCCATCTAGGATTGCACAGCGCATGTGACAACGGCAGTCCACCCATTGAGTTTCCAATCTGGAAAATGTAGTGTTTCCATATGGGAAAGCGGGAACTCCATGGACGATGATAATCCACAAATCAGCAATCTCAATGGCAGTCAGGCACTGTCTGCAACTCACGACGCTTCCACAGCCACGACAACCGCCACGGACGCGCCCCGTGGTTTCGTATTCTGCTTTATCACACTTCTCACGACCTTCGTCACACTGATCAATGTTGCATCGTGGCCAGTGATTCTTGGCCTAGCCGCACTCTTTATTCCGCTGACCGTGTGGTACCTGCTCCACAAAAAGAAACGGCCCAAACTACGCCACATACTGAGTCCTTCTGGCGCGTATGTCGGGTATTTCATTCTGCTTATCGTGGGGACGCAAGTCAGCCGATTTTGGGAGCCGGGGTCATGGGCGGAAGTAGCTGCAAAATGGGTTCTTGTATTTGCGTTCTTTTGGTTTTGTATATCTCGCGTGCTCACTGCGATGACGCGGGATCGACTCCGAGAAGCCAATGAGCGCTACGTCTAAACGCGCCGAGTTCAACGAGCTCATTCACGCCCCGGTCAGATTGCGCATCTGTGCCGGTCTGGCTCCACTACAATGGGCGGAATTCGCTCAATTACGCGAGTCACTGGACGTTTCAGATTCAGTGCTAAGCAAGCACCTGAAACAACTCTCGGATGCCGGATATTTACAGATGGAACGGTTCACCAGAAAGGGCCGAAGCCACGTCAGGCTGGCCCTGACAAAGAGCGGGCGAAAGGCGTATGTGGGGCATGTCGCGGCTTTACGCGCGATGCTCAATTCCGAGAGTGATCCTGGCGACTCACGCACACCCTGAAAACCTCGAAACCAATGGTGAGCATCAAATACCCTGATCGGATATCACCGTTGTTCTATTCGTCTTTCTAACCCTGTTGTAGAAGCGTCCTATAACGAAATATGCAGCATTGGCAGCAACTATGAGCACAAGCAGGCCTATGTTTGTAAACCATTCAGGAAGATACCCACCGCTCCGCAGCAACAGCACCGTCACACCCAGCGCGAGGAATAATATCGTGGAGAGAAATCTAGCTGTTCTGATATTCATGCGGGATCCTCCTCAGCAAGAGTCCAGTCCATATGAAGCGCGGTCTAGACCACAATGCGAGTCAAACAAAGTTCTTTTGTGAGTTCAAGAGCTGCGGAGCAGAATACGCGGCATTGTAGAGCGAAAGCGACGGCGCCTTCCAGCCCGGCCGAGCGCCCTTGCGTGGGCTTCGGCGTGATCGTTAACGTGAGGGAATATGGTGAAAACTCAGGGGTTTAGAAAAAGCACAGCAGGTTTAGTCTTGGCCTTACTTGCGCTTGGAATCGGCGTCGCCGGCCTGATAGTAAGTTTATCTATCGGGGAGTTTAGTTCTGCTGTCGGATTTATCGGCATAATATCGCTGGGCGCGTTCCTAACGTACATGCAGAGACGAGCAGGAAAATAGTTTAACTTTCCAACCCATTAGCGCGTACGATTTTGAGTGGTTCCATCCTCGTACCGAAGGCCGAGGTCGGGGGCACACCCTAGTCCAGTAGCCCTATGATGTTCCCGCGAATATAGGCGCAAAACATTTTTGCTTCAGACTTCATGGACAGGCATCATTCCTTGGCGAACTGATGTCGCGCGCTGCTTGATTGCCATGTCTGAAACCAAGAATAAGTAACCACAGATAGGCTAGATAGCTCATGAAGACTGCTGAGCCCCACCACAGTCCAGAATCGTCTGAAATATAAAGTAAAACTACAGTTGAAATTAGCGAACCGACGATAAGCGCAATAGCCCCTTGTTTTACTTTTGGCCAAGCGGCTTTGTGCGCGGTATTCCACGCTTTCTCGGATTTCGTCGTTGCCACGGAACGCATGCCAACCGCAGCATTTCTCCCTAGCCGCTCCATGCGATCCGGATTGGCTTGCCACAACGTGTACACCGCGATACCTAAAGACATGAGGGTGATGAAAGCGGTGATTGTAATTCTTCCTGTCTTATATGATTCTCGTGTTCGATGATTCTACGCTCTGCCAAGATTGTCGCTTCCACGCTGACGCCGGGCCGCGATGGTCCCCCTCCTCGACACCACCGAGGTCGGCTAAGCGTGTCACTTGGGCGTGGCGAGTGCAAATTTTTGATACGCGACAACAATGACTGAGAAGTGTTATTCGATCACTCGGTTAGTTCGTTGTTGGGTCTTGCGATTGTGCAAGGAGAGCACAACCCCGTAGATCAACACAGGCAAGATACTCAGAAGAAGGCGTCCGATACCCAGCGCATCCGACAAATACGGGACGGAAAGCCCATGAAGCCCGCTGCGATGACAAGGTAAGCATGTGCCTACCAAGGATGTTTACTGCTTGGCCCGGTTCCCAGAGAGATTTACGGGTCAGGATAAGCATGCAGACAGCACATCTACGCAGTGGCGACGGTATCGGGCCAACTCGCCACATCATCAGAACGATCGTGGACCAGCTTCAATTGCCGCAGAATTCTCCCTCAACAATTCCGCACCTTTTCAAAACGGCGCGGCTCAGTGTTTGAATCTCGACCCGCCGTATTTGCGATGCACTGCCTGGCGTGACACACCCATCGCCCCAGCGATTTCAGACCACGTTACCCCCTGCATCCTGGCTCGACGTACCGCTACTGCTTCACGCCGACCGATTTCTTGATTCAACTCCACATTCGCGCGTAGCACCTGCAACGGGTCTTCGCCGTCAAAAGGTCCACCTAACGCTGTTATTTGCATATCAGCCTTCATCCCCTTTGCTTGTCAACAACTATTGACACCTTCGGTTTAGGTTGTCAATGTGTGTTGCTTTTAATGCGCAGCTTAAAGAAAACTCGGCCCGTCCGCCGATCATTGTAGACAGGCGTTCGTATCGGTGATGGTCTTGTCCACTTCGACCATTCTCGTTTCGCCAAGATGTTAGCTCTTGTGAATCAAACGCCAAGATGTTCCGATTAATGTGAAGTGCGAAGCCGAAATGACAACCACCAACTGTCCGGCATCACGTACTGCATTCGAAGCTCAGGAGAGTGATAAACGTGGCAACATCTGTCAGTGATTTTATTATCGATCGACTCATCCAGTGGGGCCTGCACCAATGGTACGGCTACCCCGGTGACGGCATAGGTGGCTTCGACGGCGCGATGGGTCGCGCTCAACGAGATAACAAAGACTTCACCTACATTCGACCAACGCATGAAGAAGAAGCCGCGTTCATGGCCACCGCACACGCTAAATTCACTGGCGAAGTCGGTGTATGCGTTTCAACATCTGGCCCAGGCGCTATGCACATGATGAACGGTTTATACGATGCCAAAGGCGACAATGCACCGGTGGTAGCCATTGTTGGTCAACAAGGTCGCGTGTCATTGGGCAGTGAATTTCAGCAAGAAATCAATTTGGAACGGGTCTTCAGCGATGTGGCTGTATTCGTCCAAACGGTCACCACACCAATGCATGCACAGTTAGTCGTTGATAAGGCTGTCCGGATGGCCAAGGCTTACCGAGGACCTGCCGTAGTCATTCTCCCTGCTGATGTTCAGACCTTGGAAATGGAAGAGCCCACCGAAGAACACTTTGTCTCCCGCAGTGGCGTGGGGTACGCCGAAGAGCGTTTTAGTCCAGACGAAGCGGCCCTAGCTGAAGCGGCGAAGGTACTCAATGACGGTGAAAAAGTTGCGATGCTGGTAGGCCAAGGCGCAATCGGCGCGACAGATGAAGTCCTTGCGGTAGCAGACCGACTTGGCGCAGGAATCGCCACGGCCCTGTTGGGCAAACAAGTTGTGCCAGGCGACGTCCCGCATCACACCCAGCAGCTTGGTTTGCTTGGCTCTCGACCAAGCTATGACATGATGCAAGACTGCGATACGTTACTGATGGTCGGTACCAACTTTCCGTATGGCGAGTTCCTCCCGCCGACAGGAAAAGCCCGGGCCGTACAAATTGATCTTTCTCCCACCCACCTCGGTGTCCGCTACCCCACCGAAGTCAACCTGTGGGGCGACGCCAAAACCACGCTGTCCGCACTGTTGCCGCTGTTGCAACAGCACGATACCGACTGGCAACACTCGATTGCTGAACAGATGCGGGAATGGGACGCCGAAAATCATCGGATCGCGATGACCGAAGCTGATCCGGTAAACCCACGCCGCGTATTCACAGCACTGAACGAGAAACTGCCAGAAAACGCAATCATCACTTGTGATGCCGGCAGCACGGCCGACTGGTACGGTTTTCACATCAAGCTTGGACGCAATCAGATGGGCAACCTTTCCGGGCGGATGGCTTCCATGCTGGGAGCGATGCCGTACGCCATTGCTGGAAAATTTGCCCATCCACAACGCCCAGTAGTGTGTACTATCGGCGATGGTGCCTTCCAAATGCTGGGAATGAACGGGCTACTAACAGTCAAACGACACTGGCAGGAATGGGAAAACCCGACATTCATTGTGCTGGTGATAGATAACGGTGATCTGAACCAGGTGTCCTGGGAAATGCGCATCGCTGGCGATCCCCGATGGGATACGGCTCAACTTGTCGAACCTATGGACTATGCAGGCTATGCGGAGTTACTTGGGTTCAAGGGAATTCGGGTCGACGACCCAGCAGACATCGATACCGCCTGGGATGCGGCCTTTGCCGCTGATCGTCCAGTAGTCCTTAGTGTCAAGACAGATCCCAATACCCCTCCCCTACCAGCCCACATAACCCTCGAGCAGGCAACCGGTCTGGCGAAATCATTGCTCGGTGGCGACCCCGGAACAGGCCGAGTGATTAACCAAAGCCTCCGCTCAGGAGCCGCCCGGTTCTTTGAGCGGATAACTGGCAATTCTGACAACTAGAACAAGTCGAGTTCATTTGCGGCAAGTAAAGATTCCTATACCGGCGAAAGTCAGTATCTTATACTGGCCCAATGGACGTATCAGCATTCCGCAACAAGCTTTCTGCCATCGCCGTGGGCGCCAGCGTCGGACTACTCAGTCTGTTCTCGGCGGGTGGCGCCTCAGCAGATGAGGCAGAAGACGTGGAAAACTTTCGGTATTCCAGCTGGGACCTAAATTACGACATCGGCCTTGATCCCCAAGGTCGAGCGCAGGCGGAGGTCATCGAACAGCTGGAAGCCGAGTTTCCAGAGACGGATCAGAATCGAGGTATCGTCCGATCACTGCCGTTGCGTTATCAGGGAGCGCCTGCAACGCCTGAGAACATCAGCGTGACCGATGGTTCCGGTAATGAGGTTCCGTTCGATGTAGAAAATGAAGACGGCCTGCGAAACATCCTGGTGGGAGACGATGACTTCGTCCACGGTTCACAAACGTATGTCATCAGCTACACGGTCGATGATGTCATGCATGCGACCGACGAAGCCGATGAGTTTTACTGGGATCTGGTCCCAGTAGACCGTCAACAGAACATCGACGAGGTCACCGCTGAGATCACGCTCGATTCAACACTGAGCTCCGCTGTCACTGGGGCGTCTGCTTGCTATCGGGGCACCACCGAAGACTCGGAGGCCTGCACGATTGACACTCCAGCTACAGAGCAAGGGGTGTTCAGCATTTCGGAAACGCAACTTGCCTCGGGGCAGGGCCTCACGGTTGCCATTGGTGTGGAACCAGGCACGGTGACCCAGCCTCCAGAACGCCATGAGAACTTCCTCTTGGACGTAGTGCCGCTATTACTTGTTGGAGTAGCCTTCCTGCTGGCAGGAGGCGGAGCCGTGAGCGTATTGGCAATGGTACGGAGACATCGCGACAGTCCCAGCCGCACCAGCATTCAATATGGGATACCAGAAGGTATGAATCCGTTGATTGCCAAATGGGTAACCGGACAGGGCGATAACCCAGTGGTCGCCACCATTTTGGATCTCGCAGTGCGCGGTGTCCTCCAGATTGAGGAGCACGAAGACAACGCGGGCTCTAGCAAGAAGAAGAGCCAGCCAGAGCCGGTGCTGCGACTCGTAGACCCGCGCTTGGCCACCGATCCACTCGAGAGACAGCTGCTGGAGGGACTGTTCCCTGGGTTAGCACCCGGAGCGCTGTTCACATTCCCGAAGAATTCCACAACCTTCACCAAAGCTGCTCAAAAGGTGATGCAAGACAGCGGAAAAGCTGTTCTGGAGCGTGGTTATCAAATATCGCAGTGGCATCGCGGGGCTGTATTGGCAGGTTGGATTTCCTTGGTCTTATTAATACCTGTTATCGTGCTGCTGATCATGGGCGCAAGCCGGAGCAACACCGCCACGACCGTGATCAGTATCGCGGTCGGCTTGCTCACTTTGGCACTAATATTCATCTGCATTATCCGGCACCGGGTCCTTACACCCATGGGTGCTGCACAGCGTATTCAAGTGGAACGGATGCGTCACATGATGAAAGCATCCGAAACCGACCGTTTGAATATGATGCAATCATTCAGCCATGCCAGACGCAGACACGTCTCAACACAGGAATCAACCACTGAAGAGATGATCGAACTCTACGACAAGCTCCTGCCCTACGCCGTGTTGTTTGGAATGCAGAAAGACTGGTCCAAGGTGCTCGCCAGCACATACCAGCATTATCAGATGCCGCCACCGATCTGGTATCCGGCACTGCTGCATCATGGCACTGCTGGTATGGAGAGTTCGTTAAGTTCCATGCTCAGCTCTGTCAGCTCAGCCGCTACAACTTCCAGCTCTGGAGCAGGTTCAACCGGTGGCGGAGCAGTAGGTGGTGGCGGCGGAGGTGGCGCCGCCGGTGGTCGGTAGGCAAAACCCGGAGAATCCGCCGGGTTTAGTAACTTGATCCGTGACATGCAGATCATGGAGAAAGATAAATCGCCGTGTTACGCCTGAGCCCCTCTTGTAAAACCACATAATGCTGGGGCCCCAGAAGGTGGCCTAGAGATATCGGTCTGCATAACCTTTCGTTACCTGAACAGTTCCCCTGCTCACGACGTTGGCCATTATGGTTGCGCGAGGTCCTGACAGCGCTTGATTAACAGACAGTGCCCTGCCTCATGGCATCGTTGCGGTATTCACCTGAAAAAACGATAAATATTATCCGGGTGTATTATTTCGGCGGACTGACAACCAGATAGTAAGTGGCCCCACAACGGGAATCACGAGTGCTACTAACAATCCTACAAACCGTAATACCGGATCAGTGTTCTTCTGTCGCGGAAGCCAAACCAAAAGCGTCAAGAACAGACCGAGATGCAGCACACCGCAAATAATAATGACCACTTCAAAAAGCGACGGTGCCAGAGGAGAGGCCGATTGCATGAGCGTCGCCTGCAGATCTAAAAGTGGTACTTTCACGATTTCCCTAGGAGTCGACAAAGCCATTGACACCGTTCGATTCTCGGACCAGTGCTAACTTTCCTTAGCGGTCTCTTGCACCATGAATGTTGCGACTTCCAAGCTCAAACCAGAATCAGCTTTACGTAGTTCCCGAATAAGCTGGAGCTGGTCAGTGGCAGGATGAAGCTCACGTTTTTCAGCAATGGTTCGGGTCCATGAAACGGCTGCTTGATCTGGATCTTCGTGTTCGCGAAAAAGCTCTCGAACAACTAGACGAGGGCTCTCGGGACGGCGAAATAGTGCCACGTCCTTACCTTCTTTCTTTTCGATCAAGATTTCACACCTTTTACGTTACCTTTCCCCGGCAGGCTCCGTGGGGTGTGTCCACTCTTTTGCTGAGGGGCTGTGAGTGCCTACCCAACCCATAACCTGTCGAACAAAGGCTAGTAAAGGTTCTGAAGACTTATGCGTTACCTACCCCGGTCAACCGGAAATCTTACGCCTATACAGGCCCATGTTGTCCTGCATAGTGCGAACGATGTGACGCTTGCTCGATTTCAATGTCACCTTGCTCAACTAAATCGATAGGAGAATCAGATCTATTGTCGTGGCATGCGAAAGGAGCGTCGATCCATTGATCCTCAAAGTGCACTTGTGCTTGCCGTTCTGAGTCATCCTCATATGCGCTTCGTCCCCCC
>Ga0209487_1000329_pt1 | contig 43079 bp, 55 predicted proteins | sample Poulit2012_FD_187524 | JGI IMG/M metagenome (GOLD analysis project Ga0209487, IMG submission 187524) | Agricultural soil microbial communities from Georgia to study Nitrogen management - Poultry litter 2012 (SPAdes) (version 2) | ecosystem: Environmental > Terrestrial > Soil > Agricultural land... | reverse complement strand
ACTGTTGATACCCTCCTTGATTTCATTCACAATCATTTACCTTGGCTTTTTTTATATTTTAGTAGTATAACATACATGCAAAGGAACCGTATCATAAATATGTATGTTAGCTGTTTTATCATTATTTTATGATCTTTATATTCACTTTATGATAAACTGAACAAATGACATCAATAACGATGGACCCTTATGTAATCCATTTATATAAAATAGGAGTGACTGGAAGATATGATAACGATGAAAGATATTGTACGTGAAGGACACCCTTCCTTACGGGAAAAAACTAAGGAAGTGACTGTCCCACCACTTCAGGAAGATATTCAACTATTAAACGAAATGATCACCTTTCTTAAAAATAGCCAGGACGAAGAATTCGCTGAAAAGCATCAATTAAGATCTGGGGTAGGCTTAGCTGCTCCGCAACTCGGAGTGAATAAACGGCTCATTGCCATTCATTTTGAGGACCAAGATGAACAACTGCACAGTTACCAATTCATCAACCCAAGAATCATCAGCCATTCTGTTCAACAAGCTTATTTAGCGAGTGGTGAAGGTTGTCTTTCCGTTGACCGGAATGTTGATGGATATGTTGTTCGACATGCACGAATTACAGTCAACGCAATTGATGTTGATGGGAAGCCTGTAAAAATACGCTTCAGAGGATATCCAGCAATTGTCGTGCAACATGAGATTGATCACTTAAATGGAGTCATGTTCTACGATCATATTCATAAACAAGATCCTTATTTTGTTCCAGAAAATGCGCGGGCAGTTGAATGAGAACTCATTTTATTACTAGCAGCTAAAAGCCAAAGCCAAGTGTCGACTAACAAACACGCTTGGCTTTTATTTCGTTTACTAGATGGGCCACAACGACCTTTATAATAAATTAAAATGCTGTAATCCGGTTACGATTCCATCCTCATCAACAGCTGTCGTTATATAGTCAGCAATTGCTTTTAGTTCAGGAATTGCATTCCCCATCGCAATCCCGGTACCTGCTTCCTCAAGCAACTCCAGATCATTCGACCCATCGCCAAAAGCATAGACAGCTGTTTCCTGAAGCCCCTTAGCCTCAATAATCTTGTTCATACCTATAGCTTTCGATGCTCCCAACGGCATAATATCACAAGAAAGCTCATGCCACCGTAAAAAGTGAAAATCCTGATGCCGCTCTTGAATCACGTCTTCTTCGTTTTCTTTACAAAATAATAACGCTTGAAAAATCGCTGTTTGATTATAATATGTCGGATCGACAGGCGGATAGGAAGATAATAATTTGCGATAAGCGGCTTTAATATCTGGATGCCCCGTAACGCTTGCTCGCATATCATTAGCCCCAACAAACATCATCGGATACCCCATGTCAATTGCATCCTCATGGAGTTTATGTAATGCTTTTACCTGTAATGGATTTTCATAAACAACCTCTCCATTACAGACAACTTGTTGTCCATTGAAACTAATATACGTATCAATATTCAATTCTTCACGTATTTCTTGAAACATAAATGGCGGACGTCCTGTAGCGATGGCGACATGTACCCCATTTCTTTGCAAACCTCTAATCGCTTGCTTTGTCGATGCCAACATATACTTCTCTTCATCTACAAGTGTTCCATCAATATCAAAAAAGACAATCGGTTTATCCATCTCTATGTTGCCCCTTTATATTTTTTTTTATAAATACTGCATGAGAATGAACTTCATTAAACGATGGTAAACATTTACGCGTATATAAACAGATCTGTACGTAAAAAATAAAGCTTAACGAGGACGCTTTTTCCCTAATAAAAAATGAATTTCATCATTTCCTAAACAAGCTACATGTTGTAGTAGTGTAGCGATAAATAAGAATGATGAAAATCATGAAATAGGTGAATATTTTAAATATGTAAGTATTTTTATTTCATTATTGAGCAAATCATACTATACTATAAGTTAAGAGGGATCGGATCGGTAAAATATTTTGGTTGCTTTTCTTATAATTAATGAAAGGAGATGGAGAAGATCATGTTGAAACGCCTAAGAGAAAAGCTAAGAAAACGGTGGAAAGATTTTTTAGGCAAAGAACGTGCTCCGACAACGTATAAAAAAGATCCTAACAACCATTAATATAACCAATCACACACTAATATGTTACTATAGAGTGACGCATCATACAACGGGAATTAAGGGATTACTGTTATATCTATATATGATGAGCGGATATGCATCTAAAAATTTTTGTATATGTTGAAGTCGTAAGCGATTTATATGTCATAAAAAAAAGATAAAATAGGAGAGATGAAATGATTTTTAAAGTACTATACCAGGAATCAGCACATGAAATACCAGTACGTGAACAGACGAAATCCTTATATATAGAGGCGGAATCTATACGTGAGGTCAGATCAAAGTTAGTCGATCGTGAATATAACATTGAATACATTCAGAAACTAGATGAGGCCCATTTAGAATACGAAAAGCAATCAGATGCTTTTAAGATGGAGAATATATAATATTATGAAATTTGTAAAGAATGATCAAACAGCAGTTTTTGCATTAGGCGGGCTCGGAGAAATCGGAAAAAATACGTATGGAGTTCAATTTCAGGATGAGATCATCTTGATCGATGCGGGGATTAAATTTCCCGAAGACGAATTACTTGGAATTGATTATGTTATTCCGGACTACAGCTATTTAGTGCAAAACCAAAATAAAATTAAAGGGTTATTTATTACCCACGGACACGAAGACCATATTGGCGGTATTCCATATCTATTACGTGAAATGAATATCCCCATTTATGCAGGAAAACTTGCAATGGGATTAATCCGAAATAAGTTAGATGAACATGGATTACTCCGAACTGCAAAATTAAATATTATTGACGAAGATGCCGTCATTAAATTCCGTAAAACATCTATTAGCTTTTTCCGTGTTACTCACAGTATTCCCGACTCTTTTGGAGTTGTCGTTAAAACTCCACCCGGAAACATTGTGCATACAGGTGATTTCAAATTTGACTTTACGCCAGTCGGTGAAACAGCTGACTTAGCAAGAATGGCTCAAATTGGAGAAGAAGGTGTACTTTGTTTATTATCCGACAGTACAAACAGTGAAATTCCCGGATTTACCATGTCTGAACAAGTTGTTGGTGGCAATATCCAGGATATATTCAGTAAAGCAGATGGCCGATTAATCTTTGCAACATTTGCATCGAATATTTATCGCCTGCAACAAGTTGTCGAAGCTGCCGTTAAATACAAACGTAAAGTTGCCGTATTTGGCCGTAGCATGGAGAACTCCATTGCAATTGGACAAGAGCTCGGTTATATTAGTGCACCTAAAGATACGTTTATCGATACACATCAAATTAACCGATTGCCAGCACAAGATGTAACGATTCTCTGTACCGGATCACAAGGAGAACCGATGGCCGCGTTGTCTAGAATTTCCAACGGCACTCATCGACAAATCCAAGTTATCCCTGGTGATACAGTCGTCTTTTCATCATCACCGATCCCTGGTAACAACGTCAGTGTCAGTCGAACAATTGATAAATTATCTCGTGCCGGAGCCGATGTCATTCATGGTCCATTAAGCAATATCCATACATCTGGTCATGGTAGCCAAGAAGAACAAAAACTCATGTTGCGCCTCATAAAGCCTAAATACTTTATGCCGATACATGGTGAATACCGTATGTTAAAGGAACACATCAAACTTGCCGAAGCTTGTGATGTAGACGAGGATCATTCGTTTATCATGGACAATGGAGATGTCCTAGCCTTAGGCAAAGATTTGGCCACTGTAGCTGGTAAAATACCGTCTGGATCCGTCTATGTTGATGGTAGTGGTATTGGAGATATTGGAAACATCGTTCTACGTGACCGAAGAATTCTCTCTGAAGAAGGACTCGTCATGGTAGTCGTTAGTATCAATATGAAAGAATTCACGATTCCAGCAGGTCCCGATATTATTTCTCGTGGATTTGTATATATGAGAGAATCAGAAGACTTGATTAATGAAGCGCAGAAATTAGTCGCTTCCCATTTGGATAAAGTTATGGCTCGTAAAACAACCCAATGGTCAGAGATTAAAAATGAAATTACAGACACGATTGCACCATTCCTTTATGAAAAAACAAAACGTAGACCAATGATCTTACCCATCATTATGGAGGTCTAAAACAAAAAAACGACTGACATGGTTCTTTATGAACGTGTCAGTCGTTTTTTTATTACAATCCCTTCAATCAATCGAGGACTTCCATCCCTTCCCTACTCAATTCACGACATACACTTCCCCCAAAACGTCCAAGTCCTATAACTGCAAATTCACGTTTCATTTTACCTTCCCCCTCCGTTTAGCACAATTACTCAATTACATTCTCTCTTTAAATCGCGTCTAACATGTCAAATTGTGACTTGATTAATCCAAAGTATTCTCCACGCATCGCCATTAACTCATCATGATTTCCGTTTTCTAAAATTCTACCATTTTCTAATACGTAGATATTATCCGATTCACGAATTGTGGATAAGCGATGTGCAATAACAATCGCTGTTCTCCCTTTCAATAATCGTGCTAAAGCAAGTTGAATTTTAACTTCCGTTTCCGTATCAATACTTGCTGTCGCTTCATCTAAAATCAATATACTTGGGTCTGCTAGCAAGGCGCGGGCAAAGGATAATAACTGCCTCTCACCGGCTGACAAAATACTCCCACGCTCTTCCACTTCTGTTTGATACGTATTGGTTAGCCGTTGAATAAAGTCATCAGCCCCCACCACTCGTGCGGCTTCAATCACTTCCTCATCAGAGGCATCCGGTTTCCCAAACCGGATGTTTTCCATAATCGTCCCCGAAAAGATAAATGTCTCCTGTAACACAACGCTAATTCGTTGGCGTAAACTGTTTAATTGAACATTCCTTAGATCATGTCCGTCCACTTTAACCGTCCCTTTTGTTGGATCATAAAATCGGCTGACAAGGTTTGCGATCGTTGACTTCCCGCTACCGGTATGACCGACAAGTGCGACTGTTTGCCCTGCTTTAATATCTAATGTGATCTGTTGTAATGCAATCCGATCCTCTTCATATGAAAATTGAACGTCATCGAATTCAATGTGGCCTCGCATATGTGAAAATTCATGTGCATCGTCCATTTCCTCGACATTCGGTTGCTCATCTAAAAACTCAAAGATCCGTTCGGAAGCTGCCATTGCTTGCAACAGCTGATTATACATTTGCCCAAGCCGTGAGATGGGATCCCAAAACATGCCTAGGAAAAAAGCGAACGATACAAATGTACCAATTTCAATGCCACCCTGATCGACCCCACGTAAAATTAAATACGCTCCAAAGGTAATCAAGATTACCGTGCCAACCGCATTACTCATTTCTACAAAGGGACGAAACATGGCACTCTTTTTCGTCGCTTGTCGCCAGCTCTCATAGTTATCATAATTAATGCCGTTAAAAAACTCAGCATTCTCTTTTTCTTGAGAAAAAGATTGTGTAATCCGTATTCCTTGAATACCTTCATTCAAATGTGAATTTAACCGGGATTGTTGGATACGTACATCTTGCCAAGAGCGACGAATCGATCGCCTTAACTTCGTTGATACATAGAACATGAGTGGCAGAATAATCATGATCGCCAAGGCCAATTTTGGACTCAAAACGAATAAAATGATAATAATTCCAGCTAATGTCACAATATCCATTAATAAATTAATGATTCCATTTGTAAAGAGTTCCTGTAGGGAGTTAATATCATTTAGAATCCTGACAAGAATCGATCCGGTTGAACGTGTATCAAAAAAACGATGCGATAATCGCTGCACATGTTGAAATAAGTGTTGACGAATATCATAAATAACATTTTGTCCCAAGATATTCACCCATTTAATTCTGAATATATTAGCTACATAACTGAGTACATATAAAGCAGCAATCACAAACACAAGATACGTTAGCATCGTGGCATCTTTATTTTTTATCGCAATATCAATGGCTACTTTACCAATTAGAATCGGTACAAGGAGACGGATAATCGTTGATACTAACATAGCGATCACCGCACCAGGTAAATAGTTCTTTGAATAAGGCTTTAAATAATCAAGCAACCGCCATATTTGTTGCCAGTTAAAAGGCTTTTCGATCGCCAGATCAATCGTATAATAAAATCGTTTCAAATGTCGACTTTTATTTGATGACTCCTTCTTTGTACTCAAATCATCCCACCTCCCTACTTATTTCGTATCGCTCATAATTGCTTCCCTGTCTTGGTATTGAATATGATAGATCCGTTCATATTGACCACCTTGTGCAAGAAGTGATTCATGGGTACCTCTCTCCACAATTGCTCCTTCATCAAGCACGAGTATTTCATCTGCATGCTTGAGGGATGAGATGCGGTGGGCAATAATAAATGAGGTCCGATCTTTCATGACCTCCTTCAAAGCCTTTTGGATAGCGAATTCTGTATCCATATCTACGGCCGATGTTGCATCATCTAAAATTAAAATACTCGGATTGATACAAATAGCGCGAGCAATCGCAATGCGTTGCTTTTGGCCTCCTGATAAACCCATGCCACGCTCACCTAGCAAGGTGTCATACCCTTCAGGCATCTCCATGATAAAATCATGTGCTTGCGCTCTTTTAGCTGAATCAATAATTTGTTCGTCATCCACTTCAGGGTTCCCATACGCAATATTTTCTCGGATACTCGTAGAGAATAAAAAGGGTTCTTGCAAGACAAATCCGATTGCTTTACGTAAAGTCTTTAACTTATAATCAGCTACCGATCTATTATCGACAAGTACTTCACCAGTCTCCGGTTCATAAAAACGCGTAATGAGTTGGGTAATACTTGTTTTTCCCGATCCCGTTGCACCGATCAGACCGATTACCTTTCCAGGTGGTGCATCAAAATGAATATTCTGTAAGGCGGAATCCCCACCTTGCGTATACGTTAATGTCACATCTTTAAACGATACATGCCCAATAATATTTACATCGATGGCATCGGGTTTTTCCACAATGTCTTCTTTTGCATCAAGTATTTCAATTAACCTTTCTCCCGAAGCTTTGGCCTGTGAAAACTGGTTTACAACAAAGCCTAGATTCATTAAGGGACCCATGATATACCAAACCAAACTGAAGAATGCGACTAATTCACCCAATCGAATGCTTTCTTCAATGACAAGATACCCACCAAATGCTAATAAAGAAATCGCCGCTATATTACCGATAAATTCCATCAGTGGAAAATACTTTGCCCATATTTCAGCTGTATATAAGTACTTTTTACGGTAGTCATCATTACTTTTCGAAAAGCGATCGATCTCAAAGTCTTCTCTTGATAACGATTTCACTGTATGCATCCCACTAATATTTTCTTGCACCCGGGTATTTAACTGACCAAATGATTTTCGGACTCCTCGAAAAGCTGGATGTACTCGTTTGTCAAATTGAAAGACAACGACAATTAAGAAAGGCATGGCTGCCATTGTCACAAGCGTAAGCGGTATCGAATAATAAAGCATGACACTAAAACTGAAGGCAATTAAAAGAAATATTCTGATTAATTCGGAGAAACCAAAGGACAAAAAGAAACGGAATCCCTCAACATCTGCTGTTAATCGTGACATGATGTCCCCCGTTTTAGCGTTATCATAATACGTAAATGATAAAACCTGCAGCTTTTCATACAAAGCATCTCTCAATTTATACACAGAAGTAATTCCGAATAAATCCCCTATATATTGATGAATGAAAGTAGCTATTCCTTTGATGATCATTAATAAGAAAAATACGATTGCAATATAGGGTATTAACGAAAACTTATCCTTCAGAACGACTTCATCAATTGTTAATTGTAAAACGATTGGGTATACGACGGTAATTGCTGTCACAAACAACAGGAAAAACAATGATCCATACAATTTTTTCCGATAAGGCCAATAAAATTCTTTTAATCTTTTAAACGTCTCCAATCTATCCCTCCCCTTCCTTATTTTATACATATTATCTAATATACCGAGTTCCGAAATAGATTTCCACCTTTTTATCTTACTTTTCAGTTTTAATATTATTTCTTAACAAACAGAAAAATACTCCTGCCATGATCAGCAAGAGTAATTCTAGTCTGATTCGCTTTATTTATCAAGTACACGTTTCAAACGCTTCTCCAACATGCTCAAGCCACCCCCTCCTGCTTGCCGATGTCTTAATTGACCTTGTTGATCAAAGACATAATAAGCAGGTACATAATCATTGTCGAAAGCATCTGTTAAGATATGGTCTTGATCGACAAAAACGGGTTGTGTCATATTATATTCCTTTGCAACCGTGAGCACTTGTTCTACGTCTAGATCCTTTTTGGAACGTGGCATGTGGACTGCAATCACATGAAGCTCATCTTTATACGTATCTCGTAATTGATTCATACGAGGGATCCCTTTCTTGCATAGTTCACAACTTACCGACCAAAAATGAAATAATGTTGCTTTTTTGCCAATTAAGTCTGCCCTCTTAAGCCCATCACTATTATACCAAACCGCGGCACCTTCTAATTCGGGCATATCATCCCTTATTCTCATTCAATACCCCCTTATCAATAACCTGCTCACCTCATATCGAACTGGAATGACAATCAATCGAATGTATTTCATTCAATCAGGTAAAGCTTTCTCAAACAGTCTATGATAGAACCATGAAGTTTTATTCTTCAATTCTTCCTCCAATTATTCATATCGGTGGAAGATAAACATGTTATCTAATGGGGATGATCCTGCTGACTGATGAAAAAAACGCTAGTGTTCTTTAGTTCCAGCCCCGCTCGTATTGTTTTGGAGCGTCCAAATCATAGCCGAGTTCATCTGCTGCGGCTTTTGCCCAATATGGATTTCTTAAGAGCGCCCTGCCGATGAAGACGAGATCTGCCCGTTGATTTTGTACCATCTCTTCTGCCTGGATACCCGTAGTAATTAAACCAACCGCCCCCGTAGCAATCGCTGTTTCCTTTCGAATGACCTCACTATGCTTCACCTGATATCCGGGAAATGATTTAATACGCGCCGGTACAACACCACCTGAGCTACAATCTATTAAGTTTGCACCTTGTGCCTTCATACGTCTCGTAAAAAATATAAAATCTGCTTCGGTATTTCCTTTTTCATGGTACTCATGTGCAGAGATGCGTACAAACATTGGGCCATCCCATTCAGTTTTTACCGCCTGGATAATCTCCTGTAGGAACTGATAGCGATTCTCTCTACTGCCCCCATATTTATCTGCACGTTTATTTGTAAGTGGTGATAAAAATTGATTAATTAAATAGCCATGTGCAGCATGAATTTCGATGATATCAAAACCCGCTTCTTTTGCACGTCTAGCTCCGTTTTTAAATGCTTCCAATGTTACGCTTATATCTTCATTTGTCATCGCTTCTGGAGTGATCGACGACTCATTAAATGGTAATGCTGATGGTGCATAAATAGGTGCTGTTAATTGGGCTTTTCTCCCCGCATGTCCAAGTTGAATTCCTGTTTTCGCGCCATAATGATGAATTTCTTCGTTCAGCTGTCTTAAACCAGGAATATGCTGATCATCCCAAATCCCTAAATCCTCTTCGGAGATTCGGCCTTCAGGTTGGACAGCTGTTGATTCGACCATGATGAGCCCGACTTGACCAACAGCCCGAGAAATATAGTGTGACAGATGAAAGGGTGTTACCATTCCATCTTTATGGAGGGATGAATACATACACATCGGCGACATCACGATGCGGTTTTTCAATGTTGTTCCCTTAAATTCAATTGCTGAAAAAAGTTTTGACATGAATAGTCCTCCTGTAATAGATTATCTGTATTGTTTGTTCCTTCTTTATTTCATTTTAATCAATTTCATCATTCCCATAACAAGCTATAAAAAGGGATTATGATGTTCATTAAACTTACCATTATTATGTAGAAAGTAACACTTAACGGAATCATTTAGTTGGTACGCGTTATAAACCTACATTTCTTTCATCTGAGTATTTTTAACGAATGAATATCGAAAAACGGTTGTGTGAGTTTGATCAATTGTGATCCTTTCCATCATTCTTTATAATTAAATCGAGGAAAGTGAAAGCTTTTCTATAAAAATGGCCTTTCTTTTAATAGCCTAACTTTTTTTCTATAAGGAGCTAACAATGGTTAGATTAAATATACTTGACTACTCCCCCATCGATGAAGGGGTAAATGCGCGTCAGGCATTACTGCAGACAACTGAATTAGCGAAGCATGCCGAGAAACTTGGCTATCACCGATTCTGGGTAGCGGAACATCACCATGTATTATCTGTTGCAGGAAGTAGCCCGGAGATGCTGATGATGCATGTAGCGACATCAACCAAGCACATACGCATTGGTTCTGGCGGTGTCATGCTTCCGCATCACAGTCCCTATAAAGTGGCAGAAAACTTTCGCCTACTTGAAGCACTACATCCACACCGAATTGATCTAGGCATTGGTAGATCACCGAGCTATCAAATCGTTAATCGCGCTTTGAATGAAACAAAAGGGAAACGATTAGCTTATGAACAACAAGTACAGGATGTCTATAAATTTTTATCGGATGATACTTCAACAAGCCATCGTTTCAACAGTCTGACCGCCACACCGGTCATCGAGACCAAGCCAGAAATGTGGATGTTAGGCACAGGAACGGGTGGCGCTAAAATTGCCGCCAAAAATGGAATGGCCTATGTCTTCGCTCATTTTGCTAATCCTTCGGAAACAAGTTTGGAGGCCATCGATTCTTATCGACAGCAATTTAAACCATCCCTATTATTGGACAAGCCAAAAGTAATGATCGCAGTGTTCGCGATCATCGCTGAGACAGCAGAAGCTGCTGAGGAACTTGCCAAGGCTTTTGATTTATGGTTATTGTCTGTTGAATCTGATAACCCACCCCCTTATTATCCATCCGTACAAACTGCGAAAAAGCGTGGCATGAGTTCCGTTGAACAAGAAAAAGTCATGCAAAACCGGAAACGCATGATCATCGGGAATGCCCAGGAAGTGAAAGAAGAAATCCAACAGATCGCGAATTTATATGAAGCCGATGAAATCACCATCATCCCTAATTTCCCCGGAGCCCGGAACCGAATGAAAGGAATCGCATTATTGGCAGAGACTTTCGGATTAGATCAAACATAGACAAGTTCAAAGTCTATAAAAAACGCCTACGTATCAATACGCAGGCGTTTTTTTGCAGGCTTTTTATCAGCTTTCCTTGCTTCTTGTCAGCACTTCAGTCTTCACATATAATTACCAATTCACGAGCCTTCTTTTCATCATATGGATTGTCTGGATCGAATTTCCGGATTGAAATGGAGTATGACCCATTTGGCATTGTATCTTCATTTTCGATATATGTAAGGAGAGTAGCCAATCTGTCCTCGACCGTTTGCTCCTCCGATTCGTCAAGCTCGATACTCAAATGAATTTCCGGTGTGCACGGTTGATCCCCTTTTATTTTTTCCTCATATGTGATGGTGTTCTCGCTAGGTAATTCCGTATGTTTTTTTATTAAAGATGCATATTGCGTCGGGTCTACAAATTTCCCTTGATTATAATCTTTGGAGAAATCCATGAGCAGCGCATCTTCCTCCTGTTTATCTTCAAAATATATATTGGAAAATTTATCTTCGACTGTTACTGTCATCTCGATGCTTTCGTCGAATTCTATTATTCCATCGAGTTCTTTTTCATATAATTCTTTATAGATATCCGTTAATAAAGCGGTTCCCATTCTAGGCAATTCGCTTATATCAAGTTTATTCTCAGCAAATTGATATTTTTCTCGCTCCTCATCATAAATTGAAACGTATACTAGGAAATCATAAGTCGGATTTCCAATGGTCTTCACCGGTACGACAAGTCGTTTATCTGTTTTTATCGGAAAAAGAATTTTCCCTTCCGGAAAGGTGAAAGCTAGTTTGTCCATTTGGACGTCGACATCTATCCCGTATTTTTCCTTTGCTTGCTCTTTGATGGCGCCCTCTATTTCCGTTTGTACCGTTTCACTATTTTTCAGCTGTTTTGCTTCCTTGCTATAAATACAACCAGTTAATAACAACAGAAAGATACACACTATCAGCCTATGCTTCACAATGAATCCCCCCATTTCTCTCTATTTACTTTTCCAAGATTACCGTTTCCATTGTTCATTCATACTATAGTAGCATAGTTTCGGTCTATGGGATTATGAAATTCATTAACTATAATAGGAATAGGGATCCCAATGTAGCGGATCCCTAATTTATAAATAGCTTCATACATGATTAACATCACTGAAACTCACTAAATCGTAAACCGTCCGGATCAATCTTTGTTAATAATTGTTTCTCTTTAACTGTAATTTCCGGAAATTCCTTGAATTCTTCATGCTTTACAACGGTAAATCCAGTGTTTTCAATAATCTCATCCATTGTTCTTCCTGGAGATACAGCATATAAACACAAACGCTGATCATCTAGTGATTTCTTAAAAATCCCGAGTGGCGTAATGACGATCTCTGTATTACCGGCAGCCGTAATGACATCCAGATTATCCACAAACCCGCGCTTATCATGGGCTGTCTTCCATAATATCCCTCTTTTTACAGTTGGAAGTAATGCGGCACTTCCAGCTCCGCCCGGTAAACGTATTTTGGGCTTATCAAAAGGACCGATTGCACTTAGATTTAACCGCCCATACCCATCAATCTGTGCACCACTTAAAAACGCGATATCTAACTCACCACGGGCTGATAAGTCAAAAATATCTGCCAATGTAAATTCTGTTATCGCACCTTCCCTTAACTGGGTAGCGGCAGTAGAATGAAGATCATAGCTAGATGGCTTGGCATCTACACCACCTGCAATACTTAAATAAACAGCATTTTCAGCATGTAATTGTTTGGCTAGTTGGATCGCTATAGCCGGCATTGGTGAGGCCACCCCGTGAAAAACACGCTCCCGATCTTGAATAAAGCGTGACATTGCAACCGTTATATAGTCAGCTGTATGTAAGTTAGACATGTGTAGATGCCTCCTTCTGCCTCGTGAGATAACGATCTGGGTTTTGTAAATAGGTAGTTACTTCATCTTCATTAATTCCATAGAGCGGTGCACAACTTCCCGGCGCTGCTCCTTTTTCAGCTAGCACGACACATTCGACAAGAAACCCTGGTATTTGGGGGGTAACCGTCCAATCTTTCGATGAAACAATCTTTTCAGTTGTTACAATTACACGTTTACCAGCCTTCACCATAATCAAATCTTCATAGATGGATCCATCAATATATGCATTTCCCTTTTCATCGGCAATATTTGCATGAATAATCGTCACATCAGGCCTGAGTGCTGGTACAACCGCTATTTGCTGTTCTGTAAACGGACAGGTCACTTGACGAACAAGTCCCGTACATTCAGGTAGATCACTACCTTGAAAGCCATTAATCGGTTGAAAGGATACACCATATATACTTGCTCTCAGACCCGCAATAACACTTGCACAGGCATGCTCGTGAACAATAATTTCTTGATTTTCTACACCTTTTCTATAGCTCGGCGCCAATCCAAACATTTCAAACCCAATATAACCGCCGTAAACGGAATCGATCGATTTAGCAGTCGCTAGCAGATCAACATCTAATGCACCAGCCGTTTTAATAACGGAAAGTCCCTTTTTTTGCTGTTGAATGAGTTCTAAAACGAATGCGATTGGTGCACGATTCAAAGCATTTCCACCCAAGGCCAGTAGTGATCCACCCCCAACGGTTGCTACCGCTTCTTGAAGTGTTGTTTGTTTAGACATCGAAAATCTCCTCCCATCGTATAGTTGTTTCCTTTATCCGAGTACGACACCGTCTGGGTCAAGTGAACGTAATGTTTCAAGTTCTTGCTCCGTTGGTGGTGTAACATATGTCCAATCGTCAGCAACTTCAATCGGAAAACTGCTATGTTCCTGAATATCTGTTACTGTATAGCCTTCAAATAGTTGCAATAACGTCATTTTTTTTGTAACTTCATCAAAACCGTAAATTCCTAATTGGCTAATGACTCGATATGGACCTGTATTTGCTGGCAAGCCAGCATCTTCCCGCCCACTCGGCCCATTTAAATAGCCAGGACTTGTTAAAAAATCAAGTTTTTTTACAAAGTTTCTGTCTGTTTGTCGCATTAAAATAATGTTTTTCTCGCACAACGAGGCAATATCTGCGCCTCCACCAGAACCCGGGAGTCTCACAATTGGTTGCTCCCAATCCCCTATTACTGTCGTATTCAGATTTCCATATTGATCAATCTGAGCGCCACCTAGAAATCCATATTGAATCCAGCCAGCCTGTGCAAGACTCATCACATAATCCATGGAACCAACAATGACGCCATTTTCATAAGTCAATGACTCACTAACTTGAATCGGTAATCTCCCTGTTGGTTTGCCTCCAACCCCACCACCTTCATAGACGAGCAATACATCTGGTGCATGCGTATATAAAGCTAACATAGAGGCAAGTAACGGCATTCCTGTCCCAACATATATTGCGGTATCTTTTGGCAATAAACGCGAACCAGCTATAATCATTTTCTCTGTTTCACTTCCCATATTTATCCTCCCCTTCTAGCTACATGTGGATAAGATGCCAACTTTTTCTCAACCTTTTCCAATTGGTTGAGCACACGTACGCCACCGATTTTATCCAAATAATCAAAATGATCTTTACTTCCATATACATATGTTGCTAAATATGCTTCAACCGCTTCATCCGTCAAAGATGCATCTAACCATGTTTGCCAATGTTTTTCATCAAATGAATATAAACCTGGCACTTGATTAGGATGAGATCCATAAGGCGCTTCTACAACGGCATCAACAACAAAATAGGGAATCTTCGTTAAAGCTGGATCCTTCATGATCACCTCATCAGCAACGATTTCTTCCGCTGTGATGAACACAAATTTAGCAGCATGTGCGATCTCCACATCCTCCGTAATATTTCCATCAATTTGGCAATTCCCGTACCGATCTGCCCGGTGCACATGAATAATCGCTACGTCTGGATAACAAGCAGGTAAGAGTTCAACTTTCTCATTTGTAAAGGGATCAACAATCGTCTTGGAACCACTATATTGCAATGTATCTGTTCCAAGGGCTGTGCGGGTTGGATAAAATGACAGGCCCTTCATTGCCGCCGTGAATCGCCATTGGTAGGCAGCGTTTGTTGTTTCTGATAGCACTTCCAAGTGCCCACTCTCTACCGCTGATCTTGCGGGGCGTGATAATCCGCGGATCTCATCTGCAAATGCGTAAGCAACTTCTGCCTTGGTTATATTACCGGCGGCTATTAATACATGCCCATCATGTTGCGATGCCTTGCCGCCAAATGTTAAATTCCCAATTTTTTGGCGGATGATTTCATGGACCGCTGCCATTGGATTACGGACAGAACCTAATCCACCAAATACAATATAGTCTTTATCTTTTACACCTCGTTTGACCGCCTCTGAGAGAGTTGTTAATTTATCCTTCTTCAACATCGATTTATGTTCTTGTCTGTATGCTCTCATCGTATCAGGGTGTTCCCACCCATATATTTTTGCTGCATGCTGATCTTCTTTATTCATTTCAGTCATTGCCATCCCTCCTCTACCTTCTATCAACTGCTTTTGCTGTCCGATCCCCCATATATTGAATGAACTGGACAAGTATAATTAAAATAATAACCGTCGTGAACATGACTTCAGTCTGAAAACGATAGTACCCAAAGCGAATAGCCAGATCGCCAATTCCGCCACCACCCACCATTCCAGCCATTGCCGAATAACCTAATGTACTAATAACAGTGACTGTTAAACCAGAAATCATACTTGATCTTGCTTCTGGTAATAGTACATCTTTAATGATCAACCATGGTGATGCCCCGCAGGATTCAGCCGCTTCAATAACCCCTTTATCAATTTCTCGTAAAGACGATTCAACCAAACGGGCATAGAATGGAATCGCAGCGATCGTAAGGGAAACGCTTGCGGCAACAGGACCAGTAGTTGTACCCGTAATTGCCTTTGTAAGCGGAAGTAATATGACAAGTAAGATAATATAAGGTATGGAACGAATAATATTAATTGCTGTACCCGCTATATTTTGCACGTATTTATTTTGCCAAAACATTCCCTTATTCGTTACAAAGAGCCCAATACCGAGTGGCACACCAACGATAGCCGCAAAAATAACAGCAATCCCCATCATCAATGCCGTTTCAATAAACGCCTGCCAAAAATCAAGCAACATCTACGAGCACCTCCAGTTTATTCGTTCGCTTTCTTATATAAGCAATCACTTGTTCCACTTCTGCTTGTCCACCTATTACTTCAATAACGAGTGTTCCTAATGGACGATCTTGAATATAGGTTATTTTTCCATGTAGAATATTAATGGAAACATCAAATTTATCAATGGTTTCCGAAATCACACTTTCCTCAGCTGATTCACCTCTGAAAGTAATGTGCAGGATTGGCCCCTTTCGACCTACAAGGAGTCGATCGGGAAGGGATAAGGAATGGACAGTTTGTACAAACTGCTTTGTTAATGCTGTTTGTGGATTAGAAAAGATATCATATACATCGCCCACTTCCACAACTTCCCCTGCTTCCATCACAGCGATGCGATGGCAAATTTGTTGAACAACTTCCATTTCATGAGTAATTAAGACAATGGTAATGCCTAATGTATCATTTATCTTCTTTAACAGATTTAAAATAGATGCTGTTGTCGTTGGATCAAGAGCAGATGTTGCTTCATCACAAAGTAATACTTTTGGTTCATTTGCAAGTGCCCGGGCAATCCCAACCCGCTGCTTCTGTCCGCCAGATAATTGGGCAGGATAATGATCTGCCCGATCTGAAAGACCTACCATTTCAAGTAATTCTGGGACACGTTTCTCGATTTCATCATTACTTTTACCTGCTGCCTTTAAGGAAAATGCAACATTTTCCGAAACCCTTTTCGAACTGATCAGGTGAAAGTGTTGGAAAATCATCCCCGTTTTTTGACGCTCCATGCGTACTTGCTTATCAGATAGAGCCGTCATATCTTTTTCGTCAATCAGCACCTGACCTTCTGTTGGCCTTTCTAATAAATTTAAACAACGTAACAAGGTACTTTTTCCAGCCCCACTATATCCGATGATTCCAAATATTTCGCCTTTTTTAATTTCTAAGTTCACATTATTAACAGCGATCACATCATTATATTTTTTTGTGACACGATCCATTTTAATCACTTATCTGCCTCCTCTTCTATTTGATATGCAGGTTTTACATACCCTTGTGCATGCTCATTTGTATAGTCCAGGAATTCCGTAGAACGGTATGCTTCTTCTAATGCTTTTGCATACGGCTCATTTTCCTCGCCTTCACGTAATGTTATATAAATTAAGAATTCTTCAGGAGTCTGCTCCACATCTACTGCTTCTGTTAGTTTGAGATCTGAAGCCAATGCAAAGTTCCCGTTCACAAAGGCAAAGTCAGCATCTCCTAATGATCGCGCTGTTTGCGCTGCCTCAATTGGTTGAATATCTAAGTTATACGTGTTTTCAATGATGTCTTTCTCAGAAGCGGTTGTCTGTTGAACCTCTTTATCAACTGTAATCCAGCCATAGCTTTCTAACATATGTAATGATCGCGCCAAATTTGTTGGATCGTTAGGCAATGTGATCTTCATTCCTTCTTCCACATCTGTTAAGGATTCATGTTTTTCTGAATATAGGGCAATTGGCGCAGTAGGTACGGCATATGGTGCGACTAAATCCATCCCGTGGTCTATATTAAATTGCTCTAAATAAATGCTGTTTTGGAACAGGTTCGCATCTATGGAGCCTTCATCAAGTGCCTTATTCGGCTGAATATAATCGCTAAATTCAGTGATTTTAACGGTATACCCCTCTTTTTCTAAGATCGGTACAATCCCTTCCTGTAATTGATCACTATATGGACCCGCTGTTGCTCCTATTCTAATTTCCTTCTTATCCTCATCCCTTGCTTCCGTTGATCCACACGCAGTTAAGACGACTATTCCTACCACTAATAATAACTTGATGATTAATTTTCTCATTTTCCATTCCTCCCCTATTCTTTATCTTTATACGGTAATCTTTTCAGCTGCCTTGGTTATTTTTTAAACAATGCTGCAAATTCTGGGTAACCTTCCCTTTCAAGTTCTGCTTTTGGGATGAACTTTAATGCGGCAGAGTTGATACAAAATCGTTGTTTCGTTGGACCAGGACCATCCAGATAGACATGCCCCAGGTGCGAGTCAGCTGTGTTACTTCTAACTTCTGTTCGAACCCTCCCACGTGATAAGTCTTCTTTTTCAATGAGTTCACCTGCATCAATTGTCTGTGAAAAGCTAGGCCAGCCACAATCTGCATCAAATTTATCTTTGGAACTAAATATCGGCCTTCCTGAGATAATTTCAACATAGATCCCGTCTTTATCTTCATCCCAATACGCATTCTCATAAGGCGTTTCTGTCCCATCATTTTGGGTTACTTCATATTGAATCTCGGTAAGTTTGTTCTTTAACACCTCTTTACTCAACTGACTTTCCTGCCAGTACGATCGAATAAAGGGGGCCCTTCCTGACTCTTCTTTAAATACGGCATATGTATCTGGATTCTTTTGATAATAATCTTGATGATACGCCTCGGCAGGATAGAAGGTTGTTGCTGCAAAAATTTCCGTTAGGATTGGTTTTTGAAAACGGCCGCTTTCTGCTAATGCGCGTCTCGATTGTTCAGCACTTCCTTTTTGTTGTTCATCATGATAATAAATAGCTGTTTGATAGGATGAACCACGACTTGAAAACTGTCCCTCCGCATCAGTTGGGTCAATCTGCTGCCAATAAATCTGGAGTAGTTTTTCATAGGAAAATAGATTCGGATCAAACACGATTTGAACTGCTTCTATATGTCCCGTTGTTCCCGAACGGACTTGTTCATAGGTCGGATTTTCGATCGTTCCCCCGATATAACCGGAAACGACGCTCTTAATACCTGGTTGTGTATCAAAAGGTTGCACCATACACCAAAAGCACCCACCTGCAAATGTTGCGATTTCTGATTTACTATCTTTCTGCTTTGTCATCTGTATCATCCCTTCATAATCTAAGTCTTCCGCTAGTCTTTTCAGCTCTTCACCTACCTTTGAGCTGCTTCCTCCATTCCCTCGTTTCAATCTAATCATTAAAAAAGCGACCACTTATATAAAATAAGAGGTCGCTTCATTGTAATTGTAAGCAATACCTCTTATAGCCCAGATTGGATTACATCTGCTGGAATTAGCACCGTTTGAATTTGCATTCAATGGTTGCCGAGGTATCAAAGGGCCAGTCCCTCCACCTCTCTGTATAAGAGTTACATCTATTTAATTAGTTACGTGAATGAATTTCATAATTGCCAAAAATCAGCAACATCGATACAATATGTAGTTAAGAACGGTTTAACGAAACTATATGTTGTATCGATGTGGCACTAAATCGGTATTATGAAATTCATTAACATTGATTCATATCCTAGTATACAAAAACCAAGTTGTCAACCCTCTTTACTATGCTTTAGATTTCTCATAATAAAAATAGCGACCTCTTTACATAAAATAAGAGGTCGCTACGTTTATATCAGCAAAACCTCTTATCGCCCAGATTGGATTACATCTGCTGGAATTAGCACCGTTTGAATTTACATTCAATGGTTGCCGAGGTATCAAAGGGCCAGTCCCTCCACCCCTCTTTATAAGAGTTTTAAAAATAATGTATGTATTTGTAGCCATTATACTAGATGATCCCCATCGGATTGTCAATCGTTTTTTGATGCGGTTTCCGTTTTATTTTCATAATAGATTGAATAAAACATTATTTATTGTCATATTTCGTTACATCTCGTAATATTTTGTCGTTGAATTGTAAGTTCACTCTAACCTTGGCGTCCATTTATTCTGCTAGCATAGAGAATGTAAGTATAAAACTAATAGGGGGATACATAATGTTTATCAAGAATCATTCCGTACGAAAATATATTGTATCAACAGCTTTTGTAACAACGATTGCTCTAACACCGATATTTTCGGGAAGTGTTTTTGCCTACGCTGATCCAGATGCGGGAACAAGTGAAAATAATGCACCAGTAAATACACCAGCAACTGAACAAGTTGAAAAAGAAAAAACGATCACGACTAAAACGGGGACCGTCTCCATGAACGATCGCGGAGAAACGGTTCGAAATATACAAGAAGTATTAAACAATCAGGGATATACCGCAAATCCCGATGGTATTTTTGGTAAAGAAACAGATCAAGCAGTAAAAGATTTCCAGAATGATAAAGATCTCTCTGTAGATGGCCTCGTAGGACCAGCAACTAAAGAGGAACTCTCTATAGATACTGCAACTGACGCTGAGGATCTAACCATTACAGATGCCCCGGTGCAACAAACAAGTGCTTCAAGCTCCAATATTGTAGCTACGGCACAGAATTTAGTTGGCACACCGTACACATTTGGTGGAACAACTCCTACGGCATTTGACAGCAGTGGCTTCGTCAACTATGTGTTTGCTCAAGAAGGGATTGACTTAAACAGGACCCATGCGGATATGTGGAAAAATGATGGTGTAGAAGTTGACAGCCCAAGTGTTGGCGATGTTGTCTTCTTTGAAAACACATATAAAACGGGTGTCTCTCACAGTGGAATTTATATTGGTAACAATCAAATGATTCATGCAGGTACGGATAAAACCGGTGTAGAAATAACAGATATGGGTTATGATTATTGGCAGAACCATTATATCGGTGCAAAATCTTTTAATTAATTTTCTCAAAAAACGACGGGCCCCTACTGGTCCCGTCGTTTTTTTATGACTAGGATTGGTCGAAGGTCCTTTGCTTATGTTCCAAGGTATCAGGAATTACCTGCCTCTTGCTTAGCGGCCAGATCAATTGGTCGAACACGAACGCTTTCACAACTGGATTATCTAAGCAGATCAGTTAGCGAAACGCCTTACTTTTGTTACGATGATCGTAGGATATGAATATGAAGTGATGGGAGGATTACGCATGAAATGCAAAATTAACCGAAACGCAGCTAAAGTACTTCATAAAATGTTGAGTACAGAGGAAGCAACTGGAAAGAATATTCGTGTATTTATTACTCATATGCATGGAAATCATGCACATTATGATATCAAGCTCGATACACCGACAGAACATGATGAAATCGTTAAAACAGACAAAGATATTGATGTTTTACTGGATACACGTGAGGATTTTTTAGATGGTGTTTGGATCAAATACTTCTATATTCCTGAAGAGGGATTTGAAATTAATAATCCATCTAAGGAAAAATAAACTGGAGCATGTGTAGAAGGATTCTAAAATAATACTAGAAGGGGAATTGATGAATATGAAAGTTCTTATTATTGGAGCAAACGGACAGATTGGAAAACATCTTGTCCGGTTATTAAAAGAATCAGATGAACATACCGTTAGGGCAATGGTTCGAACAGAGGAACAAGTCGCTTCTTTTAAAGAGACAGGGGTAGAAACGAGGCTCGCAAATTTAGAAGGTAGTGTCGAAGATATTGCAGAAGCTGCACAAGGTTGTGACGCCATCGTTTTTGCTGCCGGATCTGGTGCGCATACAGGGGCAGATAAAACGGTGTTGATTGATCTAGATGGTGCTGCTAAATCAATTGAAGCTGCTGAAAAGATTGGTATCAAACGGTTTATTATGGTGAGTGCTATTCATGCCCATCGAAGAGAATACTGGGGTCGTACACCTTCCTATTATATGGCTGCGAAGCATCATGCGGATAAAATACTTGAGCAAAGCGGTTTAACATATACCGTTGTTCGTCCTGGTGGACTTTTAAATGACCCGGGTACAGGGAACGTTACTGCAGCCGTGAATTTAGACACCGCATCGATTCCGCGTGAAGATGTAGCCGCAACAATTGTGACAGCTTTAACGGAAGAACATACTTTCAACCGTTCTTTTGATCTTGTGTCTGGTGATAGCTCGATTTCAGATGCTTTAAAAACAATCTAACCTACTCTACTGTTTGCACTTCCAAAAGTCGCCTTGTCTCTGACAGGGCGACTTTTGATGTTTGCTATATCTAGCGAGATCGGAATATGCAATATGATTTGTCATGTATGTTAATGAATTTCATAATACCGGTTTAGTGCAACACCGCTACAATATATAGTTGCGTTGATTCGTTCTTAACTACATATTGCATCGATGTTGTCGATTTTGGCAATTATGAAATTCATTAAGGGATGTCGGACTTTATTGTGACATGAAAACCCCTTCGTCTAATTTGTGAACCCATAATAATAGTAGTTGACAATGTATTCAATTATAGACTATTCTATGAGTATCACAAAAAAGAAGAGAGGTTCAACTTTGAAATTACAAGATATGATGTACATTTCATTATTTGCAGCTATCATCGGCGTTTTAGCATTTTTCCCACCTTTACCTATCCCGATAATTCCGGTGCCAATTACCGCACAAACACTTGGCGTTATGCTAGCAGGCGGGATTCTAGGGGCACGTCGGGGTGGCCTAAGTCTACTACTCTTTATCATTCTTATTGCCATTGGAGCACCTTTAATGGCTGGTGGCCGGGGTGGATTAGGCGTATTAATCGGACCTAGCGGAGGATATATTATGGCCTGGCCTATTGCTGCTTATGTCATCGGATACTTGACCGAAAGCATAAAAGATAGGAATGTATGGAAATTGATTTTATGTAATATGATCGGCAGCATCCTCGTTATTTACACTTGTGGGATCACTTATCTATCGATTATTGGTGATCTTCCCTGGGGATCAACTGCACTATCCTCTCTCATCTTTTTACCGGGAGATCTAGTGAAAATAGTGATAGCTAGTGTCATTACAGTAAAAATCAATAAAGTATATCCTTTATTAATCAAAGTACGACGCGTCGCGTAAATTTTCTACACGAGATATAGGGGTGAATAAAATCGGAATCGGATATAACACGGCAAGATTTGCGAGCAATCAACCACATCAAACAGCCATCATTTTTGGTGAACATCACATCACCTATCGTGAGTTCCATCAACATGTCTGTCAGATTCAACACCACTTACTAACCTATGAGAATCACAAAGATCAACATAAAGTGGCTCTCTTAATTGGAAATGAGCCGGTATTTTTAGAACTATTTTTTGCAATTGCTAAACTAGGCTGGATTGCGATCCCATTTGACCCGAAGTGGAGTGAACAAGAAGCCGTTCAGATTATGAACAATGTCCAACCCGATTTAATCATTACCAGCGAACAATTTACAAAAGATGTGCCATACCATTTCACATCTACTCTACCTATTGAAAATATGAAAGAAACGATCATAAATACTGTGGATATCCCACCAGCCCACAATATAAATAAACCGTTTTATGTAGGTTTTACATCTGGGTCTACAGGAATTCCAAAGGGGTTTATCCGCAATCATCAATCTTGGTTAACTAGTTTTTCCGCGGGAGAAAAGGTGTTTCAGTACAATCAAAATGATCGGATAATTGCTCCCGGCCCTTTATCCCATTCACTTTCATTATATGCTGCTGTACATGCAATCCATAGTGGTGCTACTTTTTATGTAACGAGATCGTTTTCAGCGAGGTCAACATATGACCTATTAAATGCTAGCAAAGCTACGGTTATTTATGCTGTACCGACGATGCTGAACGGATTGGCGAAGCAACCCCATACCGTAAAGCAGAAGGTTACGATATTATCGTCAGGATCCAAGCTAGAACCTGCGATCAGAAAGAGTTTAAAAAAGGTGTTTCCAACAAGTGATGTGTATGAATACTATGGTGCTTCAGAATTAAGTTTCGTTACATATGCGACCGAACAAATCATGGCAACATATCCGCACAGTGTGGGAATGCCTTTTCCAGGTGTTCAAATCACCATTCGAAATGATGCGGGAGAACCCTTATCTACGAATCAGGTCGGTGCGATTTATATTGAAAGCCCTTTTTTATTTAATGGCTATGTCCACAATCCCGGGGCGACCAAAGAAGTCCTCACACAACATGGAGCCAATATAGGTGACCTCGGATCTATGAACGAGGAAGGCATCCTGACAATTGTTGGGCGCAAAGAAAATATGATCATTACGGGTGGCCTAAATGTTTATCCGGAAGAGATCGAAAATGTAATAAAACAATCAAACGACGTTAAAGATGTGGTCGTGTTAGGGATAGATAATGCCCATTGGGGTCAAAAAGTCATCGCGATTATTCAGTGGAAAGAAAAAGATACGACCGCCTATAAAAAAATCAGACGTCATTGCAAAAGCCATTTATCGATTTATAAACGTCCAAGAAAGTACTATATGGTAGAAGAATTCCCATACACGAGTACCGGAAAGATTGCTCGGCAGGAAATCGAGTCAAATATAGCGAGGTGGATCAAATGAATACAGCCGTTGTTGTACGAGCTAAACGAACAGCTATTGGAAAAGTTGGGGGTATGTTTAAACATATTCCACCTGAAAAATTAGGGGCAGCCATCATTCGAGATCTTTTAAAAGAAAGCAAGATCATGCCTGAACAAGTTGATGACGTCATTCTTGGTAATGCCATCGGCCCTGGCGGAAATATCGCCCGACTTACAGCGTTGACGGCGGGACTACCAGTAGAAGTGCCTGGCGTTACAGTTGATCGTCAATGTGGATCGGGTTTAGAAGCAATCAACATAGCTTGTCGATTAATCCAAGCGGGAGCTGGTGATATTTACATGGCAGGTGGCATGGAAAGTAGTAGTCTTGCACCATGGAAACTAGCAAAGCCCTCAACGATCTACGGCACACCCACTTTATTTACCCGGGCACCCTTTTCACCAGAATCTATCGGGGATCCAGAGATGGGTGTGGCTGCCGATCATGTTGCCCATGTCTATCATATTTCCCGTGAGGACCAAGATGTATTTTCCTTTCATAGCCACCAAAAGGCATTACAAGCTCAAGCAGAAGATAGATTTACACATGAAATCGTTCGTGTGTCGGGAAAAGACCTAGATGAAGGGCCACGTACACGTTTATCGATGAAAACTCTTTCTCGCTTACAACCAGCATTTACGGAAGCGGGAACCGTTACGGCAGGAAATTCCTGTCCGGTTAATGACGGTGCTGCAGCAGTTTTGGTCATGTCGGAAAAGAAGTGCCTACAATTAGGTTTACAACCCATCCTCAAATTCGTCGATGCAACAAGTGTAGGAGTGGATCCAAACATCCTTGGGGTCGGCCCCATCCCTGCAGTTCGAAAACTATTAAAAAGATCAAAATTAACGATCAAAGACATCGATTTAGTCGAGTTTAATGAAGCATTCGCATCACAAGTATTAGCATCCGTCCGAGAGCTTGGTATTCCACAGGATCGATTGAACATCGGTGGTGGTGCACTCGCGTTCGGTCATCCATATGGTGCTTCCGGTGCCGTCCTCATCACGCGATTATGGACAGAAATGCAACGTACGCACGGAAAACGGGGCATTGCGACACTCGGAATTGGCGGTGGATTAGGATTGGCAACTCTTTTTGAAAGGTATGATTGAAGTGGTTAAAAAGCGATTCGAAGGAATGAAGACGGACAAGGTCCTGATTACGGTTACCAGGGAAAATATACGCCACTATTGCCATGTCATCGAAGAAGATAATCAAGTGTTTCATGATCGAAGCGTAGCGAAAAAAGCGGGTTATTCGGATTTACCTGTACCTCCTACCTATCCGACATTGTTTTGGCAATATATTGACATCCCTTGGTTGACTGCCCAATCGTCCACGATCCTAACAGAACAACGTTTTATATACGAACAACCGCTGATCGCGAACATGACCTATGCATGCTCTATTACTCTTTATAAAGTTCGCTTTCGAGGAAATAAATGCTTTTTAAAACAACGATTACAAATTGAACAGGGTGAGAAAGTCATCGCAACAAGCGACACTACGCTCATTCTACAAAAGGAGGGATTCCGTGCCACTTGTACGTGACTTGATTAAAATCCATCTAACAGAAGAAAAACTTCGTCAATATGCAGCCCTTTCCAACGATTTTAATCCAATCCATTTATCCGCAGAGGAAGCAAATCAAGTGGGTTACCAACAAAAGGTGGTACATGGCATGCTGTCCATGGCCATCGCCACCCGATTAATCTCACCGATACTCACGGATTCTTGGTTTGTTCAATTTTATCGTGTGAGGTTCCTATTCCCTCTCCATGTGAACGATACACTAATTATTAAGGCATGCGAAGCTGCGCACACAAACGAACATTATACGTTTTCAATAAGTGGGAGTAACCAAAACAACGACAAGGTAATTTCAGGAAAAGTAAGTATCTTAAAACGCACTCCTGTTGCTTGTGTGAAAGAATAGTTCCTTTCAAGACCCTCTATAGCGAGGTCCATTTTTATGCATGACGTTCTTTCATGAATTTCATTCATCACATTAGGGACATCTTGTATCGTATTTTTTTATATCAATAATATGCTTTCCATGTGATCCTAATTTCATAAACTCATTAGCTAAGACTAAACACCTTACACCCATTCTATTCTCTTTTTTAATTAATAGTTCATTCCCGTTTACGGGACAGATTTTTGTCCTTTTTATTCAAATACCATTGGTGTTCATTAATACAATTCTCCATCCGTCCGGATCTTCTACTGTCTTTCCCTTTTCTTTCCAATACCCATTTGCGGGTTCTACCTCTTCATAGCCCATTTGACTTAATCTTTCAATTATCCTATCTATTTCCTTTTTATTCGGTATATAAAAAACCAATAGATTATCAGTTGTAGGTGCTGGGCAAGGACTCCCGTCTTGATGATGTGTAAATTCTAGATGATATTGGGAATCCGGGAGACCTAAAATAACACCAACATACCCCCGATCCCCTGAAAATTCAGTTATTCTTTCTAATCCTAGTCCGCTTTCGTAAAAATGAACAACGTCATCAAATTTATCCGTTGGTCTTGCTAATCTGATTTGTGCTGCTGAAAAACCAGAGAACTCCATTAAATGCTACTTCCTTTCCTAAAAGGCATGGTTCCTGACGTAGATTACACCTTTTCCCTACTGCTAATCTAGTCCTATTACGGCACACCTCTTTTGATTATTGCGCTCCATTTTTAAGTTATAAATCTATGTTTAATGAACTTAGCAAACGCTACTAAATGCCCTTGATCGCAAGACTGAAAGCCATTATTCTCATAAAAGTGTCTCACATCAGTTGCTTCTTTGGTTAACAATACTTTTTGCCGAACATTCTTATACCTCCTCTCCATTAATTAATCATAGCTTGTATATTTTACGAGCTGAACCTTTTTACTACATTCCCGCTTATCAAATCATTCATGAGGAGAATGAATGAGAGGTTGTATCCGATTACAGTAAAATCCGCTTATTCGAGTAATATTTTCAGCAGCCTCATTACTTATTAACTTCAAAATAAAGATGTTCGTGTAACAGACAATTCGGATTAAAAAGAGCCTTACAATTGGGGCACTTATTTTCACTATCTTGATAAGATTGAATCGTTAACTCTTCCCCACATGCTCCGCATAAAATCGCTTTCTGATCGAATTGATCGTATGGCCACACTTTCGTCTCTCCGCATCCCGATTCCTTATGACATAAATAACATGGAAAATATGTTTGACAACAATAAAACTTAATCGCTATCCGGTCCAACTCCGTATGATAATGCGAACACCGCGTCTCACTATCTAGCACAGTCCCTTTTAGAATATGACCTTTAATCAACATTTCAATCCCCCTCTCCCCTACTGCATACTCAACGACTAATACAGCATTTTATAACGTTCGGCTTACTCCATCATAAGTATAACATGAGCTATTTTCAATTCTATTTTTAGCGGGTTGTGATGGTGTTGTTGAGGACTTGAAAAACATTCTATCATATCGGCATGGATGTATACAGACTCCCCACTATCTACGACTCTAACCAAAACCAACTAGATGTAGCCACCTTATAAGTCTACTTGATTGACATTCTTACGCCTTAAAGCCATTATAGGAGTATTGTCATTTTACTATTTGATAGTTTGAAATGGTTAAGAATAGGTTATTATCTAGGCAACAATTATACCTTTCGCCAAACTTAAGGTGAATGACCCAGTTGAACAAAGGCATACATACCATGCATTACGCCCTATCAAAGGGCAGAAATGGTACCTTTTAGCTTTAAAGAATTGGTGGACATTATGCTAGACGATCCAGAAACATCTGCAGTAAATAATTACTTGCAAATGTGGGGCGCTGAGAACCTTTTTATTGTTGGTGCAGCCAAGCAAGACAAGGTCAAAAAATCAGTTTAAACAGGTAGCGATTGTTTATAAGTAAATGCTTAATCGTAGTTGGAGGTGGATACTATGGGAATAGCCAATATAGGAATACCAGGATTAATTCTTATTTTAGTTGTGGCATTAATTATCTTTGGTCCAAGCAAATTACCGGAGATTGGTAAAGCAGCAGGGCAAACATTAAAAGAATTTAAAAGCTCGGCCAATGATTTAATGAGTGATTCCACAACCGAGGAATCTTCAGAGGAAAAAAAAGATAAAACAGTTTGATCGTGTTGATATGAAAAAGCGAGAGGGAATATTACTTCCCCTCGCTTTTTGTATTTCTTATGCGAAAACAACTAGGAAATGAGCCCACAAATCGTAATCGTGCGGATCATACACGGATGAAGACGATAGCCGGTATATTTCACTTCAAGATCTACCCGTTTAGGACTCACGCACAGACGCTTTATGATGATCACGTGGCATAAAATAGATGAGCATGACACTCATAATCGCCAAGATAACTAAACTGACATAAATATGATGTAATCCAGACGTTAATCCTTCCTGAAGAATCACTTGTTCTTGGCCTGATAAAGCAGCCGATTGTTCACCTCCAAGTAAGTTGTCCGTCGAATCAACATTAATTTGACCTTCTAGCCCTGCTGTTCGGATGTACTTATTGATCTCGCTATTTAAGAGTCCACCAAATAAGGCCACACCGAGAACACTCCCTAGCGAACGCATAAACATATTCGCCGCTGTAGCAATCCCCCGAATATTCCAGGCTGTCGAACTCTGGATCGCAACAATAAAGGCGGTGCTCGTCATTCCCATTCCGACCCCAATAAAGAAGGATCCTGTTCCCGCCCAAATAGGGCCCCTCTCAGGAGATAACATAAAGAATAGAAAGGAACCAACAACTAAGGACAATCCACCTAATAAGGAAGTCACGCGGTACCCCCTCACTAATAGAAGCCGTCCCGCGACTACGGAGGCGATTGGCCAGCCAATTGACATCGTCGTCAACGTAAAACCAGCAACCATTGCTGATTTTCCCATGACACCTTGGACAAATGCCGGTAAATAACTGGAAACACCGATTAAAATCATCCCCGTGAGTAAGGAGGTGATGTTCGCGATTCGAATCACTTCATGTCGCCATATCTCAAATGGCATCATGGGCTCAGCTACTGACTTTTGTTGAATATAAAATAAGCCACATGCGATGGCTGTTATGGATAGAAGAATCAGCATCTGAATAGAACCCCATGCGATACTCACCCCACCCTCGACGAAGATGAAAACAAGTGAACTAATTGTAACAATGAGTAGAATAGAACCTTTGTAATCGATGGATTGTGGTTGCTTCATAATATCTTCGCGCAGAAAAAGGATGATGCCAAGCATCGCCAATAAACCGAGTGGAATATTCATCCAGAAGACATATCGCCAATCTAATAGATCTACAAATAGACCACCTAAAAGCGGGCCAGACACGGCAGAAATACCCCATACGGCGGATAAATAACCTTGTACTTTAGCTCGTTCCTGCTTATTATAAATATCCCCAACAATGGTTGTGGCCATTGGCATTAATGCACCTGCACCAACTCCCTGGATAAACCGAGCCCCGATTAATTGATACATGGTTATACTAAAACCTGATAATGTCGATCCCAGTAAAAATAGTAAAATGCCAATAACAAAGATTGGCTTTCGACCGTATATATCAGCTAGTTTCCCAAAAATCAAGATGGTCGCAGCACTCGTTAATAAATAGATGGAGAAAACCCAACTATATAATGAAAAACCGCCTAAGTCAGCGACAATTGTTGGCATAGCTGTCGCAACAATTGTCGCTTCAATTGCAGATAAAAACATCGCTAACATGACAGACACTAATATAAATGGTCTATACAACCTTTTACCTTTAATCCAATGCTCATTCATCTATTTTCACTGCTTTTCTATATCATACTTGATCATTTTCTATTATTTGAATGCATTATGCTTCTTTTTTTGTATAATAATCACGTTCTAATTGTTTCAAAAGAGCTCGTCTTGTTAAAATACCATCAAAGTATCCTTCTTCATCTGACACACAAACAAAAGGCCAATCGACAACTGCTTTTAAGCCTTCTATAAAACTAGCTTCCTTAGACAACCGCGGAATATCCTCTTTCATTACTTCTTCTACCCGCATATCTGAAAGTCTTTCTACCTCAAAATGTTCTAAACCGAGAATTTGATTTAAAATGACTGTTTTTCCAATCGTGCCTACTAATTTATATGAACTATCTAAAACAGGCACAGCAGCATATCCTGATTTTACTAGGACAAGTAATGCATGCTCAAGTGGATTATTCAATTGTACATGGGCTACTTTTTCAGATGAAATCATTAAGTCAGCTACAGTTATATGTTGTAATTGCTTACCTTTTTGTAAAATACTCATATGAAAACGCTCCTTTTCCAATACATAATGAAATGACCTTGGATTCTTCCGATAAAAGAAGTTACTCTGTTTTTCTCTACATCGTAAGTTTACCATATATTATGATGAAGGAACATCACTTGCCACATATAAAAACTTTTTTTATGTCGTATCGACAGCAAGCATAAGCCTACTACTTCGACCTTTTCGTGTTATTGAATGAAGGTGATTGACTGTATGATCGGATATTTGATTGGGGGGAAAATGTAGATGTAAATAAAATGCATCCTGAAGATTTGTTCAAAAATACAGGTTTAGATAAAGGCACGCCTTTTCTCATTGTTTTCTCTGTTCATGTAGAATCAGAGATGAATGATGGATCCACCCCTGATTCTTTTCATATAGGTTTAGAACGGGAACTTACTTAAGTGTTGTCCACCGTCCATCGTAATCACTTCACCGTTAATATATGCCGCTTTATCTGATAAAATAAAATGAGCTAAATCAGCTATTTCTTCTGGTTTACCAAGGCGATTTAAGGGAACGGATTCAACAGTTCGTTTAGCCATTTCTTCCGATTCGAATAATTTATCTGCTCCACCTGTCCGCTCAATCGGCCCAGGTGCAATAGCGTTTACACGAAAGCCGTATTTAGATCCCCACTCAACCGCTAGTGTTCGCGTCATATTCAGTACACCTGCTTTTGCCGCGGAAGAATGAATGACATATGCACCAGCATCCCACGCATAGGTCGCAACCATATTGAGGATGGTTCCCTTTTTATTATTGTCAATCCAATATCTCCCCACTGCGCTACTGCAATAAAATGTACCATTTAAAACAATATCAATCACTGAATTCCAACCGTTAACAGATAGATCTTCCGCTTGAACAACAAAGTTTCCTGCCGCATTGTTAACGAGATGATCAATCGTTCCATACTTATTTACTGTTTCCTCTACCATCCGTTCCACATCTTCAGGCTTACGAACATCCATTGGAACAATAAAAATATCACCTGTGGAGGTTTCCAGCATCTCTTCCTTTGCTTTTTCTAATCTTTCTTTATTTCTACCTGTAATGACAACGTTTGCACCTTCTTGCGCAAATTTCATTGCCATAAACTTCCCCATTCCACTTGAGCTTCCCGTTACAATTACCGTTTTATTTTTCATAATATCCCCCTATTAATACAGTCACTTTTAATGCTAAACACAAATAATGAATATCCATTCACTATAGATGATAGAGATGATAGATAGAGATGTCAAAACATAAACTTCTTTTAACTTTGATTGTTTCATGGTATTTTAGATACGAAACATACAATTTATGCTATAATTCCCTTAGCCATTTAGATGTGAACTTGAAAGGAGCAGACGATTGTGAACAGACGTTCATTTATTAGAAATACTTTTGTTAGTATGGCAACCTTACTCGGAATGAGCGGGTTATCCTACTATTATGCTCGAGAAATCGAACCCGAAATGCTCCGAATTAATAAAGAGGACATGATAGCAAACCCTATCCCCCATTCATTTGACGGTTTTAAAATCGTTCAATTTTCTGACACTCATGTTGGTTTTCATTATACAGAAGAGCAGCTAATAGAACTAGTCAGCAAGATTAACGAGCTAGAACCAGATTTGATTGTTTTTACCGGGGACCTCATCGATGCACCACACAAATATAAAAACACGAAACAAATAAGCCTGATCCTACATAAACTCAAAGCGGAGTATGGTAAGTATTGGGTATATGGTAATCATGATCATGGGGGTTATGGTACCGATCTTGTTCATGAGGTTATGGAACAAGCTCATTTTCATTTACTACAAAATTCACATATCCCGATCCAACGTGGTCAAGATGAAATTATTCTAGCAGGAATTGATGATGTCATTTTAGGGACGCCAGATTTACATGCGACACTAAAAGATAGTGACGAAGAACGCTTTACCATTTTATTAGCTCATGAACCAGATTTTGCTGATACAACGGTTAACTTTCCTGTAGACGTACAATTATCAGGACATAGTCATGGTGGACAAGTTCGCCTCCCTTTTATCGGTCATTTATATACACCTACATATGCCGAAAAATATATCCAAGGAAAATATCGTTTTAAGCAGAACAATCTAGTACTCTATGTCAATAAAGGAATCGGTACAACGCGTCTCCCTTTTCGTTTTTTATGTAAACCGGAAATTCATTCTTATACATTAAAAAGCAATCAGTGAAAATACTGATTGCAAGCGGACAAGCTATACGGTAAGCTAGAGATGAAACCAATAATGAAGAGAGGAGTTGCATGAATGGTTAAAAACATCTTATTGTCAAACATTGCCAAAGCTATATTCACGGTCAATCGACATGCAAAGACAGCGCCAGAACCCCAACATCTATACCATATAAAGAAAGAAGCAATCAATCAATTATTAACCGAAGGCCGTGCTGAAAAATTAGGGCTTCACTTTTCAGATCATCCAAAGTTCAGCAATCAACATTCAACCGTACTTGTCAGTGTTGATGACTATTACTTTCATATTTTACCTGAAAAAGAGGACTTTGAAAAATTTGAGCATTTGGGTTCACTTGATCAAAATTATCGAAATCCTCGAACAAAAATGTCATTGTCACAGGCCAAAAGAATTATCTATGAATACATCAATTGGCAGCCAAAGAAGAGGCCCAAAAATACACATAAATATTCTCCTTCTAACTACTACACCCCATCATCTTTAGGTAAAATGGAGTGGCCTCCAAGGAAATCACATCGGAATGTAAATAAATAAAAGTACTTCTAAATCCAATGATTTTTGTAGACAAATGGGTACATACGCAACGTCTGCCCGATTCATTCGAAAAGCTTAAGGACACTTCCTTAAGCTTTTTATCGTTTCTCTCAAGCTATGTCCGCTTAAAGGCACTTTTTACACCATGCCGTAATCCAAGGAATAAACCAAATCCTGCGATGCATTGCAAACTCATTTTCAGTCCGATTAAGATCATCTCTTCGGTCTTTCCAATGAATATCAATATCATTAGAAACAAAGTCAAAACAAGTAAACTACTGACCAGATAGCTTAATAATCGTTTTGTTTGTAACGTGATGAACCAAGTTATCAACGGATACATGATAAAGTAACCCACGCTTATTCCAGCTAAAATAAGTAGATAATACATGTATTCTTGATCCATATATAGTGAAATAAACGTCCATATATTGGTTAACATTTGGATTAAATCACCTGTATGTATGAGGGCCAATTTGATCAACTTCCTTTATCTATCATGTGATTCATAAGTTTCAACTTATGAACTCAAAAATATACATCTAAATGAATTTCATACGTACCGTACCAAGCGAAGTCACTTCGATACATATCACAACGAGGTGACCATCGCCCCTGTGCTCACTAAATAACTTGCTACGATAGATAGGCATGACAGACGACCAAATTGAACTCAGAACGGCACGGATACCCTTTCCGCTCCAAGATCCGTTGTAGTCAGATGACGATACTGTTACATAGACATCCATTGTGACCTCTAGATAATCCCCCTTATCATTTAAAAATCATTCTTTTAGCTTATTTCTTTGCGCTTTTTCATAACTAAGTCAATTTGCACCTTTTCAAGACGCCTTTCTATTTGTTCAATTCGCTCTTTATCTGCTAATAATTCCTGTTTATTTTCTAACACAAGATCTTCAAGATTCTGATAGTTCTTTCTCACCTCGAGCCCTCCTTTACGTTAAAGTCTATTGCTTCATAGTATCCCCCATCCCCTAACTAGATATTCATAATTATTCATCTATTCCGATTACAGTCGGTCCACATTAAAATGTTGCGTTGTTAAAATTCGAAACCTTAGCCCCACTATGCTATTATATGAATGACTTGCTTTTTTTGGAGGGGAGAGAAAATACTTGCGAACAAGAGTGAAAAAGAAGAACGAATGGGTGGAATGGGGAAAAGCTATTGTCATTGCTATTTTAATCGCTTTATTCATACGGACATTTATCTTTTCTACATCCATCGTTGAAGGTGAAAGCATGGCTCCAACACTCGATAATGGCGAAAGAATTATTTTCAATAAATTTAGTTACTTAGTAGGTGAACCAAACCGAGGCGACATCGTCATTATCCAAAGACCACATAAAAATTATGTAAAAAGAGTCATCGCTTTACCTGGCGAAACAATCGAAATGATAAATCACGATCTTTATATAAACAAAGTAAAATATGACCAAACCTTTATTACGGAAGAGGCCCAAAAACATACTGGGAATTTCGGTCCGATTGAGATTCCAGAAAAAAGTTACTTTGTCATGGGTGACAATCGATCGATTAGTAAAGACAGCCGAAATGGTCTTGGCTTCATCGAAAGCAAAAATATTATTGGACGTTCTGAACTCATCATTTATCCTTTTACTGAATGGGAACTAACAAAATAATACCTTCACTCCATAAATAATGATAAAAAAGGTCAGCCCCAGAAGAAGAGGCTGACCTTTATAGTGTTTATCTTTCACGATCAAAAACACAATACCCAATATTTAATACGATAATCCCCATACAAAGTACACCAAAAACTGTTTCCCACATGGAAGAACACCTCCTTAAGACACCTTCGTATACTGAAAAAAGCAAACAACTACATCTCTATTATGTAACCCATGACGAATGTCGAGTATTTAATATGCCAAACGTTCCTCATCTTGATTGTACCAACATTTCGTGGCAAAATAAAGTAATTGTATGATAAGATGAAATGAAGAAACGCTTCTTTATCCGAAACATTAAATATGTTGAATGGAAATAGGTGAATGATGATGCATTATTGCCCCTACTGTGGAACAAAGACGAAAGAAGACGAATTATATTGTTTTAAATGTGGAAAGCAACTTCCCGATGATCTCAATAAACGCTTAAAACCAAAAAAACACTTTAATCGTTTTTGGTATATTCCGATCACGCTTTTAATTTTATTTTCTGTTACTTCTGGCGTCCATTATTTAATTCTACAATATAAAGATTCACATGCGAAAGAATTATATCAAGAAGGTGAAATGAAGCTAGAGGATGAAAAATACAAAGCAGCTCGCGACTTATTTAAACGAGCACTCAATCAAAAAAAGGACTTTTATAATGCGAAAGTCTCCATGACATTTACGAATAACGTTTTACAAATACAGCGTGAATTTGACGAAGCAATTGTTCAACTAGACGCGGAAAATCTTGAAGATGCCCTAACAATTGTTAATGATACAGATCAATTATTAAAAAACTTTCACGGACCCGCAGCAACTCCGATCGTTAAACAGATTGATGAGCTTAGAAGCAATATAAAGATTGAACAAATAAATAAATTATTAGCGGATCAACCGGGTATCGAAGATTATAAAACGTTATTATGGGAAGCCGAAGCGATAAAGACGAGTGATGCGGAAGAATTGAAAGAACTGATTCGTAAGGAAATTATTGATTACACATTTTCCAAGGCTAGTGAAGAATTGAATAAAAAGCAATTTAACAATGCCTTAAACCTTGTTGAAGATGGCCTTAAATATGCTGTTGATTCCGATAAACTACAGAGTTTAAAAACGACAATAGACAAAGAAAAAACCGCCTTTGAAACAGCTGAACAACAAAGAATCGAACAAGCTGTAGATGTGGCTACCGAAGAGCGTGAATTAAATGAACAAGATGCCGTTAAACTCGACAATGTAAAAACAAGTAAAGATGATCAGGATAATATAGTTGTTCAAGGAGAGGTCAGTAGTGTAGCGACCATTCCTATTAATTCCGTCCTGATTGAATATTCCTTATTAACCAAAAAGGGAAAGACTATTTTATCAAATAAAGTATTTGTGTATCCTGATAAATTATACCCAGATGAAACTGGGAAATTTGAGTTTACCCATTATGACTTAAAAAACAAAAAGTCAAAAGATATAGAAGTGAACGTTGATAAAATTACCTGGTATACAGATTAAGAATACGTAGTGCTGGAGTGGACTCAAATGCGAAAACACCTATATGCCCCATTCATTGTTTCGATTTTAATCATTGTCATTGGTATCGTTGGGATACTTAAAATTAGTGATCATTGGAATTCAAAATCAATTTCAATCAATAACCCACTGGTTAATGAAGTTAATAAAGATTCCGAATCAGTTGATTTGAAATCAATTATCCACGAAACGGAGAAGCATGTCATTCAAGTTGAAGGACAGAATGAAGAAAAAACAATGACAGGATCTGGTTTTTTATATAATAATAAAGGGGATATTATTACAAATGCGCATGTAATCAAAGATGCAGACTTTATTAATATAAGAACGGCTGACGCACAAACTTACCCTGCTGCTGTCGTTGGTATTGGAGACGATGTTGATATTGCCGTTATCCGTGTCCCCCAATTAGCAGGGAAGGAATTCCTTCCGATTGAAACGGAATCTGTAGCCGAAATAGGGGATGAAATTATTGCCTTAGGAAGTCCCCATGGCTTTCAAAACACAGTCACATTAGGGATTATTTCCGGATCGGAACGGGACTTTATTGTAGATGACTATAACTATGAAAATCTGTATCAAATCTCGGCTCAAATTACACATGGAAATAGTGGTGGACCTTTAATTAGCCGCGATAATGGTGCGGTTATTGGAATTAACTCAGTTGGAACAGATGACGGTACGATTGGTTTCAGTATTCCAACCAATGATATTATCGAACAAGCTGAAGAATGGTCTAATGAAGCAGATAATGACCAACTTGACTTTGCTAGTATACAGGATATCGACATTTATGATCCCGAATTACTAAAAGAGGATGCTGATTATTTAATCGATTATTTCTTTGAAGGGATTCAAATGAGGGATTATGTGAACGCCTATACCTTATTAGGCAGTACGATGCAATCCGAAAAATCATACTCTAGCTTCAGGGAGGATTATACGAATATTGTTGATTTAACGTATGAAGAAACCTCAAATAAGATTACCGAAGAAAACCATTTCGAATCAAAGATTGAAGTGGAAATGGATATAAAGCCAAAAAACAAAGATAAAAATGAAGTGAAAAAAGTGGCGTATGTGTTTACAATCGGCTTTGAAAATGATCAATTAAAAATATTAAATATCTCTACTTCATAAACACCGTAGTCATACCGCCTTCAAGGCTATTTCATTGCCCATCTAGATAAATCGTCTAGACGTTTCATTTATCACGACATATAGTATCAATGTAACGAATGTTGGAGGTGAGATGTTAAAATGGGATACGGATTCGAAGGCAACTTTAGTGACTCAAAAGGATATGGAAACTATAGTCAGCATTGTCACCATGAATCAGGAGGCTACCAAGCAAATTCCTTTGCACTCATTGTAGTGCTCTTTATTCTCTTGGTGATTGTTGGAGCTACATTTTACTGTTAAAACAAAATAGCTTGTGCTATTCAGAGCACAAGCTATTTTTTTATCTTCTCATGATCAATTTTAACCGATTGGAATGAAGTTCATTAGTTACCCTTTTTCCATGATTGCTTTAAACTCCATGAGCAAGTCTTCCCCTTGATACCCTTCTTCTATTAATGAACCTAACATTTCTTCTATTTCATCTTTATGTCGGTCAATAATTTTCCCTTTAAATAAAACATTCATTCGAGAATCAATTTCATTTACGCCAATAATTGATGTCATGAAGATAGCAGGTGCATTACTCTCTTTTGTTATTTTAACTTGAATAATGACTTCATCATTTTTTTCTCTTAAGGCAGTAAAGTAATCTAAGTAGGAGTGATCGATGTAGGCTTCGATAACCCATTGATTTTGATCATCTTCCCGATTAATGATTAACCCATCTAGCAAGGGCACCTTATTTTGAATCATCTCTTCATCGACTTTTTCAATCACTTCTAAAGCTTTTAACTTAAATGTTTTCATTCCCTGATCAGCCCTTCCCCTTTATCCGATTCTTTGTTTAACCTGCCCCACCTTATGAGCAGATCATTTAAATGACGGTCGTTCGTACCTATAGCTTATCAAATATCTAGTTTAAATGACATTTATAATTTAAATTGATTTATTTTCAGCATTTTTAAAAAGGGGTTTCTGATCATCAACTAGAAATGATCATGTAACCTGATTGTTTACGCTGATTTATGCTCATCCATAAGGATTCTAATTAGGAGGGATATACATGGTTAAACGGATGCTGATCATCAGCTTCTTTGTTTTACTCATGGCTTGTTCCCAAGAAGAACCGGTCATTTTGAAAAAGGAAACAAATACAACAGATGAATATCATCCTGCACTCATTGAAGAGGAACAAGAAGATGAGAACGACACACTCATTGAGTTCACCTTTCCAGAAGAACAGATAATGATTAATTTAAAAAATATTCCCATCTTAAATGAATACTTACAAGCCACCAATGATAAAGAAAAGGCGATCCGAAATATGGAGCTCATACCAATAGAAAAAAGCGACATATTCCTTCTAGAATTCTCTTGTGCAAATGAGCATTGTTCCTATTTATTGCTACATCCAGATACAAATAACCAAGCATTTCTTGTTGCAGATTTAGCGCAATATTCGCAAGCTTTGTTCTCTCCTGATCATGATAAAGCATTATTTCAATTTGACCGGAATGCGGATTCGGCGGAACCCCTGACAGACCTTATCGTTATTGACATTCAAAATTGGCAACAAATTCAGCTACTGACACCGGGAGAAACCAACTCACAAATATTAGACTTCCAATGGCCAATAACCGCGAATCATTGGATTGATAATCAGTCTATTACTGTATCCGTTCCGGTGTTTTCTGAATTACATGATGAATTATTAGGTCAGGAGAAAGAAACAAAAAATCAAACAACAGATATTATTTTCTATTTAGCTGATTAACCTACATCGCTTTAACAACGAATTCTGAAGACGTTCCCTACATGGGCGTCTTTTTTTTCAGGCATCACCAGATATTTTCCAACTTTAAACAGGTAAAAAATAGCATGTATAGATACGAACAGAATTCCGAACGATACGTAATGACCATTCACAAACAAAGGAGGAAAATATATGACTGTTGGTAGCCAAGTGAAACAAGCAATTGCTGGACTCAAAAGTGTCCAGGCAAGTTTTGAACAGTTTGCTTTAGAAACAGAAAATAAGCAGGCCAAACAAATGTATACAAATGCTGCTGAACAAACAACGCAAATATTACAAAGTGTTGAACCGAGAGTTCAACAAATTGAACAAGAAGAACCGGAGTACAAAGGTTTTTAATAAAGCACTTCCCGGGGTAGTGTTCCACTACCCTACCTACGATGAAGTGATAGAGAAACAGGTGACTTTTATGAGATATAGAATCACTATTTATGTATCCATTGTTTTGTGCATATTATCGAGCTGTGGGATGAAGCCGACTGCTGATCCTACTGATCAGCAAGCCAATGATACTCCCGTTGAATTAACCAATATATCTACGCGTGAAGATGTGGACCAACAAGTAGCGAATCAAGCGAAAGAAATTCTGAAAGAGACGGATGACCTAACTGCGGTCAAAGCAGTGAATACCTCAGACAAACTAGTTGTTGCGATTGATATTTATCATTTACAACGCCTGCGACTTAAAAAGATTGAAGAAAAAGTAAATAAGCAACTTGAAAAGGAATTCCCGAAGTCCGAAGTCACCTTATCAACGGATAAGAAAGTATTCCTAGAATTGGATAAATTAGAGATAAAACTTCAATCTGATTCTCTATCTAAAGATAAATTAGCTAAAAAACTAAACAAAATCATCGAACTCTCGAACGAAGAGACATAAATGAAAAGAGTGATTTTATCATGGCAGATAATAAAAATAAAAACTTAACACCTGAAGCACAAGAATACCTCGCATTTCAAAAAACACGTGAAGAAAAAAGACCTCTTTTCAAAAATTGTCTAAAGGCATTTTTTATAGGTGGTTGTATTTGCTTTATCGGCCAATTGCTTTCCATGTTTTATATTCACTTTTTTGATTTCACAGAAAAGACGGCGGGGAATCCAACGGTAGCTACACTTATTTTTATTACGATGCTATTGACGGGTTTTGGTGTATATGATCGAATTGGGCAATTCGGTGGTGCGGGTACGGCCGTACCTGTTACAGGTTTTGGTAATGCGGTTATTTCAGCGGCAATCGAGCACCGCACCGAAGGTTTTATTCTTGGTGTTGGAATGAATATGCTGAAGCTAGCTGGACCTGTCATTGTTTATGGTGTGTTCTCCGCATTTGTGATCGCACTTGTTAAAACAATTTTAGTACAGTGGGGTGGTTTCTAATGCTCGTTGGACACCAAACATGGCTATTCAATAATAAGCCAATCATTATTTCTACGGGGACTGTCGGGGGACCATTTGAAGCTCGCGGATCGATTCCAAATGATTTTGATCTACTTTATGATGACACATTGCTTAAACAAGCCTCATTCGAGAAAGCACAACAAGTTATGATGGAAGAAGCATGTCAGGTAGCGATTAAGAAAAGTGGCCTGCAAAAAGAGCAAGTAAATTTTTTTATCGGTGGGGATTTAATTAACCAAATCACTCCGACAAGTTTTGCTGCCAAAACAGTGGATGTTCCCTATCTCGGCCTATTCAGTGCCTGTGCCACGTCAATGGAAAGCTTAGCCTTATCTGCCTTTTTAATTAATGGAGCGGGCGCAGACTATATTTTGAGCGGGAGTTCAAGCCATAACTCCGCTGCCGAAAGGCAATATCGAAATCCAACAGAATATGGAGCACAGAAGCCACCAACTGCTCAATGGACTGTGACAGGTGCAGGATGTGCTTTAGTCGCTAAAGAAGGACCCGGACCCGTTATTACGTCGGCCACAATCGGAAAAGTTGTCGATCTAGGGATAACCGATCCGTATAATATGGGAGGAGCCATGGCCCCCGCTGCTGTTGATACAATAATTACCCATTTAAAAGAGCGTAATGTGGGCCCTGCCTATTATGATTTGATCGTCACGGGGGACCTTGGGCGAGTGGGTCGAAAGGTATCATTGGATCTTCTTCATAAAGAAGGTCTTCAAATTGAAGAGGAGCAGTATGTCGATTGCGGGATTATCATTTACCGGGAAGGACAACCGGTATTATCTGGTGGTAGTGGAAGCGCCTGTTCAGCGGTTGTAACATACGGCTATTTATTAAATTTGATTGAACAAAAAAAGGTGAATCGTATTTTAGTCGTTGCCACTGGAGCGCTTCACTCCCCTTTAGCGATTCAGCAGAATAATTCGATCCCCTGCATTGCCCATGCCGTTTCAATTGAAGCAGGAAGTGATGCTCCATGACCTTCTTTTGGGCCTTTGTTGTCGGTGGTCTTATTTGTGTCGTCGGACAAATTATGTTCGATGTATTTAAATTAACCCCCGCACACACACTAACAACGCTCGTAGTATCTGGTGCTATTTTAGATGGATTGGGCTTATATGAACCGCTCATCGACTTTGCAGGTGCCGGGGCTACTGTTCCCATTACAAGCTTCGGAAACTCTTTAGTACATGGTGCAATGGCAGAAGCTGAAAAGCATGGATTGATTGGCGTCATCACTGGAATATTTGAAGTAACAAGTGCAGGTATATCAGCAGCCATAATTTTTGGAGTCATTGGATCCCTTTTATTTAAGCCAAAGGGATAAAAGATTTGCTCTTTTAGTTTCGCTAAAGTAGCTAAAAAGAAAAAGAACTTGGCCATTTTATCGAACTCAATTAGTCGTAATTTAAAGCATAAGAAATGGAGTTGAATAATAATGACGGTTGGATCACAAGTAAAAAGCTGTCTTGCATCAATTAACGGAGCTCAAGCAACACTCCAATTACTCACAAATAAAGCAGATACAAAGGATGCAAAAGAAGCATTTATTCAAGCGGAACAAATGATCTCCGAAATTAAAGCAGATATTCAACAACAAGTACGGTTTATTTCTCGCGAAGAACCCCAATATAAAAAATAGGAAAGGATGTGCCGTCATTGCCTGGATGGTTAGAGATTATCATAAGATCCGTTATCCTCTTAATATTTTTGTTTTTCATCACAAAATGGCTCGGTAAAAAGCAACTATCACAACTGAACATCTTTGAATATATTTCTGGCATTGTATTAGGTGGAATCGTCGCCATTCAGTCAAGTAGTGTGACGAGTCCTATCATATACG
>Ga0209487_1000328_pt1 | contig 43147 bp, 42 predicted proteins | sample Poulit2012_FD_187524 | JGI IMG/M metagenome (GOLD analysis project Ga0209487, IMG submission 187524) | Agricultural soil microbial communities from Georgia to study Nitrogen management - Poultry litter 2012 (SPAdes) (version 2) | ecosystem: Environmental > Terrestrial > Soil > Agricultural land... | reverse complement strand
ACACCGAGTGGAGAAATTATTTTAGAGCATGCTAAAGAGGTTATTCAGCAAGAGAAAAAGTTAAAAAACAAACTCGATAAAACAAGTGATGAAGTACAGGGGACGTTGTCAATTGCCTGCTCCTCCTTAATCAGTCAACGGTTTTTACCTAAAATTTTAGCTGAATATACAAGGCTTTATCCAAAGGTTACGGTTGATCTTGTTTCAAGTATTAGTGAAACAATTAAACGAGAGCATATGAAATATGACGTATGTATTATTCGTGGAGAAAAATTAGCTGGAAGTAAGTCGATACATCTTTTTGCGGATCCATTGTATATTTTTGATAGTGAGCCTTTTCAAACAGGAACCTTAAAAGAACGGCCGCTTATTTCATTTAAAAGCGATGATAAAATGAATGAGATTGTTAATGATTGGCTAAAACATTATCAACAAGAAATACAGCCCGTCAAATCAATTACCGTCGATCAAATCGAAACGTGTAAACAATTTATGAAACAAGGTGTTGGTATGGCAGTTCTTCCAAAAAGTGTGTCTCATTCATTAATGGAAGAATATTATCATTTACCGTTAACCTTAAATGGTCAAATAACATCTCGGGATACGTGGCTTTGCTTTCAAGAAGGTGTGCGGCAACTTCCACAAGTAGAACGTTTTATTGAAAAGTTACTTCAAACGGAGTTTAATGAAATGATTGAAAACTAAAAAGAGGCTGGGACATAACTTAAAAATAATAAGACAAAAACTTTAGCTCAAGAAATCTACTTCGCTTTCCAAGGACACGTTCTCAACTTCTGTAGCTCCTCGAATAGAGGAGCTACAGGGATTTTCGGTGCGTGCTGTCTCGACGCTAGGATGTGCTAGTGTCGACGTTGTTCACAGGACGTGACCGTATGTAGTCGACCCGCGGGAGTCTACGTAGATCTCTTTCGTTTTGTAAGGCATTTTCGTTAAAACACTACTTTTTTCTTGTTTTTAAATTGTTTTGTCTCAGCCTCTTTTTGTTACTATTCTACATTCTCTTTTAAATTTTTCACAATCTCTTCACTGGGAGTAACAAATAATGTTTGTTCATTAACGTAGGTGACAAATCCGGGTTTCGCACCTCTTGGTTTATTCACATAGCGAACTTCTGTATAGTCAACAGGAACAGACTCAGACTGCTGTGCACGGCTATAATAAGCAGCAAGAACAGCAGCCTCATATAATGTGTCATCACCAGGATTATTTGAACGGATGACAACATGGGAACCCGGAATGTCTTTTGTATGTAACCATACATCTGTTCGATTCGCTAGTCTTTGAGTTAAATAATCATTTTGCCTGTTGTTTCGTCCAACGTAAATCGGAATGCCTTCTGACGATATGAATTGTTCTGGCTTTGGCTTTTTTTGTTTTCTTTTTCGAGAACGCTTTTGCTTTCGCAAATATCCTTCTTCCCGGAGTTCCTCACGAATTTCCTCAATATCCTCAATTCTAGCTTGCTTTAACTGTTGGAGCAATTGCTCAAAATAAGCAATTTCTGCTTTCGTTTTTTGAATTTCAATTTGAGATCGTTTATGTGCTGCTTGTAATTTTCGATATCGGTTAAAAAAACGTTGTGCATTTTCACTTGGTGTTTCATCTTGTTTTAATGGAATTGTTATCTCATTTTGCTCTGGATCATAATAATCGATAACAGTTATGTTTTTATCACCTTGTTTCACTTGGTACATATGTGCGGTTAACAATTCCCCATACTTTTGATATTTTTGTGCATCTTTTGCATTTTCTAATGTTCGATGATGGATGGTTAGTTTTCTTTCATTTTTCTTTAATTCATTTTCAATAAATCTTCTTAAATCACGAGTTTGTTGTTGAACACGGTCTCTTTCCGCTTTTCCGGAAAAGAATGTATCTAGCATGTCATGTATATTAGCAAAGGAGTTTCGTTCACCAGTATGTTTTTGTAAAGAAATCACATGGAAATCTTCCCGTTCATTTTGATAAATTGTTGGTACATACTGTTTTGCTTTAATTTCATTGCGTATGTCTAAAAAATGTTTCCAGTATTTTTTTCGGTTCCCTAATTGAGCACGTTTGGTCACTTCTCTTGCAATAAAAGGAGAAAAACCATCAACCGTTTGAACGATTTGTCGATCGATTTTTCCCGCATTAAAATCAATTCGTTGATAAAATTCATCTTCAGTAATTTCTAAAGGATTATATTTATTTTGTGATGGTGGATATACATATTCATGCCCTGGTAAAACCGTTCGATATCGATTTTGAAAAGGCGGGATATGTTTCATACTGTCAATGATTTTTTCCTGGTTTGGATCAAGCAAAATAATGTTACTATGTCGTCCCATAATTTCGGCTACTAAATAGTGAAAGTTTGTAATACCTAATTCATCCCATGTTTGAATTTTAAAAGTTACAATTCGCTCTAATCCATCTTGAGTAATTTCTCGAATAAACCCACCGTTTAAATATTTACGCATATGCATACAAAACATTGGTGGTTGTTCTGGGTTTTGAAACTTCTCTTCTGTCAAATGAAATCTGCTGTAAGATGGATGAACAGAAAGAAGTAACGTGAAATTTTTTCGGTTATTTCGTACGGTAATTAATAATTCTGTATTTGTTGGTTGGTAAATTTTGTTAATGCGTCCATCTGTTAATGTTGCTTGTAAATCCTCTGTAACTGCTTTAGTTACGATACCATCAAAGGGCATACTGTTCACCTCTCGTGTAATTATATCATTATTTGGGACGAGTGTGCATACATATTGATATGACAAAGTAACTTCATGTGAAATATATGGAGGAATAAGCGATGAATTGGTATCAATTATCTGCCGAGGAAACTGAACAACAATTACATGTCTCTCACAAAACAGGCTTAACCTATGATCAAGTGTTAAGTTATCAAAATACCTTTGGAAAAAATATCGTTGAGCAAAAAGAGAAAGTATCAAATTGGTTTATTTTTATAAAGCAATTTCAAGATTTCATGGTGTTAATTTTATTAGGTGCTACATTAATTGCAGGACTTTTAGGAGAGTTTATTGATGCAACCGCTATATTAGTTATTGTCCTTATTAACGGATTTATTGGATTTTTTCAAGAATTTCGTGCTGAAAATTCCTTAGAAAAGTTGCGTGAACTATCAGCTCCAACGACATATGTTTTAAGAGAAGGTCATTGGGAAAGGGTTCCATCAGCTGAAATCGTTGTTGGTGATATTATTCGACTGACCCGAGGCGATCGGATTTCCGCAGATGTACGCATTATAAAAAGTCATGGACTTGAAACAGAGGAATCCGCCTTAACTGGTGAATCGATTCCAATTACAAAGGAGACAAGCCCTATCCAAACAGATGATCTTGATCCTCAAGATCAAACGAACATGGCATTTATGGGTACGGTTGTATCGCGAGGCTCAGGTATCGGTATCGTCGTTCAAACAGGTATGAATACAATGATGGGGAAAATTGCTACATTAATGACGACGACAGAACAAAAAACAACTCCTCTAGAAAATAGACTTATTCATCTAGGCAAGATATTAATCGTTATCGTATTAGCTCTTACCGCTATGATCGTAGCAATAGGTGTTATTCAAGGAAATCCACTTTACCATATGTTCTTAGCTGGAATATCCTTGGCAGTAGCAGCTATACCTGAAGGATTACCTGCTATTGTAACGGTTGCCCTATCTCTGGGTGTACAGCGGATGATTAAACGTAAATCAATTGTAAGAAAGTTGTCTGCAGTGGAAACATTAGGATGTGCAACGATTATTTGTTCAGATAAAACGGGGACAATTACAGAAAATGAAATGACCGTTAAACAAATATTTTTAAATGATGAGATTATCCATGTGAGTGGAGATGGTTATCAGTTAGATGGTCATTTTTATCAAAACGAGGAAGAAGTAACGAGCAGTTATCCTAATTTAGCTTCAATGTTAACGTACGGAATGATCTGTAATCATGCAAATATCGTCATTCAAAAGGGGAAGTACAAAATAGACGGTGATCCAACTGATGGAGCCTTGTTAGTAGCAGCTCGAAAGTTTGGCTTGAAAGAAAAGATTCGAGAACAGTATACAATCATTAAGGAAATCCCCTTCGATGCTCACCGAAAGAGAATGAGTATGATCGTAGAAGATGAAAATAAATTACGGTTTTTAATCGTCAAGGGAGCACCTGACGTATTATTATCTAAATGTCGCTATGTTCGAACAAAGAAAGGACAAAAGGAGTTAACCGATCAAACATATTACGAGCGCGCGGTCGAACAAATGGCAAGACGTTCTCTACGAACGATAGCAATAGCCATTAAACCAATTTTAAAAAGTAGTTCGCTTATTGATTCTGAATTAGAAAATGATTTAACATTGCTCGGAATCTATGGCATGATTGATCCACCCCGAAAAGAAGTAAAACAAGCTATAGCTAATTGTAAAAAAGCAGGTATTCAAACAGTAATGATTACTGGGGATCACGTAGATACAGCCCAAGCAATCGCAACTGAAATTGAATTGCTTCCTAAACATGGAGAAGTAATTTCAGGAACTGAATTAAATAATCTTTCAACAGCTGAATTAAAAGAACGTGTGGATAATATATATGTTTATGCTCGAGTTACTCCAGAACATAAATTAAAAATTGTTAAAGCATTACAAGAAAAGGGACATGTTGTTGCGATGACTGGGGATGGGGTTAATGATGCACCTGCGATTAAAGCGAGCGATATTGGAATTAGTATGGGACTAACGGGAACGGATGTTACAAAAGAAGCTTCATCGCTAATTTTAATGGATGATAACTTTTCAACGATTGAAGCGGCTATTCGGGAAGGTCGAAATATTTATGAAAACATTCGCAAATTTATCCGTTATTTACTCGCTTCGAATGTTGGTGAAATACTCGTTATGTTACTTGCCATATTATTTGCTTATCCTTTACCACTAGTTCCTGTCCAAATATTATGGGTTAATTTAGTTACAGATGGTTTACCAGCGATTGCTCTTGGTGTAGATAAACCAGAGGGAAATGTTATGAAACGATCCCCACGAGATCCACAAGAAAGTGTTTTCGCTAGAGGATTAGGGATGAAAATATTAAGTCGTGGATTTTTCATCGGGGTTGTCTCCTTAATTGGCTTTATCATTGCTTATGATGGTGATCAAAGTAATTTAACATATGCTCGAACAATTGCTTTTACAACGCTCGTCATTGCTCAGTTAATTCATGTTTTTGATTGCCGTAGTGAGACATCTATATTTATGAGAAATCCGTTCGAGAATCTGTATTTAGTATTATCTGTCATTTCTTCGTTACTTTTAATGCTCGTTGTTATTTATTGGTCAAAGTTACAGCCTATTTTCCATACAACACCATTGCAAATGAAGGATTGGTTTTTAATTATCGTTTTATCCTTAATTCCTACGATTGTCTTTAACATGAGAAGAAGTCCACAATAACTACTTATGAAATTTTCTATTACATGCTACAATATGGTGTAACAACAGAAAAAGGATGTTGATCATGGTCTATAGTATGACGGGGTTTGGAAAAGCTGTTATCGAAAAGGATGGTCAAATTGTAACGACAGAAATAACAACGGTAAATCATCGATTTTTAGATATCAAACTACATTCGTCCCATGTTTTAGGAAAAGTTGAAGAAGATATAAAAAGAATCCTGCGTAAATATTTTGAACGTGGAAGAGTTCATGTAACAATCCACATGCAAGATGGAGAGACTTCACCCTACAATGTCACTGTCGATTGGAATTTATTAGATCAATATATGAAACGATTAGATGAGGTTAAAGAACGGTATTCTATTGAAAGTAATATTTCTTTAGGAACGATCACAGAAATACCTGATTTATTCATCGTCGAGCAAAATGAAGATATCCTTTTGCAAATTAAAGAACTAATGATGGCTAGTGTGGAAGAAGCAGCGAAGCAAACAAAAGAAAGTCGATTACAGGAAGGTTTGTTTTTGAAAAAGGACCTTTTAAAGCGAACAAAAAATATTGAACAATCCGTGTTACTTTTAGAAAAACAACAACCAGACGTCCTTCGAAATTATTATGAACGTATACAAACTAGAGTAAAAGATTATTTGAAAGATATTCCAAAATCAGATAATAATCGGATTTATCAAGAAATTGCTTTACTCATTGAAAAAGGTGATATTACAGAAGAAATTACTCGACTAAAAAGTCATCTAAAACAAATGTTAAGTTTATTATTGGCAGAAAGAGAACGTGAAGCTGTTGGGAAAAAACTCGATTTTATCGTTCAAGAAGTTCATAGAGAGTTAAATACATTAGGAGCAAAAGCCATTGACGCAAAAATGACTGAAATCGTTGTCGATTGTAAAAGTGAACTTGAAAAACTTCGAGAGCAAATCCAAAACATTGAATGAAATGGTTGTCTTTCATCCTTTCTTTTGTTTATAATAGTTTATTATAGTAATTATACATAGTGCTACTTCATGTATAAGCGATGCTAGCTTTTCGATTAGTATAAGAGGGGGAAGTATTTTGACACTTCAATTAATTAATATTGGATTTGGCAATGTCGTTTCTGCGAGTCGGGTGATCTCTATTGTTTCACCTGAATCAGCACCGATAAAACGCATTGTAACCGTAGCAAGAGATAACAATAAATTAGTCGATGCTACTTATGGTCGCAGAACACGAGCTGTTATTATTACAGATAGTGATCACGTTATTTTATCAGCTGTCCAACCAGAAACTGTTGGACAACGCGTTTTAAGCCATGATGAGCTACTTGAGGAATAGTAGGAGGCATAATTTGTGGATAAAGAAAAAGGAATATTATTTATACTTTCAGGTCCTTCCGGGGTTGGAAAAGGAACGGTAAGGAAACAACTATTTAAAGAAGCAACAGACTTAAAATATTCTGTTTCGATGACAACAAGAGAAAAACGTCCAGGTGAACAAGAAGGTGTCGATTACTTTTTTAAAACGAAAGAGGAATTTGAAAGGTTAATCCAACAAGGTGAACTTTTGGAATATGCTAAGTACGTTGACAATTATTATGGGACACCAAAACAATATGTGGAAGATATGTTAGCGCAAGGCTTCAATGTGTTTTTAGAAATTGAAGTACAGGGAGCATTACAAGTCAAAGAAAGCTTCCCCGAAGGTGTATTCATATTCCTCATCCCACCAAGCTTGGAAGAATTAAAAACGAGAATTGTCGGAAGAGGAACAGAAACAACAGATTTAGTACAAGATCGCTTGCATGAAGCACAAAAAGAAATTAAAATGATGGAAGAGTACAATTACATAGTCGTTAATGATAATATAGATCGGGCAGTTCACAAAATATTATCCATTGTAGAAAGTGAACATTGCCGAAAAGAAAGAGTTATCGAAGCCTATAAAAAATTATTGGAGGTAGATTAATGTGTTAGAGCCATCCATTGATTCTTTACAAAAAAAGATCGATTCAAAATACGTTTTAATAACGTTAGCAGCTAGGCGTGCTCGGCAATTACTTGAAATGCAGAAGCCGTTAATTGAAAATCCAAAGTCTAAAAAATATGTTGGTATTGCTCTAGAAGAAATTAAAGAAGACAAAGTAGTTCTAAAAGAAGAATAACAGGAGATAGACCCCTCACATGATGCTTGAGGGGTTTCGTTTTGTCTAATGTTTTAAATATGTTTCGATGTATTCTATAATAAATGTACAAACTTGTTTTCTCTGAAAGGAGTCATTTTATGTTAAAAGGTAAAAACATATTGCTAGGAGTCTCTGGGGGAATCGCTGCTTATAAAGCTTGTGACTTAACGAGTAAGTTAACACAACAAGGAGCAAATGTGCGTGTAGTTATGACCGAAAGTGCAACAAAGTTTGTTTCACCGTTAACTTTTCAAGCTTTAGCAAGAAATCCTGTATATGTAGATATATTCGATGAAAAAGATCCTGAAAAAATTGCTCATATCGATGTAGCCGATTGGGCAGAAATAGCGATTATTGCCCCGGCTACCGCTAATATTATTTCAAAAATGGCTCATGGAATTGCTGATGATATGTTATCAGCCACATTGCTTGCGACTCGAGCAAAAATTTATATTGCCCCAGCAATGAATGTGCATATGTATGCTAATCAAGCTGTTATGGAAAATATGAAACAACTTGAGGCATGGGGTTATCATTTTATTGAACCAGGGGAAGGTTATTTAGCCTGTGGTTATGTCGGAAAAGGCCGTCTAGAGGAGCCAATTGAAATCATTAATGTTATTAATAATCATTTAAGCAAAAGTTCTCGATTAGCTGGAAAGAATGTTTTAATTTCCGCTGGCCCAACGAGGGAAACAATCGATCCTGTTCGATATATAACAAACCGTTCATCGGGTAAAATGGGTTATGCCTTAGCCGAAGCAGCAGCGTCCTTTGGAGCAAGCGTAACATTAGTTTCCGGCCCAGTTCATTTAGAGACAAACGCTTCCAATATTACACAACATGATGTAGTTACTTCAGAAGAAATGTATGAAGAAATGCATAAACATTTTCCAAATGCTGATATTGTCATTAAAGCAGCTGCTGTTTCAGATTATAGACCGAAAAAAATCTTCAAGCAAAAAGTGAAAAAGCAGGAAGACAAGTGGGAGATTTCTCTAGAACGTACAGAAGATATTTTACGATCTTTAGGAGAAAAGAAAGATAATCAATATTTAGTAGGTTTTGCTGCAGAAACAGAAAATGTTATTGAAAATGGTTTACAAAAATTAAACCAAAAACATTTAGATGCAATCGTTATTAATGATGTTTCAAAAGCAGATGCTGGCTTTGATGTTGATACGAATGCTGTTACATTTATTAGGCAAGATGGGACGAGGGAAGAATTGCCCCTTGCAGAGAAAACAAAAATTGCGAAAGCGCTTGTACAATTAATTATTCAAGATCTTGAGGAACATTAAATATGAGGATAGCAAAAGTTATCGTTGATGTTCCCGTTCTATCGATTAATCAATTTTTTGATTATTTGATTCCGGAACATTTAAAAGATGTTATAGAACCAGGTATGAGAGTTGTTATTCCCTTTGGACCAAGAAAAATAACAGGCTTTGTTGTTGAAGTTAGTAATGAATCGTCTCTTGACGAATTAAAGCCAATTACAAAGGCGTTAGATGTAACACCTGTTATAACAAAAGAGTTAATTGAACTTGGTTTATATATGGCGGAAGATACATTAAGCTTTTATATAACCGCCTTTCAAGCGATGTTACCTCAAGTTTTAAAATCAACTTATGAAAAAGAAGTTGAAGTAATAGATAGGGGAAAATTATCAAAGATTTTGCAACCCTTTTTTCAATATCAAGATAAAGTTTTGTTCGACGATCTTATTGAGCAAAACATCTCTTATCATCAATTACGAACAGCTATCCAAAATAAACAAATTAAAATTAACTATTTAGTGAAATCACGAATTACAAAAAAGTACGTAACAGAAGTATATCCAGAAAAAAGTAAAGAGGAATTAATATTAGCTATTGACAACTTACCTAAAAATGCTGTTCGACAAAAGGAAATATTACACTTTTTTGTTATGAATCATCAACCAATTGAACAAGTTGAATTAATGAGCCGTTTAAATATTAGCTCAGCTAGTTTGCAAAGTTTATGTGATAAAGGTTTGTTAGGAAAAGAAAAGATAGAAATTATGAGAAACCCTTATGATGATACTTCTTTTGAACGAACAACAGCCTTACCTTTAACAGATGAGCAATCAAAGGCAATACAACCAATTTTAAAAAACATCAAAAAAGAGAAGCACGATGTGTTTTTACTTCATGGAGTTACTGGAAGTGGAAAAACAGAAATATATTTACAAGCGATTGAAAAAGTTATTCAACAAGGAAAAGAAGCGATCGTTTTAGTACCAGAAATTAGTTTAACTCCACAAATGGTTAGGCGATTCAAAGGTCGTTTCGGCTCAAAAGTAGCTGTTTTGCACAGTGCCCTTTCAGCCGGTGAAAAGTATGATGAATGGCGCCGTATTCATCAAAAAGAAGTTCAGGTCGTCGTTGGTGCACGTTCAGCGATCTTCGCTCCTTTTGAAAATCTAGGAATTATCGTCATTGATGAAGAGCATGAAACGACGTATAAACAAGAAGAACAGCCAAGATATCATGCTCGTGATATTGCCATTTACCGTGGAGAATATCATCATTGCCCTGTTGTATTAGGAAGTGCTACTCCAACGTTAGAATCGTATGCTCGCGCGCAAAAAGATATTTATAAACTGTTGACACTTACAAAACGTACAAACAAAAAACCATTACCGAACGTAGATGTTGTTGATATGCGCAAGGAATTACATGCAGGAAATCGAACAATGTTTTCTAGACGATTAACTGAAGCGATTCAGGAAAGAATGAAGCGAGGAGAACAAATCGTTTTATTATTAAATCGCCGTGGATTTGCAACCTTTATTATGTGTCGGGATTGTGGACATGTTGAAGAATGTCCAAATTGCGATATTGCTCTTACGTATCATAAAAGTGTCCATTTTTTAAAATGTCATTACTGTTCCTATGGTAAAAGAGTACCTACCGTTTGTTCCATGTGTGAGAGTAAACAAATTCGACATTTCGGAACAGGTACACAACGTGTAGAAGAAGCTTTACTTGAACATATACCAAACGTAAAAGTGATTCGAATGGATGTCGATACAACCCAACGAAAAGGCTCACATGAACGTTTATTACGCAAGTTTTCCAATCATGAAGCACATATTTTGCTTGGAACACAAATGATCGCGAAAGGATTAGATTTTCCGAACGTCACGCTAGTTGGTGTTTTAGCAGCAGATTCGATGTTACATTTACCTGATTTTAGATCTTCAGAAAAAACGTTTCAATTATTGACCCAAGTAAGTGGACGAGCAGGAAGACATGATCTAGATGGGGAAGTTATTGTACAAACATATACTCCTGAACATTACAGCATAAGACATGCAAGTACTTATAATTTCAATCAGTTTTATCAAGAGGAAATGAATATTCGCAGGACATTTCGATATCCGCCTTATGTTTTTTTAGCACTTTTAACGATTTCACATCCGAAAGAAGCAACAGTTATTCAAACAACACGTGAGATTGTTCAAATTTTAAGTAATCACTTAACAAAAGATACGATGATCTTAGGACCGACACCTTCACCAATTGCTAAAATAAAAAACCGTTATCGTTATCAATGTATGATTAAATATCGAGAGGAACCTGGATTACATGATTTAATTCGTAAAATATTAGATCAATATGCTGAAAAAGTAGAACGTGATGATCTACAAATAAATGTCGACATGGAACCGTATCAATTAATGTAGAAAGAGGGAAGTAGATGAAAAGAATCGTTTTTATGGGAACTCCAGATTTTGCAGTTCCAATTTTAGAACAATTACTTCAAACTAAATATGAAATAGGCTTAGTCGTTACCCAACCGGATCGACCAGTAGGGAGAAGGAGAACGTTAACACCACCACCAGTGAAAATAACAGCTAAAAAACATAATATCCCGGTTTTTCAACCGGAAAAATTGTCGGATAATTTTGAGGAAATTATGAAGTATCATCCAGACGTAATTATTACAGCAGCTTACGGCCAATTCCTTCCAAAGGAGTTATTGGAACTTCCAAAATATGGTTGTATAAATGTTCATGCTTCTTTATTACCAAAATTACGTGGTGGAGCACCTATACACTATGCGATTTTACAAGGTGAAAAAGAAACGGGTATTACAATTATGTATATGGAAGAAAAACTAGATGCTGGTGATATTTTAACCCAGCGGGCGATACCGATTGAACAAGAAGACGATGTCGGTATTCTCCATGATAAGTTATCCGAATTAGGTGCTGAATTGTTAATGGAAACTCTTCCTAAGTTATTTGAAAACTCAATTACTCCAATAAAACAAAACGAAGCTGAAGCAACCTTTGCACCTAATATTACTCGAGATATAGAAAAGATCCATTGGTCTAAAACGAGCGAAGAAGTCTATAATCATATTCGCGGGTTGAGGCCATGGCCTGTAGCTTATACAACTTATGAAAATAACAATATAAAAATATGGAAAGCACAAGTAATTGATAAAACATTTACGGGTGAAGCGGGAGAAATCGTCGATGTAAAGGATGAATACTTCACGGTCGTTTGTGGTGATGGAAAAGGTGTTATTATTACTGAACTACAACCAGCCGGTAGTCGAAAAATGTCAACAGGTGATTTCTTGCGTGGCTCTGGAAGCAATATCAAAAAGGGAATCGTTTTAGGTGAAATAAATGAATAAAAAAATGCTTAGAGAAATTATGCTTGATATTATTTTTCGTATTGAACAAGATGGCGGTTATAGCCATCTTTTAATCGATCATTATGTGAAAAAGCACAACTTATCCAATAAAGACACTCGTCTTTTAACCCATGTAGTTTACGGAACTGTTCAATATCAATTAACGTTAGATTATTATTTAGAGCCTTTTATAAAGGGGAGAAAAGTAGATGATTGGGTAAAGACATTACTTCGTCTTTCCGTTTATCAAATGAAATACTTAGATCGAATTCCTAGTCATGCTATTATATATGATGCTGTAGAAATTGCTAAGAAAAAAGGCCATCGTGGAATAAGCTCCTTTGTCAATGGTGTTTTGAGAAATATTCAACGAAAAGGTTTCAGAGACGTAACTGAAATTCCAAGTAAACAACGGCAAATAGCTACGCAAACAAGTCACCCCGAGTGGTTACTAAATTATTGGGAAAGGCAATATGGTCCAGAAACATCAGAAAAGATTGCAAAAACAAATATGAAACAAAAACCACAATCAATACGCATTCAACCGATGAGAACGAGTAGGGAAGAAATGATGAACCAATTACGAAATTTAAATATGAATGTTGAGCAATCACTTTTTTCTGAACAAGGAATTGTTATAAAGGATGGCAATATTTTAGAAACAAAATTTGTCGAGGAAGGATATGTAACGATACAAGATCAAAGTTCAATGCTTGTTAGTGAATTATTACAAGTAGAAGAAGGTATGACCGTGTTAGATGCTTGTAGTGCACCAGGAGGAAAAGCGACACATATTGCTGAAAAATTAAACAATACAGGTAAAGTTCACGCTCATGATTTGCATAAAAACAAAACAAATATAGTAAATAATAATGCAAAAAGACTCCAATTATCTAATATTCAAGTAGATCAATCTGATGCAAGAATGTTGTCTACGATCTATGATGTGGAAACCTTTGACAGAATTGTCTTAGATGTGCCTTGTACAGGTTTTGGTGTGATTCGCAGCAAACCCGATATAAAATATCATAAAAATGAAAAGGATATTTCTCAGCTTTCTAACGTGCAATTCGAAATTTTAACATCTGTTGCTCCACTCCTAAAGCGAGATGGAAAACTTATTTACAGTACTTGTACGATAACAAAAGATGAAAATGAACGAGTGATTGAACAATTTTTACAAGAAAATGATGATTTTCAGGTGGATCAATCGTTTTTTACTGACTTGCCAAAGGAATTACAACATACGGAAGGTGTTAGTGAGGTTGGAATTCAAATCTTTCCTCAAACCTATAATACGGACGGATTTTTTATCTCTCGACTCATAAGAATGAGGTCATAAAATTCTAAAGATTTGGTGTAATCTTCCGATAAATATGATATATTAAGCAGGAATTCATCTTTTATTGTAATAGAGAAACATGGTTAATAATGAGGTGGGTAAAGTTGAAAGCTATTTTTTTAACAGACCGGGGAAAAGTCAGAGATTATAATGAGGACTCTGGGGGTTATTTTTACAATGACTTCGATCAACTTCTTGCTATTATTGCTGATGGAATGGGTGGACACCAGGCTGGCGATGTAGCAAGTGAAATGGCTGTCGATATCGTAAAAAGAAAATGGCAACAAGTAAATAAAATCGTTTCCCCTGAAACGGCTGAATTATGGATTAAAGCAATTTTAGATGAAATTAATCACCAAATATATGAGCATGCTTCTAAAAAGGAAGAATATCATGGGATGGGTACAACAGCAGTTATTGCGATTTGTACAAATGATTTTATTACTATCGGACATATTGGCGACAGTCGTTGTTATGTAAATAACGCCAATGGCTTTCAACAATTAACAGAGGATCATTCACTCGTTAATGAACTTGTGAAATCGGGTCAAATTTCTACAGAAGATGCAGAGCATCACCCACGAAAAAATATCGTTTTAAAAGCATTAGGAACAGAAGAGACTGTTCGGGCAGATATCAAAAGTTTGTCCTGGGAAAAAGGCAATCAACTTTTATTAGCATCAGACGGTTTAACTGATAAAATTTCCAACGAAGAATTAGCAGAATTTTTAAATGAAGATGAAGAACTGGAAAATATAGGAACACAAATGATTCAAATGGCAAATGAACGTGGCGGCGAAGATAATATTTCTCTCATCGTTATAAAGCATACACAAAAGGAAGTAGGTGATGCTTCTTGTTAGAAGGACGGCTTTTAAATGAGCGTTATGAAATTAAGTCGATGATTGGTGGAGGCGGGATGGCAAATGTTTATTTAGGATACGATCAAATTCTTGATCGTGATGTCGCCATTAAAGTGTTGCGCCTTGAATATGCAAATGATGAGGAATTTATTACGCGATTTCACCGTGAGGCAGAGGCAGCAACTAGTTTAGCCCACCCAAATATCGTCAATATTTATGATGTCGGTGAAGAAGAACATATTTTATATATGGTTATGGAATATGTAGAAGGATTAACGCTAAAGGAATACATTCAACAAAATAGCCCGATTGATATTGAAGAAACAATTACAATTATGAAACAAATTACGTCAGCAATATCCCATGCCCATGCGAATAATTTAATTCACCGGGATATAAAGCCACAAAATATACTAATTAATCCGAATGGCCAAGTGAAAGTTACCGATTTTGGTATTGCTGTTGCTTTAAGTGCAACATCTTTGACGCAAACGAATTCAATTTTAGGTTCTGTACACTATTTATCACCTGAACAAGCACGCGGTGGATATGCGACAAAGAAATCAGATATTTATTCACTTGGTATCGTGTTGTTTGAGCTTCTTACCGGGCGTTTACCTTTTATGGGACATACACCAGTTTCGATTGCTTTAAAACATTTACAAACAAATACGCCATCTGTAAGAAAGTATAATGATGCTGTTCCACAAAGCCTAGAAAATGTTGTTTTACAAGCAACCGCAAAGGATCCATTCCATCGATATAATGATGTTAATGAAATGGAACAAGCATTAGTTCGGGCCTTAGATCCAGAATATATAAATGAATCGAAATTTGTCCCACCTGTTGAGGAAGGAGAAGAAACGAAAGCAATACCAATTATTACAGATGATCAAATAAACGGAGAAATGTCTCATGCTGATGAAACTATCGTTCATTCTCCTAGCGATACAACGAAAACATATACAACTAGTGAGGGGGACCATGAAGAAGAGGATGAAGTAAAACAACAAAAAAGTAATAAAAAATGGTGGTGGATCGGCGGAATTTCCGTACTTTTACTTGCCATTTTACTTGCTGTGTTTGTCATTCCACAAATGTTGCAACCGAAGGAAGTAGAGATTCCTGATGTGACAGAATGGGAGTATGAAGAAGCGGTTGAAGAATTGGAACAGTTAGGTTTACATACTGAGCGAGAATTAACATCATCAGAAGATATCGAGGAAGACCTTGTCGTTCGTACAGATCCACGAGCTGGACGAAACGTGATTGAAGGGTCAACGGTTACTTTGTTTGTCAGTTCTGGAAAAGAGAAGTTCTCCTTTGATGATTATGTTGGCCGGGATTTTGATCAAGTGAGACGTCTATTAATTAATCAAGGTTATGAAGAAGTTATTGCCTATGAAAAAAATTCAGATAAACCTGAAGGAGAAATTATTTCACAAGTACAACCTTCACCAAATGAAGAGGTTGTTCCAAGTGAAACGACCGTTATTTTTGAAGTAAGTATTGGACCTGAATTGGTTTCATTAATTGATTTAAAAGGTTTAACGGAAGAGGAAGTGGCAGATTACTTATCAAGAAATGAATTAAAAATAAATAAAAAAGAAGAGCACTCTGAATCCGTTCCTGAAGGTTTAGTAATGTCTCAAGATCCTAAACCGAATACAGAATTAACAAAAGGAACGACAGTTGATGTAACGTTCTCAAAAGGTCCTGAAGAAAAGCCGCCTTTATCACACTCAGTAAGATTTACAGTTCCTTATGTATTAGGTAATGATGCAGACAGATCTGAAAATGGAGATGAAAAAGACGAAAGTAACAATAACAAAAATAAAGAAATAGTAGAACAACGTGTCCAGATTTATATTAGTGATATGGAACATAGTCTGTCAAATGTATATGAAGAGGATTATATTACAGAAGATAAGGAATATACAATTACTTTAATTATTGAACCTAATAAAGTTGCTGAATATCGTGTCGTCAGTAATGGGGAAGTTATCATTCATAAAGAAGTACCATATGAAGAGGGTGAATAGATGCAAGAAGGAAAGATTATTAAATCTGTCAGTGGATTTTATTACGTTCAATCTAAAAATGAAATATATCCATGTAAAGGAAGGGGTGTATTTCGTAAAAAGGAAATTACACCGTTAGTTGGAGACAATGTTTTATTTGATGTAGACAATAAATATATTGTAGAAATTAAAAAACGTAAAAATGAGCTTAAGCGTCCGCCTATTGCAAATATTGATCAAGTATTAGTTGTCAGCTCTGTGAAAAAACCGAAATTTAGTTCATTACTTTTAGATCGCTTTCTCGTCATGATCGAAGCTGCTAAATTAAAGCCAATTATTTTTATTAATAAAATTGATTTGCTAAATGAAAAGCAGTTGCAGGAATTTGAAGAAATTAAGCGAGTCTATGAAGCAATTGGCTATCCAGTCGAACTAATTTCATCAAAATTAGACGGAACATTACCTAATATTCATCATTATTTTTCAAAAAAAATTACTGTTATTGCTGGGCAGACAGGGGTCGGAAAATCGTCAATTTTAAATAAAATTGATCCTTCTTTATCAATCGAAACAGATGAAATTTCCAAACGGCTCGGTCGTGGTAGACATACAACACGCTACGTTGAGTTACTTGAAGTAAGTAATGGCCTTATTGCAGATACACCGGGCTTTAGTACGGTTGATTTTTCAAATATAGAGGCAATAGATTTAACAGATTGCTTTCCTGAAATGAAAGAACGTAAACAAAATTGTAAGTTTCGAGGTTGTTTGCACAACAAAGAGCCAAATTGTGCGATTAAAACAGCCGTTCAACAAGAGAAAATTAGCGAAAAAAGATATGCACATTATTTAACTTTCTTAGATGAAATACAGTCAAGAAAGCCGAGGTATTCATAATGACAAAAATTTCACCATCATTGTTAGCTGCGAACTTTTATTCATTAGAAAAAGATTTAGCGGACGTTTATCCATATGCAGATTATCTTCATATTGATGTAATGGATGGTCATTTTGTGCCTAATATTAGTTTTGGTTTTCCAATTATGGAAAGTGTAAGGGAGAAGATAGATATTCCCTTTGATGTTCATCTAATGATAGAAGAACCGGATCGATATATTGATCAATTTATTGAAAGTGGTGCTCATATATTAACGGTTCATTATGAAACATGTCCACATGTGCATCGAACGTTGTCCTATATCAAAAGCAAAGGCATCCAAGCAGGTATTGCGATTAATCCAGGCACTCCGGTTTCTGTTTTAAAAGACATCCTTCATATTGTTGATCTCGTTTTAGTGATGACTGTTAATCCAGGGTTTGGTGGCCAATCGTTTATTGAGGAAACAATCCCTAAAATAAAGCAACTTCACCAATTAAAGCTAAAACATTCGCATACATATGAAATCGAAGTCGATGGAGGTATTAATAAATATACAGCTAAATTATGTATCGATGCCGGGGCAACGATTTTAGTTGCAGGAAGTGCAATTTTTGGTCAACCGAATCGAAAACGAGCAATCTCAGAAATATTACAAAAAAGTAATCATACGGAGTAGGTAAGATGCATACAATTGGAATAGTTGGTAGCGGGCCAGAACAACATATCCCGGATTTGTTATCTTTTAAAAGTAAAGTAGATATTTGGATCGGAGTCGATCGTGGAGCTTTAACAATTATCGAATCCGGTCTCCCTTTACATGATGCTGTCGGAGATTTTGATTCAGTAACGAAACAAGAAATGGTACAAATCCAGCAAGTAGCTAGTAATTTTGATAAATACTTGCGAGAAAAAGATCAAACAGATTTAGAAATAGCTATTAACAAAGCGTTGTTCATGCAAACAAAGAGAGTATATTTGTTCGGTATAACAGGTGGGAGATTAGATCATGAATTCATTAATGTTCAACAACTTTTATCCTTTGCTAAACATGAAATAAAGGCATACATCGTTGATGACCAAAATGTTATTCAATTATTTTATCCAGGTACATATACAATTAACCACGATATTCAATATCCGTATATCTCATTCATTCCATTTTCTCAAGAAGTTAAAGGCTTCACACTGAAGGATTTTTATTATCCATTAGAAAATGAAACAATTACGTGGGGCTCCACTTTATGTCTATCAAATGAGCTCGTTTCAAAAAGAGGTACTTTTTTATTTAGGGAAGGCATACTATTAGTTATAAAGAGTCGTGATTCATGACATTTGATCCCGATGTAGAGGAGGGGGAATGGATGAAATTTTATACGATAAAACTCCCAAAATTTATAGGTGGCTTTGTTCGTGTTGTGATCAACATATTTAAAAGAGATGAACATTAGTAGATAAACTGCTAAAAAATTAGACATTTTATTTTCCAATGACAAAAATACCCCTTTCGGTTAGAGCGATTAACTAACTGAAAGGGGTATTTTGTATTGTAATAACTATTTCTCCTTAAACTCTTTGTACTTTCCCTGACTTTAACGCACGTGCAGAAACATATACACGTTTAGGTTTTCCGTCAACTAAAATACGTACTTTTTGTAAATTAGCTTTCCAATTTCTTCTACGAGAATTTAAAGCATGAGATCTTTTATTACCAGAACCAGTACCTCGTCCTGTTACATAACATCTTCTGCCCATTTTAAATCCCTCCTACCTATACGTAATGAGCCTCATTAAAATCATGTACCTTTACAAATTTAGCATATATTACGAAAAAAATCAATAAGTGTTGAAATTGTAAAGAAATATATGACAATGAAAGGAAATATACTTGACAACATAATCGTTTTCCGTCATTGTTAAAAAGGATATTATAATTTATGCAAATCTTTTCATTCAGCGTATAGTATAGTAATATATAGTAAAACAACTGTGTAAGGAGGAATATCATGACTATCGAGATTCAAACGACTAATGGTCAAGTTTCTGTCACGAATGAAGTCGTAGCAACAATTGCTGGAAGTGCAGCTGTCGCTTGTTATGGGATCGTTGGTATGGCATCGAAAAGTCAAATTCGTGATGGGATCGCAGAAATATTAGGAAGAGAAAACTATTCACGTGGGATCATCGTCAGAGAAGAGAATAATCGTTTACACATAGATATGTATATTATTGTCAGCTATGGAACAAAAATATCAGAAGTGGCAAGTAACGTACAGTCACAAGTGAAATATAATTTAGAAAAATCATTAGGTTTAGAAATAGATTCAATTAATATATTTGTTCAAGGTGTTCGTGTTTCGAACGACTGAGTTAGGTAGGGTTGAAGGAGGAAGTATGTATTATGAATACATTAGACGGAAAAACCTTTGCACAAATGATTTTACTCGGTGCAAAACATTTAGAAAATAATTCTGATATGATAGATTCACTTAATGTTTTTCCTGTCCCAGATGGGGATACAGGAACGAATATGAATTTATCTATGTCTTCTGGTGCGGAAGAAGTAAAAAAGACCGATAATTCACGACTAAGTGATGTAGCTAAGGCTTTTTCAAAGGGTCTTTTAATGGGTGCCAGGGGTAATTCGGGGGTTATTTTATCACAAATTTTTAGAGGATTTGCCCAAGGAATAGGCGAGCGAGAATATGTAAATACGAAACAGTTAGCTGAAGCCTTCCAAAAAGGTGTCGAAACATCGTATAAAGCGGTAATGAAACCTGTAGAGGGAACGATATTAACTGTTGCAAAGGATTCCGCTCAAAAAGCACAAGAAATTGCAGAAAACGAGGAAGACATAGTCCAACTTATGGAGGAGGTCGTAATTGAAGCAAAAGCTTCCTTAGACCGAACTCCAGATTTACTTCCGATTTTAAAAGAAGTAGGTGTTGTTGATTCCGGTGGACAAGGACTCGTGACTATTTATGAAGGATTTTTAGCTTTATTAAAAGGAGAAGAACTACCTGAACAACAAATTACAGAAGTTGATATGACAGAAATGATCAATGCAGAACACCATAAAATTGCTCAAGATTTTATGAGTGCCGATGAGATAGAGTATGGCTATTGTACAGAGTTTATGATTAAATTTGACGAAGAAAAACTAAAAGAAAATCCTTTTGATGAAGATGCTTTTCGAAAAGAACTGTTAAAACGTGGTGATTCCTTAGTCGTTGTTTCAGATGATGAAATCGTTCGAGTGCACGTTCATACAGAATATCCAGGAGATGCAATGACTTATGCCCAAACCTTTGGAAGTTTAATTAATATAGATATCGAAAATATGCGTGAACAACATACCGAAATTATGTCAGCACAACAGAAGCAAACTCCGAAGGAAAAGGAAAAATATGCCATTATTACAGTTGCTATGGGTTCAGGAATAAAAAAATTGTTTGAAAGTTTAGGTGCTTCTGTTGTCATTGAAGGCGGTCAAACGATGAATCCAAGTACAAAGGATATTACGGATGCTATCGAACGAGCTCATGCAGAGCATATTTTAATCCTTCCAAATAATAAGAATATTGTCATGGCAGCGGAACAAGCAGCAGAATTAGCTGGGGATCATGTTGAAGTTATCCCAACAACAACTATACCTCAAGGAATAACTGCATGTTTATATTTCTTCCCAGACGGTTCATTAGAGGAAAATAAAGCTGCAATGAGTGAAGGAATGGCAGAAGTAAAAACGGGCCAAATTACGTATGCCATTAGAGATACAAAAATTAATGATATTACGATAGAAAAAGGTAATTTTATGGGATTAGCCGATGGAGATATCAAAGCAACACATCCAAATAAAGAAGAAGCAGCCGAGCAATTGTTACGGGAAATGATTACAGATGATGATGAAATTATTACAATTTTATATGGTGAAGATGTAAAAGAGAGTGAATGTGAACAGTTAAAACAATTTATTGAAGAACATTTTGAAGATGTAGAAGTTGAATTACACCATGGTAATCAGCCCATTTATTCATACATAATTGCGGTAGAATAAAAGTAAGAGCAACGGTCATGACATTTTGTGGCTGTTGCTTTTTTATATGTTGGAAATGACGAGAGGAATTGTTCATGATATTATTGAGATAATGTCAAAAAAGTAGGTGATGTATACATGAAATTTAATTCAGTGTTTGATATTATCGGTCCTGTTATGGTAGGACCATCTAGTTCTCATACAGCAGGAGCAGCAAGAATTGGAAAAGTAGCTCGAGACTTATTTGGCAAGAAACCAACCTGGGCTAAAGTACATTTTTATGGTTCCTTTCAAAAAACGTATAAAGGTCATGGTACAGATTTTGCTGTTATTGGTGGTTTACTCGGCTTTGAAACAGATGATCTTCGGATGAGAGATTCATTAAAAATTGCTGAAGAAAAGAAAATAGATATTCAATTTATTGAGGATTCAGCAGCAACGGAACATCCAAATACGGTTCGTATAATAACCGGAGATGGAACTGATCGATTAGAAGTTATCGGTATTTCAATAGGTGGAGGAAAAATTGAAATTAAAGAATTAAATGGGTTTGACTTACGGTTATCAGGAAATCATCCAGCAATTTTAATTATGCATAATGATCGGGCTGGAGCGATTGCTTCTGTGACGAGTATTTTAGCTAGACATTACATAAACATTGGGCATATGTCTGTAAATCGCAAAGATGTAGGTAAAGAGGCATTAATGATTATTGAAACGGATCAAAATGTTGATCACAAAATATTATCTGAATTAAAGCAAGCCGATCATATTATAAAAATTACTAAAATAGACAGCTAAAGGAAGGGAAACTCTCATGTTTCGTACAGTTAAAGAATTAATTGAACTAGCTAATGAGCAAAACGTACAAATTTCAGAAATCATGATTCAACAAGAGATGGATTTAAAGGAAAAATCTCGCGAAGAAATTTTCGCTGAAATGGATAAAAATTTAACTGTGATGGAAGAAGCCGTTGAAAAAAGTTTACAAGGTGTACGCTCTGTCACTGGTTTAACTGGAGGGGACGCTGTTCGACTCCAAAAATATATCGAAGAAAATAATACATTGTCTGGACCACTTTTACTAGATGCCGTGAGTAAAGCAATGGGAACGAATGAGGTTAATGCTGCGATGGGTGTTATTTGTGCAACACCTACAGCCGGAAGTGCAGGAACGGTTCCAGGAACACTATTTGCTGTAAAAAATAAATTACAACCTACTCGCGAAAAAATGCTCCGTTATTTATTTACTTCTGGTGCCTTTGGGATGATCGTTGCAAACAATGCCTTTATTTCAGGAGCAGCTGGAGGATGTCAAGCAGAAGTTGGTTCTGCAGGAGCAATGGCTTCAGCAGCAATTGTAGAAATGGCTGGAGGTACACCGGAACAATCAGCTCATGCATTTGCCATAACGCTTAAAAACATGCTCGGACTCGTTTGTGATCCTGTTGCCGGTTTAGTTGAAGTACCTTGTGTGAAGCGAAATGCAGGAGGGGCTAGTTTAGCAATAGTTTCAGCAGATATGGCCCTTGCAGGAATAGAAAGTAGAATTCCTGCCGATGAAGTTATCGGGGCTATGTATCGAATAGGGCGAACGATGCCTTCATCCTTACGGGAGACAGGTGAAGGTGGTTTAGCGGATACACCAACAGGACGATTTTTAAAGGAAAAAATTTTCGGTGGTATGTAAAGAAAGAGTGAGTGAGATTGCTAGAAAGATCTGTGACAACATTAAAAGGTGTCGGTGAAAAAACGGAAGAACAGTTAAATCATTTAAATATATATACGATTCGTGATCTTTTATATTACTTTCCATTTCGTTATAATATTCATAAAATAAAAAGGTTACATGAACTCATTCATGATGAAACTGTAACTATATTGGGAAAAGTTTTATTTGAACCTTCAGTAACTTATCACGGACGTGGGCGCTCTCGTTTAGTTATTATGATAGAAGTTGAAAGCGTTACAGTAAAAGCAGTCTTGTTTAATCGTGCTTTTTTAAAAAGGCAATTGTCTGTCGGTGATGACATATTACTTACGGGAAAATGGGATGCTCATCGTTTACAAATTACAGCGAGCTATTTTAAGAAATATGAACAAGATTACAAGACGAGCATCCAAGCCATTTATTCACTCTCTGGAAATTTGAAAATGAGTCGTCTACGTGGTTTCATTCGACAAGCCCTTTCCTCCTATAGTAAAGATTTACCAGAATATTTACCGGAAAATTATTTAGTCACTTATAAGTTACCAACCATTCATGAAGCGATTTGGACGATTCACTTTCCAAAATCTCAAGTAGCACTAAAACATGCAAGACGAAGATTTATTTATGAAGAATTACTCTTATTTCAACTTAAAATGTTGCATTTACAAAAGGAGAAAAAAGAGGCAACTGTCGGAAATGCGAAACATTTTGACCCGAGAAAACTACAAGATTTTATTCAAGCATTACCTTTTTCATTAACAAATGCCCAAAGACGAGTCGTTAATGAAATATTGTCCGATTTAAAGTCACCTTATCAAATGAACCGGTTGCTACAAGGTGATGTTGGGTCAGGAAAAACTGTAGTAGCTGCCATTAATTTGTATGCTGCTATTTTAGCTGGAGAACAAACAGCTCTTATGGTCCCGACAGAAATTTTAGCTGAACAACATGCTAATTCTTTACAAGATTTATTTCAAAATCAAATTCGAATAGCCCTTCTTACAGGTTCTGTAAAAGGTAAAAGACGAGAAAAGATTTTGCAAGACATTAAAGATCAAAAGATCGATCTCGTTGTTGGGACACATGCACTCATTCAAGATGATGTTCATTTTCATCATTTAGGGTTTATCGTTATTGATGAACAACATCGTTTCGGTGTTGAACAGAGGAGAATGTTACGGGATAAAGGTTTGACACCCGACGTTTTATTTATGACTGCTACACCTATACCACGTACCCTTGCCATTACTGCTTTTGGTGATATGGATGTTTCGATGATTGACGAACTTCCTGCAGGCAGAAAAGAAATTGAAACGTATTGGGTTACAGAACAAATGTTTCCAAGGATCCTTCGTTTTATAGAAAAACGAGTTGAAGCAGGAGAACAAGCTTATGTGATTAGTCCATTAATTGAGGAATCCGACGCATTAGATATACAAAACGCAGTTGATCTGTATGAAAATTTAGTAAAGGTACTTCCTAATGAAATCAAAGTCGGTCTTATGCATGGTAGACTTTCTAATGATGAAAAAGAGGAAGTTATGAAGCAATTTGCTCAAAATGATATCCAAGTTCTCGTTTCGACAACTGTTGTTGAAGTTGGTGTAAACATCCCAAATGCTACGGTTATGGTTATTTATGATGCAGAACGTTTTGGACTTTCTCAATTACACCAGTTAAGAGGCCGAATCGGTCGCGGAAATAAACAAAGCTACTGTATTTTGATTGCCAATCCTGAAGGAGAAGTCGGCCGGGAACGAATGAAAATTATGACCGAAACGACAGACGGATTTAAATTAGCTGAGCAAGATTTAAAACTCCGTGGACCAGGGGACTTTTTCGGGAAAAAACAAAGTGGACTTCCTGAATTTCAAATTGCAGATTTAATACGAGATTATCGTGCATTAGAAGTAGCTCGAAAAGATGCTGAAGAAATAGTTGACAATGATTTATTAAAGAAAGATCCTGCTTATGAACAATTAAGCAAATTGTTTTATTCAACATATTCTGGTGATGAAATCTTATCATAAACTACTACTTGCATTCGTTATGAAAATCATATATATTACTATTAGTACCTAGTTCTAATACGTGGGTGTAAGATATAAAATTTAGGTGATAATAAGATGAAATTACCGAAAGAAGAACGTCAACAGCGACTCAAACAAACAATTGAAGAAACCCCGTTTATAACCGATGAGGATCTCGCGAGAAAATTTAATGTAAGTATTCAAACCATTCGGCTCGATCGAATGGAGCTATCTATTCCTGAACTAAGAAAACGAATTAAATCAGTTGCTACGAATCAATGGAATGAAAAAGTAAAAGCACTTCCTATTGAAGAGGTTTTTGGAGAAGTTATTGATTTACAATTAGACGAGCGGGCAATTTCCTTATTAACGGTTCGTCCGGAACACGTTTTTTCAAGAAATAAAATTGCTAGAGGCCATATTTTATTTGCCCAAGCGAATTCTCTCGCCGTAGCAGTCATTGATGAAGAACTTGCACTAACAGCTAAATCTAATATTAAATTTATTCGACAAGTGAAGGAAAATGAACAAGTTGTAGCGAAGGCCTTTGTCAAGGGTAAAAATAAACAAGGATTTTCAATTGTAGAAGTAAACAGTTTCGTAAATAATGAAATTGTGTTTACAGGCATATTCCATATGTATCGTCGAACAGAAGATAGGGGGGGAAAATCATGAAGATAGCTATTGATGCGATGGGTGGTGATCATGCACCACGATCAGTCGTTTTAGGTGCCATGGAAGCCATTAAATCGCAAGAAGATTTACATATTACACTCGTCGGAGATGAGCAAAAGATCAGGAAATACTTAACTAATGAAACAAATATTTCCATTTTACATACAGATGAAGTCATTACTGCAGATGATGAACCAGTTCGTGCTGTTCGTCGGAAGAAAAATTCTTCCCTCGTTTTAGCAGCTACTGAAGTGAAAGAAGGAAGAGCCCAAGCTTGTTTGTCAGCAGGTAACACAGGAGCATTAATGAGTGCAGGTATTTTCGTCGTTGGTCGTATTAGAGGTATAGCAAGGCCCGCTTTAAGCCCGACATTGCCTACCCTAGATGGAAAGGGCTTTTTATTTTTAGATGTCGGTGCAAATGTAGAAGCTACAGACAAACATTTAATGCAATACGGAATTATGGGTTCTATATATGCTGAAAAAGTTCGTTCGATAGAAAAACCGCGGGTTGCTTTATTAAACGTCGGTACAGAAGATGGTAAAGGTAATGAACTGATGAAGAAAACCTTTACCAAACTATCAGAGGCACCGATCAACTTTATCGGAAATATTGAAGCGAGGGACTTATTTGAAGGTGTGGCAGATGTTATCGTAGCCGATGGTTTTAGTGGAAATATCGCTCTGAAAACGATTGAAGGAACAGCGAGTATGCTGTTTAGCTTACTTAAAGAAACATTCATGTCCTCTTTAAAAACAAAACTCGCCGCAGGTCTCATTAAAAATGATCTGAAAAAGTTAAATGCTAGAGTTGATTATTCTGAATATGGTGGAGCGGCATTATTCGGCCTTGCAGCACCTGTTATTAAAGCCCATGGTTCTTCGAATGAGCGCGCAATATACAATGCGATAAGGCAAACATGTCATATTATCGAGCTCGATGTCATTGAAACAATTAAAACAACGATACAAACAATGGATGCAGAGGAGTAATATACATGAAAAAAATTGCTGTTATGTTTCCAGGCCAAGGTTCACAAGGTGTAGGTATGGGAGAGGAGCTGTATGAACAATATCCAGAAATTCAAAAATTATATAAGCAAGCGAATGAAGTGTTAGGTTTTGATATTACTCATTTAATGTTTTCTGGTCCTGAGGATGAATTAACAGAAACAGAACATGCACAACCCGCACTTTTATTATCTAGTATGGCTACCTATTCTTTACTCGAACAAGAAAATGTTAAACCAACAGTAGTTGTTGGTCATAGTTTAGGTGAATACAGTGCGTTAGTAGCCGCTAATTCTTTAACACTTAAAACAGCTTTACCCTTAGTTCAAACACGAGGAAAATTAATGGAAGAAGCTTTTCCAAAAGGTCAAGGTTCAATGGCGGCTGTTTTAGGATTAACTGAAGAAGAAATTCAGCGTGCTTTACATAAACTTCCCGGTAGTTACATTGTCGATCTTGCTAATATTAATTGTCCAGGACAAATCGTTATTTCTGGTGAAGTCGAAGGTTTAGAAAGAGCTGAGTCGATTTTAATAGATGCCGGAGCAAGAAGGGTAATCCGCTTAAATGTTAGCGGGCCTTTTCATTCTCGTCTTATGGAAGCAGCGAATAACGATTTTGAGGCATATGTAAATCAAATACAATTTCAGGATGCAGATATTCCTGTTTATGCGAATGTTTCTGCAGAACCTGTAACAGATCACGAAAGTATAAAAAGATTACTTTTAAAGCAATTGTATTCACCAGTAAAGTTTGAACAATCGATACGAAACATTATACAAGAAGGTGTTGATGCTTTAGTAGAAGTAGGACATGGTCGAGTGCTTTCAGGTTTAGTACGAAAAATCGATCGTAGCGTAAAAACATTTTCCATTCAAGATGTAAAATCACTTCATAAGTTTTTAGAATGGTACAAGGAGGAATAAGACGTGTTATCTGAACAAGTAGCATTAGTAACCGGAGCTTCCCGCGGACTAGGACGCTCTATCGCATTAGAGTTAGCTAAAAATGGAGCAAATGTCGTCATAAATTATGCTGGAAATGAAGCAAAAGCTAAAGAAGTCGTTGAAGAAATTAAACAATTAGGCCAGGAATCCTTTGATGTTCAAGCAGATGTTTCTTCCGAGGAAGATGTAAAACGTATGGTCAAGCAAGTTACTGATGAATTTGGCCGATTAGATATTTTAGTAAATAATGCAGGGATTACTAAAGATAATTTGATTATGAGAATGAAAGAAGAAGAGTTCGATCAAGTCGTTAACACGAATTTAAAAGGCGCATTTTTATGTACAAAAGCTGTCACACGGCAAATGATGCGTCAGCGACGAGGGAAAATTGTCAATGTCGCTTCCATTGTCGGTGTCCGTGGTAATCCAGGACAAGCAAACTATGTTGCTGCAAAAGCAGGTGTTATAGGGCTTACGAAAACGACAGCTCAGGAGTTAGCATCAAGAAATATTTTAGTTAATGCCGTTGCTCCAGGGTTTATCGCAACGGATATGACGGATGTATTAACGGATGAACAAAGGGAAACTATTTTATCAATGGTACCTTTAGCTAGATTAGGAAATCCAGAAGATGTTGCAAAAGTTGTTAGATTTTTAGCTTCTAGCGATTCAGATTATATGACTGGCCAAACCCTTCATATTGATGGTGGAATGGTCATGTAATTTAAAAAGATTTTTTATAAAAGGTACGTTATAATTATTGAAGGGAGGTGACAGTCATGTCAGAAATCTTTGATCGTGTGAAAGATATTATCGTCGAACAGCTTGACGTTGATGAGGGAGACGTAACAATGGAAGCTTCATTTATTGATGATTTAGAAGCGGATTCTTTAGATGTTGTTGAGCTTGTGATGGAACTTGAAGACGAGTTTGATATGGAAATTGCCGATGAAGAGGCAGAAAAAATTGTTACAGTAGGAGATGCTGTTGAATACATAAACAGCCAATCATAACGAAAGATAACAATGATACATGGGAACAAAGTCTCGCCTAAACGCGAGACTTTGTAAATTTATAATGAAATTGAGGTGTCAACTCGATTGAACATCAAAAAATTAGCAAAAAGAGTAAATATATCTTTTCTTGATGAAAATTTATATATTCAGGCTTTTAAACATTCATCTTATGTGAATGAGCATCAAATGAAACCATATGAGGATAATGAACGACTAGAATTTCTAGGGGATGCTGTGTTAGAACTAATTGTTTCTGAATATTTATATGAAAAACATTCAACAGCATCTGAAGGTGAATTATCCAAATTACGAGCAATTATAGTTTGTGAAGAGTCATTAGTACAATTTGCTCAACATTTACAATTAGATAATTATTTATTACTCGGTAAAGGTGAGGAAGTAACCGGGGGAAGGCAACGTCCATCGATTTTAGCAGATACGTTTGAAGCTTTTCTTGGGGCATTATACCTAGATCGAGGATATAAGATAACGAGCGACTTTTTAAAGAGAGAGATATTCCCAAATATTAATTTTGATGCTTTTTCACATGCGATGGATTATAAAAGTACTTTACAAGAAAAAATACAAAAACATAATCAGGAAAATGTTGTATACACAATCGTTAAAGAATGTGGACCAGCTCATCATAAGCAGTTTATCGCCCAAGTAACTGTTGCAGATTACAATTTCACCGGTGAAAAAGGGCAGACAAAAAAGGAAGCTGAACAACGTGCAGCAAAACGTGCCCTCGATTACTTTAATAAACACAATTTATATCCGTAAATGAATATAAAAAATTGCTGTTTTATGAATCATGTTTCGCTTGAAGTTAAAGATATGGTAAAATTAAAGGGATTGTACATATTTACATGATTATAGTATGTATTTCTTTTAAGTAGGAGAATTTATATGCATTTAAAACGATTAGAAACGGTAGGGTTTAAATCCTTTGCTGACCGGATTGAGATTGATTTCGTTCCCGGTGTTACTGCGGTTGTAGGCCCAAATGGTAGTGGGAAAAGTAATATTACCGATGCGATACGTTGGGTGCTTGGAGAACAATCTGTACGCTCACTTCGAGGTGCCCGTATGGAGGACATTATCTTTCAAGGTAGTGATACAAGAAATCCACTTAACGTCGCAGAAGTAACATTAGTTCTTGATAATAGTGATCAGACATTACCCCTTGACTATGAGGAGGTAAGTGTCACGAGGCGAGTGTATCGGTCTGGGGCAAGTGAATTTTATATTAATAAGCAATCTTGCCGTTTAAAAGATATCGTGGATTTATTTATGGATTCCGGTTTAGGTAGGGAAGCTTTTTCTATTATTAGTCAAGGAAAAGTAGAAGAAATTTTAAGTTCAAAAGAAGAAGAACGCCGTGTGATTTTCGAAGAAGCCGCCGGGGTCTTAAAATATAAACAACGAAAAGAAAAAGCTCAATTTAAACTAGCAGAAACAGAAGAAAATTTATTTCGTGTTGATGATATCATTTATGAAATTGAACAACAAATTGATCCATTACGGGAACAATCAAAAGTCGCGGAAAGATATTTAAAGAAGCGTAAACAACTTAAGAAACACGAAATATCTTTGTTAATTACTGAAATTGATCAGTTACATGGCGAATGGGAAAAGCTTTTAAAAGAAATTGAAGTTGAAAAAGATGAAGGATTAAAGAAGAAATCACAAATAAATACATTAGAAGCAAAAATTGAGACAGGAAGAGCCCAAGTTCAAAGGCTAGATGCTGAAATTGATGAATTACAAGAATCATTACTTTCGACGACACAAATGTTGGAGCAACAAGAAGGGCAAAAGAAAGTAGCCTTTGAACGCTCAAAACATTTTGTAGATAATAAAAAGGCTTTAGAGAAGCAACAAGTATCTTTACAAGAGCAAATAGATGATTTATCAACTCAATATGAAGAAGAAAAATCACATTTAAATACGTTAAAGGAAAAGCGAAATGAAAAGCAAACAACGATTAATCAGTTAAATGAAAAGCTATCAACAGAAGTCGAAACGATTAAGGAAAAAATAGAAGATTTAAAAGCTGAGTATATTGATTATTTAAATGAACAAGCTGCCAAAAGAAATGAATTACAAACAACAAATCGACGTTTAACACAATTTCATGAGACAAAAAGTAAAAATAATAAGAAAAATGAAACGTATGAGGAAAACAGACAAATTCTCAAAGAAAAATTTGAAACTATTGCACATAAAACGGCACAGCTAGAAAAATCATATAAAGAAAAATTGAATCAACTACAAAATTATCAACAAAAAATAAAGAATAAAGAAGAGAATCTTATTCAATCAGAACAAAAATTAAACGAAGGTTACCAAATGATCGCTCGGCTACATTCAAGAAAAGAAGTTTTACAAGAAATGAAAGAGGAATTTCAAGGCTTCTATCATGGTGTGCGCTCGATTTTACAAGCAAAAGAGCGAAGAGAAGTAAAAGATATTTATGGTGCTGTCGTTGAATTAATTGATGTTCCCGAACAATATATTTATGCTATTGAAACGGTGTTAGGAGGACAATCACAAAATCTCGTTGTAAAGGATGAACAGTCTGCCCGAAGAGCGATCAACTATTTAAGGAAAACAAATAATGGTAGAGCGACATTTTTACCTATTGAGACGATTCAACCAAGATTTATTCCGGAAAACTTACTAGCTAAAGTCAAAGGCCATCCAGGATATGTTGATATCGTAGCAAATATTGTACAAACAGACGAAAAATTCATACCGGTAATTCGTCACCTGATGGGAAATGTCGTTCTAGCAAAAACGATCAAAGATGCAAATGAAATCGCAAAATTATTACAACGTAAATTTCGTATCGTAACTTTAGAAGGAGACATCGTTTATCCAGGGGGTTCGATGTCTGGAGGAGCGAAACGCAAGAGCAAACAATCGTTGTTTACTCGTGAAAAAGAATTAGAAAAAACAATAGAAAAATTAACTAACTTTGAAAAACGAGCAGCAAAATTTAAAGAACAAATACAAACAGAAAAACAACTCGTACGACAAATGGAAGCCGACACTGAAAAACTGTCACAAAAGGTTGAACAAAAATATAGTGAGTTACAACAGTCGAGAACAAATTATGAAACAGTTAAATTGCAATTGTCAAATTTAGAAGAACAAATTGGGGTTTTTACTTTTGAACAAAATCAACTAGTAGAAGATGAACAACAATACATGATGCAAAAAAAGAATGTAACGGAAAAATTGGCTCGTATCGAAAAACATCTAAATGATATGCAAGAAGAAATTGAAGAACTTACAAAGCGTCAAACAGAATTTGAACAAAATCGTGAGCAAATTTTACAACAAGTTCATCAATTAGAAATTTCACTAGCCGAAGTTGATGAAAGATATAAAAATCAACGAACGAAAACGGAAGGAATAGCACTTCAATTAACAAAAGTAAAGCAAGCATACGAAAATGTGAAAATAGATTTACAAGAATTAATAGAAAATCATGCAAAGGAAGCAACTGTTGAAGAAATAGCAGAAGATATCATGAAATTACAAGAGAAAAATGATGAACTAACAGAGACGATTCGCAAAAAACGAGCACACAGACTTGAATTAACGAAGACATTAGATTCTGAGGAACGTGAGGTAAGAGAACAAAATAAAATATATGAACGATTTATGCAAAAGCTACAACAAAAAGAAGTAAAGTCTAATCGTTTAGACGTGGAGTTAGAAAATCGGTTATCACAACTCCAAACAGATTATACGATTTCTTATGAGCGAGCAAAAGAAACCTATGAAAAAACAGATGATCAAGAAGCAACTGAAAAAATTGTTCAACAATTGAAACAAGAAATTAAATCTCTTGGTCGAGTAAATTTAGGTGCCATTGATGAATACAAACGTATTTCTGAAAGATATGAATTTTTAACAGAACAAAAAGAAGACTTAGAGCAAGCAAAACAATCATTATTTAATATTATTGCTGAAATGGATGAAGAAATGAAGGCACGTTTTGAAGAGACCTTTACATTAATAAGACGTGAGTTTTCTATTGTGTTTAAGGAACTCTTTGGTGGTGGTCATGCGGAGCTAAATTTAACGGATCCCGATGATTTACTTGAAACAGGTATCGAAATTATCGCTCAACCTCCAGGGAAAAAATTACAGCAGCTCGATTTATTGTCGGGTGGAGAGCGTGCATTAACTGCAATTTCATTACTTTTTGCTATACTAAGGGTGCGACCTGTTCCATTTTGTGTTCTTGATGAAGTTGAAGCAGCTCTTGATGAAACGAATGTCGTACGTTTCGCTGAATATGTTAAAATACACAGTGATGAAACACAGTTTATTGTTATTACTCATCGAAAAGGAACGATGGAGGAAGCAGATGTTTTATACGGTGTTACGATGCAAGAATCAGGGGTTTCACGCCTCGTTTCTGTCAGATTAGAAGAGGCTGATGAACTAGTAGAAGCTTAAGAAGAAAGGAATTATATCAATGAGTTTTATAAAGCGTTTAAGAGAAAGATTTACAAAATCTTCAGATGAAAAAGAGACGAAAACATATAAAGAGGGTATGAGCAAAACACGCTCAACATTTTCAAGTAGAATTAATGATTTGTTAGCACGTTACCGAAGTGTTGATGAGGAGTTCTTTGAGGAATTAGAAGAAGTCCTTATTACGGCTGATGTCGGTGTTATGACCGTCATGGATTTAGTGGATGAATTAAAAATGGAAGTCAAACGACAAAATATTCAAGATCCTAAAGACATGACTGATGTCATTTCAGAAAAGCTAGTTGACATTTATTACCGAGATGATGATGAAGAAATCGAGCAATTACAGTTTGCAGATTCCGGTGATTTAACTGTCTATTTAGTCGTCGGTGTTAATGGGGTTGGCAAAACAACTTCGATTGGTAAATTAGCTTATAGGTTAAAACAAGAAGGCAAGGAAGTCGTGTTAGCTGCAGGAGATACTTTTCGAGCTGGAGCGATTGAACAACTTGAAGTTTGGGGAGAGCGTGTTGGTGTCGATGTCATTAGACAAAACGAAGGTAGCGATCCTGCAGCGGTTATATTTGATGGGATCAAATCAGCTCGTTCTAAAAATGCTGATGTATTAATTTGTGATACAGCTGGAAGACTGCAAAATAAAGTGAACTTAATGAATGAGCTAGAAAAAATTCATCGAGTTATTGAACGTGAAGTTCCAGATGCACCTCATGAAGTACTTCTCGTTTTAGATGCTACAACAGGTCAAAATGCTTTAAGCCAAGCTAAAGTGTTTTCAGAGGCAACAAATGTTTCGGGGATTGTTTTAACGAAATTAGATGGAACAGCAAAAGGTGGAATCGTTTTAGCGATCCGAAATGAACTACATTTGCCCGTGAAATTTATCGGTCTAGGAGAACAGATCGAAGACTTACGACCGTTTGATGCTCATGCGTTTGTTTACGGTTTATTTGCTGATTTGCTAGAAGAACAGTAACACCTTGTTTAAATGTAGCTTATGATACATCAAATCATAAAAAGAAAGTTAGGGGTGTTGCGTGTGCTAGAAAGAACATTACGATTAAATTCCTTATATGATTTTTATCAATCGTTGCTCACAAAAAAGCAACGTGAATATATGGAAATGTATTATTTCGATGATTTTTCTTTAGCCGAAATATCTGAAGTTGCTAATGTTTCTAGACAAGCAATTTATGATACCCTAAAGAGAACGGAGCAACTTTTAGAATCCTATGAAGAGAATTTATCTTTGTATAAAAAGCATAGTGAACGAAGGAAAATTATTGACCAATTAAAAATAGAAATGCAAGATAATGAAAAAGCTTCAAAGTTATTATTACAATTACAAGAATTAAGCTAGGAGGAACCTTTCATGGCATTTGAAGGTTTAGCAGATCGCCTGCAAAATACGATTAAAAAAATAACAGGAAAAGGGAAAGTTTCCGAAAAAGATGTTAATGAGATGGCCCGGGAAGTACGTTTAGCTTTATTAGAAGCGGATGTGAACTTTAGGGTAGTCCGTGATTTTATTGATAAAGTTAAAGAGCGTGCCGTCGGTCAAGAAGTAATGGAAAGTTTAACACCTGGTCAACAAGTCGTTAAGGTTGTGAAAGAGGAATTAACAGAATTAATGGGTGGAGAACATAGTAAAATAGCTGTTGCTGATCGTTCACCAACTGTTATTATGATGGTAGGGTTACAAGGTGCAGGTAAAACGACGACGACAGGAAAACTTGCTAATTTACTCCGAAAAGATCATAATCGTTCTCCATTGTTAGTTGCATGTGACGTTTATCGTCCAGCGGCAGTTGATCAATTACAGAGACTAGGTAAACAATTAGATATGCCTGTTTTTGACATGGGTACAGAAGCAAAGCCGGTAGAAATCGCCGAAAAAGCTATTGAATATGCAAAAGAAGAACATCGTGATTATGTCATTATTGATACAGCAGGACGATTACACGTTGACAGTGATTTAATGGATGAATTAACTAAGATTTATGAAGTGACGAAAGCTGATGAAATCTTTTTAGTCGTTGATGCAATGACTGGTCAAGATGCAGTAAATGTTGCGGAGAGTTTTAATGAACAATTAGACATAACCGGTGTCGTCCTTACTAAACTTGATGGTGACACCCGAGGTGGAGCTGCTTTATCGATTAAAGCAGTAACAGATAAGCCGATAAAATTTGCTGGAGTAGGCGAGAAGCTCGATCAGTTAGAAGCCTTTCACCCAGAACGAATGGCTTCACGAATTCTCGGTATGGGTGACGTTTTAACATTAATTGAAAAAGCAGAAAGTCAAGTTGACGAAAAACAAGCAAAAGAATTAGAAGAAAAGATACGGACGATGTCTTTTACTTTCGATGATTTTCTTGAGCAAATGGGTCAAGTACGCAATATGGGACCTTTAGAGGATTTAATCGCGATGATCCCTGGAGCTAATCGAATGAAAGGGTTACAAAACGCACAAATTGATGAAAGTCAGTTAGCACAAGTCGAAGCAATTATCCAATCAATGACGAAAGAAGAAAGAGTTGACCCAGATATTATAAATGCAAGTAGACGTCGGAGAATTGCGAAAGGTTCGGGAACAAGTGTGCCTCAGGTAAATCGTCTTATTAAACAATTTAATGAAATGAAAAAAATGATGAAACAAATGACGAATATGGGCAAAGGTAAAAGAGGTCGAGGCCGTGGAATGAACTTCCCATTTCTGTAATTTTATCTGTCATGTAAAAACACTTTACATGTTACTTAAACTCTGATACAATTCATTATGGTTAAAATTTTGTAGGAGGTGTTTATACGATGGCAGTTAAAATTCGTTTAACAAGAAGAGGTTCTAAACGTAATCCTTATTACCGAGTAGTTGTAGCTGATTCTCGCTCACCAAGAGATGGGCGCTACATTGAACAAATCGGAACTTATAACCCGTTAGTTAAACCTGTAGAGGTTAAAATAGATGAAGAGAAAGCTTTAAAATGGTTGCACAACGGTGCACAACCGAGTGATACAATCCGAAATCTATTTTCTAAAGAAGGCATCATGAAAAAATTCCACGACCAGAAAAACGAAGAGTAAAGGTTAGTGATATCATGAAAGTCTTAATCGAAACGATCGTCACACGATTAGTTGATCATCCAGAAGACGTTGTCGTTGAGAAAAATGAAGAGGAAACAAAGATCGTTTATCATCTAACAGTCAATGAATCTGACGTCGGTCAAGTCATCGGCAGGAATGGTCGAATTGCAAAAGCACTTCGAACAGTAGTATATGCTGCAAAACCAGATGCAGGTAAAAGAATTTATTTAGATATTATGTAGAAGACAGGGAAAGGAATCTCCTTTCCCTTTTTATGTCTTTACTCGAGTAAGATTCATTAGTTGTAAAGGATGATTCCTAATGAAAGTTATTCAAAAAGTTCTCATTAAGCAAGTTATCACCAAAGAGAGCAAACAGAAATTAAGTGAGTCATTTAAAAATCGAAGGATACAACTAGAACAAGAATGCCAGCAATTATTGTTCGAACAGAAGAAAATTCAAGCAAAATCGACATTTTCTAAAGAAGAAATTAGACGTAGATTTAAAAGAGAAATCGATCGCCGAAAGAAAAAAATCCAACAATTACAATTTAAATTAGAACAATTAGAAATATTAGATATAGGAAGTGAAATTGTTGAACGAGAAGTCGATGCTCTTTTCGAAGTAGAAGTAGGAATGAATTGGGCAGAGCTTCAAGACAAAAAATCAATTGTCATTAAAGACGGTATCATCATTAGAATCGATAATTAGGTGATAGGATGGCTAAATTATTTGATGTAGGAAAAATTGTCAATACGCACGGTATTCATGGAGAAGTTAAGGTTGAAGAAATAACAGATAATAAAGAAAGATTTTCTCCCGGTGAATTAGTATTTATAGAAACAGATCATTATGATTTAAAGCCACTAACGATAGTCCATACTAGACCACATAAAAATCATCAACTTATTACGTTTGAAGAAGTTACTACATTATCAGAAGCCGAAGCCTTAAAAGGAAAATATATAAAAGTTAAAGAAGAGCAATTACCTTCCTTAAAACAAGGTGAATATTATATTTATCAAATTTTAAATTGTGAAGTTTATACGATGGATAATGAATTTGTTGGTAACGTTACAAATATTTTAAAAACAGGAGCAAATGACGTTTGGGAAATAACGTCAGAAGAAGGACAGGAATATTTAATTCCGTTTATTAAAGATGTTGTTAAAGAAATTAATGTGGAGGAAGGTAAGATTAAGATAGAAGTGATGGAAGGGTTGTTAGACTAATGCATATTGATGTTTTAACGTTGTTTCCGGAAATCGTACAGCCTTTTTTTAAACATTCAATATTAAAACGGGCAATTGAAAAACAAAAAGTATCTTATGAAACAATAAATTTTAGAGAATATACAGAAGATAAACATCAAAAAGTAGATGATTACCCATATGGTGGTGGCGCTGGTATGGTACTTACACCCCAACCTATATTTGATGCTGTTGAATGTATTACTAAACATAAAAAATCACAACCTAGGATTGTTTTAATGTGTCCTCAAGGTGAAACCTATACTCAACAAAAAGCGGAAGAATTATCTAAAGAAGATCATTTAATTTTTATTTGTGGCCATTATGAAGGTTATGATGAGCGGATACGGACTCATTTAGCGACAGATGAAATTTCAATTGGAGATTTCATTTTAACTGGTGGGGAATTAGGGGCAATGGTCGTTATAGATAGTGTTGTTCGATTATTACCAGGTGTGCTAGGTAATAAAGAATCCTCCTTGGATGATTCTTTTACAACTGGTTTATTGGAGTATCCACAATATACTCGACCGGAAAATTTTAGAGAAATGAAAGTCCCTAAGGTTTTACTTTCAGGGCATCATGAAAAAATTGCAACATGGCGACGAAAACAATCACTGAAGAGGACTTACGAAAGGCGAAAAGATTTATTAGATAGTGCAAATTTATCAGAAGAAGATAAAGCTCTATTACAAGAATTGAAAGAAAGTAACAAATATGGTTGAACTTATGATGGCTCTATGATATATTTGAGTATGTCTTAAGGAAACTTAAGATTGAGAACGATGTTCCGCTGTCTGTTTAGTTAGACAAGAGCATTAGTTTGGAAGGGGTGAAGTAGAATGCAAAATTTAATTGAAGAAGTAACAAAAGATCAACTTCGAACAGATCACCCTGAATTTCGGGCTGGTGATGAAGTAAAAGTTCACGTAAAAGTTGTCGAAGGAAGCCGTGAAAGAATTCAAGTTTTTGAAGGTGTCGTCATTAAACGACAAAACGGCGGAATCAGCGAAACATTTACAGTAAGAAAGGTTTCTTACGGAGTTGGAGTTGAAAGAACGTTTCCTTTGCATTCTCCGCGAATAGATAAAATTGAAGTTTCTAGACGTGGTTCCGTCAGACGTGCAAAACTTTATTACTTACAAAGTTTACGCGGTCGAGCAGCACGTATTCGTGAACGACGAACAGAGTAATGGAATGAAATCGTTAAAAAAGGGGCTTTGCTATAAAATGCAAGCTCCTTTTTACATTTTGTTATATAATATACATATATGGGTAAATGTACCAACGGAGGAAATGGAATGAATAAAGAAAAGCGAGAATGGCTAACATCTTTACGGTTAGTTATCATTATTATAACAATTGCTATAACTGTTCGGACGATATTTTTTTCTCCAATTATTGTGGACGGTCCATCTATGTTGCCGACATTAGAAAGCCAGGATCAAATGATCATTAATAAATTTGTTTATCGTTTAAAGGAACCGGAAAGATTTGATATTGTCGTTTTTCATGCCTCCGAGGAAGATGACTTTATTAAACGGGTAATCGGACTTCCGGGAGAACATGTCGCTGTAGATAATGGGAAGTTGTACGTAAATGATGAAGAAATCAATGAACCTTATTTAGATACCGCCAATCAACCTAACTTTCGTTTACAAGATCTTCCAGGTTCCTATGATGTCATTCCGGAAAATTATTTGCTAGTCCTCGGTGATAATCGCACAAACTCCGTAGATAGTCGTTCTTTCGGCTTGGTAAAAAAGAAAGACATTGTTGGAAGAGCGTCGCTTATATATTGGCCTTTACATAGATTTCAAAAAGTGAATTAGGTGATAAAAATGTCAATCCAATGGTATCCAGGACATATGGCAAAAGCAAAGCGAGAAGTAGAAGAAAATTTAAAGCTTGTAGACATTGTTATAGAACTACGGGATGCTAGAGCTCCTTACTCCTCAGAAAATCCAATGATGCAAGAGATCATTCATCATAAACAAAAAATAATTGTTTGTATGAAAAAAGATTTAGCAGATCATAAAGAAACTGAAAAGTGGATTCAACACTTTGAACAAGAAGGTAATCCATCCCTAGCTATCGACGCAAATCATCCAAATGATATAGATAAACTTATTAAAAAAGTTAATGATTTAGGTGAGGAGCTTCGGGATAAAAAGATTAAAAAGGGAGTTTCACCTCGACCTATTCGTGCGCTAATTTTAGGCATTCCAAACGTAGGTAAATCAACGCTTATTAACCGATTAGCGAATAAACGAATTGCAAAAGTAGGGGATCGACCAGGAGTCACAAGACACCAGTCATGGATTAAAGTCCAAAATAGCTTTGAATTGCTAGATACTCCAGGTATATTATGGCCAAAATTCGAAGATGAAGATGTAGGAGTTAAGTTAGCCGCTATTGGAACAATTAAGGACCATTTAGTTCCCTTGCAAGATGTTGCTGCTAAAATGATTATGTACTTACAGGAAAGTTATCCTGAAGGGATTAAAAAAAGGTATCATATTACTGAGCATGATTATGATATGTGGGAAGTTTTCGAAAAAATTGGTAGGAAGTACGGGGCTTTAGAAAGTGGTGGAAAAGTAAATTTTGATCGTGTGGCAAATATTATTTTGTATGATTTACGAGCGGGTAAATTAGGTGAAATCACTTTAGAAACGGTCAAGGAAATTTTTGAATAAATTTAGATAGTAAATAGTTGTGAAACATATCCGATATATGTAATAAGAATAATAGGTGATATCATGCAGACGAAGACAATTGCTAAGATTAAAAAAATGTTTACTAACAATGAATTAACGAAACAAGATATAGAAAGCTTACGTGAAGATGGACGGAAAGGAGTACAAAATCTTCTTCGCATATACGATCGGAAGAAAAAACATCAGCTCGAACTAAAAAATCAATTTAACAAAATGTGGACCTTCGAAAATACGTTGTCTGAAGAAGGTTTTCAGTTCATAGCTGGGGTTGATGAAGCTGGGAGAGGTCCGTTAGCAGGTCCTGTCGTCGCGGCAGCTGTTATTTTACCACGGAATTTTAACCTTATTGGAGTGACGGATTCTAAGCAATTATCCGAAGAAAAGCGAAACTATTACTTTCAAAAAATTACAGAAGAGGCCCAAAGTTATGCAATAGCTTCTGTTTCCAATGAAAGAATTGATGAGGTAAACATTTATCAAGCAACAATAGAAGCGATGAGACAGGCTGTTATGAAACTAACTATTCAGCCTGATTTTACTTTATTAGATGCGATCGAAATAGAGGAATTGCCAATGCAAACAAAAAGCCTTATAAAAGGTGATGAAAGAAGTGTTTCAATTGCTGCAGCAAGTATTTTAGCAAAGGTATCGAGGGATAGAACGATGCGGGAGATTGCTTATAGATATCCTGAGTATGGTTTTGAAAAACATGTGGGCTATGGAACAAAATATCATCTACAACAATTAAAGGCTTATGGTTTAACTCCTTATCACCGGAAGTCTTTTTCACCGGTAAGAAAATTGTTGTTGTCATAGAATGGGTGGAAATATATGGAAATTCATCAGTTGTTTCGTAATAAAATCTCTAGAGAAATTAATGTTAAACAAACCTTAAATAAAGGCCAAATTATTCGAGCTCACGTAAGTAAGCTATTTTCAAATGGGCGAGCTCAAATCAACCTAGGTAACCAAAGCTTAATTGCTCAATTAGAAGCAGCTTTGGCGGTTGGTAAAAGTTATCACTTCCATGTGTTGAATGTAGAAGATAGTGTGATTCATTTAAAAGTATTACATGAAGTGATGGATAACGATGAAACAAATGTAAGAAACTTATTACGAGAATTTCAAATGACTCCAAATCGTTTACAAATGAATTTCCTAACAATCCTTTTACAGGAACAAATACCTTTTCAAAAACAAGAGTTACAGCGGGCTTTTCAGTTACTTGGCAAAGCTTCTAATAAACGGGAGGCACAACTTATCCTCAAACAAATGATGCAACGTGGACTTCCGTTAACAGATAATGTTTTTCAAGCGATCAAGACCTTTAATCGTGAAAATGTGACGCAGGTCTTCGAACAATTATCAAATTACTTACATAAAAACAATAGTGAGTCTAGCCGCCAAATACAAGAAAAGATTAGAAATTATGATCAAACACTGTATCAAACACTTCAAGCTGTACTAGAGAGAGAGCATCCATCGACACAAGTTCTGAATAATCTCGGTCTATCTTTAACCCAACTAAAAGAGCGATCAGCGCTAACGGCTACACCACCCTTATTAGATGTAAATGATAGGATCCAAAGCTTGAGAACTATTATACAATCACTAATAAACAATGAAAAATCTTTACTAGAAAGAGCAAGTTCATTTTCAGCAAGGTTAGAAAACTTACTAGCCAACACGAATTTATCTCAGGACCAGTTAAATTCCTTCATTCAACAATTTTTACAGGAAATTCGTCCCTTGATTAGTGAGGAACATTATTTAATCATGCGAGAACAATTGACAAATCAATCTTTAGAACAAGTTCAACAGGTGATTAATAACTTATCAAATCAAGAAAGCTATCAAGCCTTGCAAAGTATAAAGGGTATGTTAAATGTCGAAATCCCTAAACAACAATTATTGCTGTCAGCAAAACATTTTCCCAATTTATTAGGTTTGAACTATGAGCATGATCTAGTCAACAATTTTAATCATATGAATCAAAGCTCGATAAAAGGACAGCTTTTACAATTGATTCAATCATCAGATCCTATACCTCAAGAGCAATTACAGCAATTTATTCAATATATAAATGGTGCCCAGATTCAATCTGTTCAGGACGATGGACACTTTATTCAAGCTAATTTAATCTTATTAGGTAGCGAATTTAATTTTAATCAAGATATTCATATGTCCTTTGAAAGCCGAAAGAAATCAGATGGCAAAATTGACCCGCGTTTTTGCCGAATTCTTTTTTATTTGAATCTTACCTATTTAAAGGAAACTATTATCGATATGAACGTTCAAGATAATGTCGTCTCTATTCATGTTTTCAATGAACGTCCCAACCTTTTAAGGGCAATAGGCAAGAAATTTGATAATAAATTAAGAGAAGGATTAGGACGGATAGACTATTCCTTATCAAATATTCGTTTCTCGTCTTTTGTAGCAAATGAAAGAAGATGGAAAACTTTTAAACAAGAAAGTCTGACAAGAGAAGGGATTGATTTTAGAATATGAAGCGAGATAAAATGAAGCGAGCATTAGCTTTATCTTATAATGAGACAAAGCAAGTTGCTCCACAATTATCAGCAAAAGGTAAAGGATTAATCGCGGAGAACATTATTAAAAAGGCAGAGGAAAATGATGTTCCAATTGTAGAAGATCCCTCTTTAGTTGAACTACTATCCGAATTAAATATAAACGAAACAATTCCTGAACAGCTGTATGAAGC
>Ga0209487_1000327_pt1 | contig 43238 bp, 42 predicted proteins | sample Poulit2012_FD_187524 | JGI IMG/M metagenome (GOLD analysis project Ga0209487, IMG submission 187524) | Agricultural soil microbial communities from Georgia to study Nitrogen management - Poultry litter 2012 (SPAdes) (version 2) | ecosystem: Environmental > Terrestrial > Soil > Agricultural land... | reverse complement strand
AGGAAAGGCAGAAGCCCTGAAGAGCACGATCAATGGTGAGGTGACGGAGGATTTCCCAGCCTCGATCTTACAAACGCACCAAAATGTAACGATCATTGCTGATGAAGCAGCCCTATCACTTATATAAAACAATATCCACCAGCCAATATAAAAGCTGGTGGATTGTTCTTTACGGAGATATCTGTGGGTCTGAAACATCGATTTCAATATAGGCAAACTGTTTGTCTTCGATGATAGCTTGGTCACTTGTATGGTCGATGATCCATTCTTTAAACGTTTCGACCGCCTGTTCCTTTACATAGACGAGAAATTCAACTTGTTCCTGGTAATCAATCGATTCTAGTATATGATCGGAATTCCTCAATTCATTTTCTAGTTTACCGAGCAAGGTATAATCTGTTTTAATGGATATGCCCTTTACGAGTTGACGTTGCACGATTCCAATTGATTTAATAGTTTGCGATGTCGTGCTACCGTATGCCCGAATCAATCCCCCAGCACCTAGTTTGATACCACCAAAATATCTGGTTACTACAATAACTGTATCTTTTAGTTTTTGCTGCTTTAATACTTCTAACATGGGCACACCAGCGGTACCGCTTGGCTCACCATCGTCGTTTGCTTTTTGTATTTGATCCTGTTCACCAATGATATAGGCAGAGCAATTATGTGTCGCATCATAATGTTTTTTCTTGATCTTGTTAATAAATTGTACCGCGTCATCTTCTGTTTCTACACGTTTAACATAACCAATAAAGCGGGATTTCCGAATGATGACTTGATCTGAACCTGTTTCTTTAATCGTATAATAATCTTTAAGCATGTTATTCCTCCTTTACGATAAACATAGAATAAAAGTTGTTGATCCTGTATCATTAATAAACAATGGCTTATCCTGGTTATTTTGGAGCGGAAAAACAGGTGAATCTCTAAAGAGTAAAGAAGAGACCTCCGTATAATTATATCATAGGTTGGTGGATAACATTATGAATGAGAGAGAAACTAGTCACGTATTGGATACGATAATGGAGACAATGATTCATGTTGTTGAAAATAGTAAAATAGAAATTGTTCAAATAATTGAGGAAACACGTCAAGAATATGAAGTACTCTATTCAGAACTTGCAAAGATAAAAAAGGAGTCATATAAACAGGCAAACCAGGTGGACCAGATCAAAAGAGGAGAAGAGCTTGCCAAGCAACGCTTGTCTGATGTGAGTAAATTTATGAATTCTTATAGTGAAAATGAGATCAGAGAAGTCTATGAAGAAAACAATTCACTACAAGCTGATATTCATCTTTTTAAAGAAAAACAAAAAGAAGGATGGGAATCTCGTGATGATATAGAAGGGCGACTCATTGCATTAAACCAGACAATTGATCATGCTGAATTTTTGGCGAATAAGATATCGGCCATATTGCCTTACTTACATGACGAATTCAGGCAAGTTCATGATACGCTGGAAGAAGTAAAGGGAAAAAAGCAGTTTGGATTGAAAATTATAGTTGCTCAGGAAGAGGAACGAAAGAAAATTTCAAGAGATATTCATGACGGGCCTGCACAAATGTTAGCACACATCCTCCTTAACACGGAAATTGTTGAGCGCTCACTTCAAAGCGGAAATACAGAGTATGCATTAGAGGAGATTCAAAGTATAAGAGGGATGCTGCGGACATCTTTACACGAAGTAAGACGAATTATTTATGATTTACGTCCCATGGCACTGGATGACCTTGGGTTAATTCCAACAATTAAAAAATACATTAATAAAGTTGCCGATTATAATGAAAAAGATATTGATTTTGTTGCGATCGGTAAAGAGAGACGTTTCGAACAAGAATATGAAGTTGCTTTGTTTCGACTTGTCCAAGAATCATTGCAAAATGCAATTAAACATGCGAAAGCAACACTGATTAACGTAAGGATTGAAATGAAAGAAGAGTCAATCATGATTGATGTCATCGATGATGGAATTGGATTTAATCCGAAAAAGAAGTACGAAAAATCATTCGGTTTAATCGGGATAAGAGAGCGGGTTGATATGCTTGGTGGTCAGTTAACGATCGATTCAGTTGATCAGCAAGGTACCCAGATTCAAATTGAAACACCGTACAATAATGAGAAATGCAAAATAGAGAATTAAAAAAGACTTTCAAAATCTCTGGTTAACAGGTAAAATAAAGGAAACAGATAAAATCGATTTCATTAACATGAAGGTATGTACTCGTATAATATTGTAATAGGTGATAGATAAGATCGTAATCTAGGGGGAAAAATGAACTATGAAAGTGGACAAAGTCATTGATATCGTTCTAATAGATGATCATATTTTGTTTAGAGAGGGAGTCAAGCGTATTTTAGAGTTTGAACCAGCATTTAATGTGGTCGGAGAGGGAGGAGATGGTGACGAAGCCACACAGCTCGTTGAAGAGCACCAGCCTGATGTCGTTCTAATGGATATTAATATGCCTAATATTAATGGTGTCCAAGCAACAGCTGACCTTGTTACGAACTATCCTGAGATCAATGTTGTCATACTATCTATCCATGATGATGAAAGCTATGTGACACATGCATTAAAAACAGGTGCAAAGGGCTACCTATTAAAAGAAATGGACTCAGACTCTTTAATAGAGGCCATTAAAGTAGTGAGCACGGGAGGGTCTTATTTACATCCCAAAATCACACATAATTTAGTACAGGAATATCGTCGGTTGTCACGGAATAGTAGTCGAAAACCACGTGTACAAAGAGGAATTAAATATAAGAAACCATTGCATATTCTAACGAAACGCGAATGCCAAGTCATTCAATTGATGGCAGAGGGGAACAGTAATCGGAAAATCTCAGAAACCTTATATATTAGTGAGAAAACGGTTAAAAACCATGTGAGTAATATTTTGCAAAAAATGAAAGTTAATGATCGAACACAGGCCGTAGTTGAGGCGATACGTAAAGGCTGGGTAGAAGTTATTTAATGTAAACACCCTGGTTTTTTCATGTGACCAGGGTGTTTTTAAAAGGAGAGCTACGATGAAAATTGCGGTAATGACAGATAGTACAGCATCGATAACAAAAGAATTGCAAGAACAGTATCAGATTCACGTCATTCCATTGAGTGTCGTCTTTGGGGAAGTTGCTTATCGAGAAGAAATTGACATTTCTACAGAAGAGTTCTATGAAAAATTAAAAGAGTCTGAGCGTTTACCGACGACATCACAACCCTCAATCGGTTTGATTGTGGAAAAGCTGAAAGAACTATCTGAAGACTATGATGCCATTATTTCTATTCATCTATCAAGTGAGATAAGCGGTACATATCAAGCGGTATGCAAGGCAGGAGAAATGACCGATAACATTGAGGTATATGCATTTGACTCAGAGTTAAGTGCAATGCCACAAGGGTTTTATGCAATAAAAGCAACTGAGCTCATTCGGAAAAATAAAACACCAGCTGAAATTATTGAAAATCTAACTGAAATGAAAACAAATATTAAGGCCTATTTTATGGTCGATGATTTAACTAATTTACAAAGGGGTGGCCGACTAAGCCATTCACAAGCATTAATCGGCAGTTTTTTACAAGTGAAGCCTATTTTACATTTCGTTGATAAGGTGATTGTTCCCTTCGAAAAGATACGCACACGGAAGAAAGCGATCAAGCGAATCATGGGAATGCTTGAAGAAGATGCAGCACAAGGCCTGGTTTCTAGAGTTGTGTTTATTCATAGCAATACCGAAGAATCTGCGATCGAACTTCGCGATGAGTTTGCGACACAATATCCAGACATTGAAACAATCATTAGTTATTTTAGCCCTGTGATTGGCACACATCTAGGTGAAGGGGCTATCGGTGTTTCCTGGCATAAATAAGCGAATCGTTTAATCAATGTTAATCATGAAATACGTGGAGTTCTAGCGCATTGTATGTTCTGCGCTAATTCTTCCTATATTAATGAATTTGTATGCGATAACAGATAAAAAGAGGTGACTTGATGTTTCAAATAAACAATCATCAAGAACTAGCCAACACTGAACCTGATCAATTGCTTGATTTAGCAAATCACTTTTTTGGAAAATTACTTACACGTCATGAAATTCCACTTCAAGAACCATTCTTCCAGCAACTCCTATCAAGCGCTTGCTTCACACCTACACCGTCAATTATCCAAAGACAATTTTATCATGAATGTCAACGTTGCTATAACCGCAAACGATCATTATTTGCGACACTCCCCTGTATATCATGCAAAGAAGATCATGTATACTGTCGAAAATGTATCTTAATGGGGAGGGTGATTGAATGTGAACCGCTTTATTATTGGTCAGGGGTGGAACCGATTTGGCCAGAAATTGAAAACCCATGTGCTTGGACTGGAAAGTTAACAGATGCCCAGGAACATGCAGCAAGGAGGATCTCTACGGCGGTCATAAACAGACAAAAAGAATTACTCGTATGGGGAGTTTGCGGCTCCGGGAAAACAGAGATGTTGTTTCCAGCAGTAACGCTGGGATTGGAGCGTGGGCAACGAATTTGTATTGCAACCCCGAGAACCGATGTTGTCCATGAGTTACTCCCCCGATTTAGTGAAGCCTTTCCGTCAGTTCGTGTTCAAGGACTTTATGGTGGAGGCGAGAAGGATGAGGGAAGAGCGCAAATCGTCATTACGACAACACATCAGTTACTTCGATACAAAGGAGCTTTTGAGATGATGGTCATTGATGAAATCGATGCCTTTCCTTATCATGCAGATCCCATGTTACCCTTGGCGACACAGCGGGCAAAAAAAAGAATGAGTACAACGATTTATTTAACCGCGACACCACGAAGAAAGCAAAGAATTCGTCTGCAATGGGGAAGATTACCCCATGTTTTTGTCCCCATCCGTTATCACGGTTACCCTTTGCCTGTTCCACGATTACAAATGAGTTTCTCTTTGAAAAGAGATTTAGCAAACCATCAACCCCCAGCATGTCTGTTGAACTGGCTTGATCAACGCGAAAATAAGCAACGACAATTACTCATTTTTGTACCAACCATCCCATTAGCGAAACAGCTAAGTGAACAACTCGCCCCTTTTTTAATCAATATAAATAACAGTCGCTCTTCCATCGACTTTGTTCATGCAGAAGATCATAATCGTGAGGAGAAAATCACGATGTTTCGAGAAAATAAAACACATATTTTACTGACAACGACAATATTAGAAAGGGGAGTCACCTTTCCGGCCATTGATGTTGCCGTTCTAGATGCAGGACATATTGTATTTGATGAAGCAGCATTGGTGCAAATTGCAGGAAGAGCAGGTAGAAGTCATCTGGATCCAACAGGTGAGGTTGTCTTTTTCCATGATGGAAAAACGAATGGTATGTATGATGCGATAGATTCCATTCACATGATGAATCATCGAGGAGGATTGTAAAAAAATGAACTGTCTATGGTGTGATGAGGAAGTCATTCCAGAACTCAGTTGGAAAAACATCGTGCTCTTATCAGAACCAAAGTCTCTTTGTGAACCGTGTGAAAAGCAGCTAAAAAAATTACAGGGGAAGCGCTGTATCAAATGTAGTCGTCAATCAACAGAAAGCATTTGCTTAGATTGTCAGTTTTGGGAAGAAGATGATCCTTTAGAATTTAATCGATCCGTTTACTCGTATAATCCGCATATTCGGGCTATGATCGCACAATGGAAATATCGCGGTGATTATATATTGGCACATCTATTTAAGCCATTATTTATCAGAACCTTTATAGAAGAGTACTCTTTCTTAATGAAGGAAGCATTACTGATCCCGATCCCATTGAGTGATGAACGGATTGAAGAGCGAGGGTTTAATCAAGCTAAAGTACTAGCGGATTTTTTGCCACTACCCAATCAAGATCTACTGACACGGATTCACCAAGAAAAACAAGCTAAAAAAACGCGATTTGAGCGAATCAGTGCAAATAATCCATTTATAATGAATGAACGAATCGATCAAAAGGTAATTCTTATTGATGATATGTATACAACAGGAACAACCCTGCGTCAGGCAAGTGTCGTATTAAGAGAACAAGGCTGCCCAGAGATATATTCCTTCACGCTTATTCGGAGTTAGTCTTTCTATGAATGGCGATAAATCGTAAAAGATGTCGAGTTTAAAATAAAGATATGTCTATAAGGTGCGCTCGTATAGACATTTGTAGCGCTTTTGGAGACTTGTGGATAGTTTAAGCAGGAAATTTACGTGGTAAAGTAGTATACTATAATCATAATGATAAGGGAGGACACTTACATGAAATATAACATTCGTGGTGAAAATGTAGAGGTTACAGAGGCTATACGTGAATATGTGAAAAAGAAGGTTAGCAAACTAGAAAGATACTTTGATACACCACCAACGTCCGATGTACATGTAAAGATAAGTGTCTATAATAATGAGCAGAGAATAGAAGTTACCATTCCGATGACTGATTTATTACTACGTGCTGAGGAAAGACACTATGATTTATATGCTGCCATTGACTTAGTTGTAGATAAGTTAGAAAGACAAATACGAAAATATAAAACAAAAGTAAACCGCAAATTTAGACAAAAAGGTGCTGCAAAACATGTTTTTGCTGAGTTAGAGAAAGAAGCTCAAGAAGCGAGACAAGAACAAGATGATGATGAAGTCGAAGTTGTTCGAACAAAACGATTTGATTTGAAGCCGATGGATTCAGAAGAAGCTGTATTGCAAATGAATATGTTAGACCATGCATTCTTTGTGTTTACAAATGCTGTTACAGGTGATACAAATGTTGTTTATCGCCGTAATGATGGACGTTATGGCTTAATTGAACCGAGCTAGACTAAAAAAATATTATTTAACAAAGCGATCCGCTCATTGGATCGCTTTTTAGATTGGAAAAATATTGTCGATATTTGTATGAAGTTATATTGAAAATGAAATATCTATGCAAAAAAGCTGGTAATTCTCAAAAACACCATTTTTATTGCTTGTAAAATGTTGTTTAGTGTAAAAAGACATGCGAATTGAGCTAGGAAAGCTTAAAATCACTATTGGCTATTAGTTAACAAGTCGTGGTATAAATGAATTAAGCATAAATGAAAGGTGGTATGGCATGAGGAAATACAGTAAGCGAGAGTTTGATGAACTGAGGATGAGGTTACAACAACATGAAGATTTAATTATTCAACTCGTAGAAATTACTGCAGCATCCAACCGTAAACTACATGTGCTAACGGAGGGGCAGACCGAATCTACACGTCAACAGAGTTTGCTTACTATTCATTCCCCGTAAAAAAGCTTTTACCTCATCACATCCTCATTTATAGTAAAAAGGATAGTTTATCATCAAACTATCCTTTTTATGCCTTTAAAACAAGAGAGAAAAGACGGCTATTGTGCCCAAGTAGTTGTCAGTATTGTTTAGAAAGTGTTATCATAATAAAAGAATGATACACAATTAACGAATTACTTAATAATAAATTGAGGTGCGTATATAAATGGCTGGATGGTTGAAAAGGATTTTTGGAGATGGAAATAAAAAACAGTTAAATCAGCTGGGAAAGATTGCGGATCAGATTGACGCATTAGAACCAGAATATGAAAAACTATCGGACGAAGACTTGCAGCAGAAGACTACAGAATTTAAACAGCGTTATGAGAATGGAGAAAGCATCGATGATATGTTAGTTGAAGCATATGCTGTCGTGCGGGAAGCCTCTAAACGCGTTTTGAAGATGCGTCCTTTTTATGTGCAACTTGTTGGTGCAATTGCACTGCATGAAGGTAATATTGCGGAAATGAAAACAGGTGAAGGTAAAACATTAGCCTCTACAATGCCAGCTTATTTAAATGCGATCTCTGGTAAAGGGGTACACATTATAACGGTTAACGAATACTTAGCCAGCCGTGATGCGGAAGATATGGGCATACTTTATGAGTATTTAGGACTTACAGTTGGTCTAAATGGTAATGGATTATCAAAAGAAGAAAAAAGGGTTGCATATGAATGTGACATCACATATGGGACGAATAATGAATTTGGATTTGATTATTTACGTGATAATATGGTCCTTTATAAAAATCAAATGGTACAGCGCCCTTTAAATTACGCCATTATTGATGAGGTTGACTCTATTTTAATCGATGAGGCGCGAACACCTCTGATTATTTCTGGATCGGCAGAAAAGTCAGCATCCATGTATCAACGCGCGAACACCTTTGTATCTACATTGAAAAGTGAAAAAGATTATACGTATGACGTAAAAACGAAAGGTGTTCAACTTACAGATGAAGGTATTAACAAGGCGGAACGTTTCTATTCATTAGAAAACTTATTTGATCTTGATCATGTTTCACTCATACACCATATTAATCAGGCTTTACGTGCACAAGTGTCGATGTTACGGGATACTGATTATGTAATTGAAGAAGAGCAAGTTGTCATTGTGGACCAGTTCACAGGGCGATTAATGAAGGGGCGTCGCTATAGTGATGGGCTCCATCAGGCGATTGAAGCAAAAGAAGGAATGCAAATTCAAAGTGAAAGTATGACACTCGCATCCATTACATTTCAAAACTTTTTCCGAATGTATAATAAGTTGGCAGGCATGACCGGGACAGCAAAAACGGAGGAAGAAGAGTTTAGAAACATATACAATATGGATGTTATTGCGATTTCTACAAACCAACCTATTATTAGAGATGATCGAGCCGACTTGATTTATAAGTCCATCGAGGGTAAGTTTCAGGCAGTTGTCAATAATATTAAAGAACGTCATGAGGCTGGGCAACCAGTGCTTGTTGGAACCGTTGCTGTTGAGACATCTGAGCTTATCTCACAGTTGCTCACGAAATCACGTGTGAAGCATAATGTACTGAATGCGAAAAACCACTACCGTGAAGCTGAAATTATTGAGAATGCGGGTGAGAAAGGCGCCATAACAATTGCGACAAACATGGCTGGACGTGGTACGGATATCAAATTAGGTGAAGGTGTTGTCGAGGCTGGCGGGCTTGCCGTCATTGGTACAGAACGGCATGAATCACGCCGTATTGATAATCAGTTAAGAGGTAGGGCTGGGCGACAGGGTGATCCAGGAATATCGCAATTCTTCTTATCAATGGAAGATGATTTAATGCGCCGATTTGGCTCCGATAACTTAAAGGGTATGATGGATCGATTAGGTATGGAGGATGATCAGCCAATTGAGAGTAAGATGGTTTCTCGTGCAGTAGAATCAGCACAGAAACGTGTAGAAGGGAATAACTTTGATGCTCGTAAGACAGTTCTATCCTATGATGATGTGTTACGTGAGCAAAGAGAAATTATTTATAAACAACGTTTTGAAGTAATTGAATCTGAGGGCGGAGAGCTCCGTGAGATCATCGAACAAATGATTGTATCAACTCTTAACCGTGTTATTCATACGCATACACAGGATGATGATGAATCAAACTGGAATCTAAAAGCGATTATCGAATATGTACATGGAAGTTTACTCAATCAGGAAGATATCTCAGTTACTGATATAGCAGGGAAAGAACCTGAAGAAATCGAATCCTTTATTATGGAAAAGGTTCGAAAAGCTTATGACGAGAAAGAAGAAGAATTAACGCTTGAACAGATGCACGAATTTGAAAAGGTTATTTTATTACGTACTGTAGATACGAAATGGATGGACCATATTGATCAAATGGATCAACTACGACAAGGTATTCATCTACGTGCATACGGGCAAGATGATCCATTACGCGAATACCAAACAGAAGGATTCCAAATGTTTGATACGATGATAACGAGCATTGAAGAAGAAGTATCACGGTATGTGATGAAGGCTCAAATCCGTGAAAATTTGCAACGAGAAGAAGTAGTAAAGGATACACAGGCAGTTGCAGGCGGGCAGGAAGAACAGAAGAAAACGCGTAAACCATTTGTAAGAAAAGTGAGTGTAGGTAGAAATGAACCGTGTCCATGTGGTAGTGGTAAAAAATATAAACATTGTCATGGAAACTAAGAAAGTTTCTAAATCGACTGTTGATTAATTTGAAATTCATTAAATAGAGGTGTAAATGATGGAATTAGTTGAAATCAAACAAGAGTTAAATAAAATGGCCTCGCGTATCGCTGAGTTTAGGGGGTCACTTTGACGTAGAAGCGAGCAGCGACCGAATCCATGAGTTAGAACTACAAATGTCTGCTCCCAGCTTTTGGGATGACCAAGAGAACGCTCAAAAAGTGATTCACGAAACCAATCATCTAAAAGGATCTGTAGAAACATTTGAACAACTTGTCAATCGATTAGAAGACTTAGAAATAACACATGAACTAGTGAAGGAAGAGAATGATGAAGAGCTGTTAAAAGAGCTCAATCAAGGCGTTTTATCTCTCTTTGATGATGTGAATGCTTATGAATTGGAACACCTTCTAAATGAACCGTATGATGCGAATAACGCAATTCTTGAGCTACATCCGGGTGCTGGTGGAACGGAATCACAAGACTGGGCAAGCATGTTACTGCGTATGTACCAACGGTGGGCCGAGCAGAAAGGTTTCACAGTAGAAACATTGAACTATTTACCAGGCGATGAAGCAGGGGTAAAAAGTGTTACCTTACTCATTAAAGGACATAATGCTTATGGATATTTGAAAACCGAAAAAGGGGTTCACCGTCTCGTAAGAATATCGCCTTTTGATTCATCTGGGCGACGTCATACATCATTCGTATCTTGTGATGTGATGCCAGAAATGACGGATGATGTCGATATTGAAATAAAAAGTGATGAACTGAAGGTTGATACATACCGCTCCAGTGGTGCGGGTGGTCAGCATGTTAATACAACCGATTCGGCAGTTCGAATTACACATATTCCTACTGGTATCATTGTTACGTGTCAAACAGGTCGATCGCAACTGAAAAACCGTGACGATGCAATGAAGATGTTGAAGGCGAAACTGTATCAACGGGAGATTGACCGTCAACAAGAGGAATTATCGAAAATTCGTGGTGAACAAAAGGACATCGGTTGGGGAAGTCAAATTCGTTCTTATGTTTTTCATCCCTATTCAATGATCAAGGACCATCGTACAGGTCTGGATATTGGAAATGTGCAACAGGTAATGGATGGTGATATTAATCCATTTATTGATGCATATCTACGGACACAGCTATCTTAATGCATCGTGAATCTTATGCATTGAAGGCCATTATTCCATGTCATAAATTTGTCATAAACAGTGTGATCCATTGGAGTATAAGGGATCTCATCGATTTTGCTTAGTTAAGAGATGTGACATTGGTTTTAAACCACTGTATTTAGGTTATAATAGATAATGATGGGTTTTATAATACATTTGTAGGGAGGAGACTATTATATGAAAAAATGGTTAGTAGCAATTCTATTTGGAACAGTTTTAACACTGGGTGCATGTGGTGGCGGCGACGATGGCGCAGACGATAATGCGAGTCCTGATGGAGAAACAGTAGATACTGCCGCAGGTGAAGAGGTATATAAAAGCAGTTGTGCCTCATGCCATGGCGGAGATTTGACAGGCCAATCTGGTCCAGCTTTAGATACGATCGGTGATAAATATACAGCAGACGAAATTGAAGATATTGTAGAAAATGGTACTGGCAGTATGCCAGCACAATCACAAGTATCTGATGATGATCGTGCAGAAGTTGCAAGCTGGTTAGCCGATAAAAAGTAATCGATTAAGTGAATGAATTTCATAATTACCGTAACGAGCTATGCGGATATAGCTATAAATAGGGATTATGAAATTCATTAAAGTATATAAAACTTGAAACTCGATTCATAAATATTATTTATGGATCGAGTTTTTTGATGCTTATGAGTAAAAATATTCACATGACAATGATTTTAATTTTCAGTGTATTTTAATAATAGCATCTTCCATATAAACCCTTCATTTCCATAAAAGAGACAAAATATTTCAGAATCATCGTGTTTATTTGAGATTGAAACATAAATGTAATAAAAATGAATCAAAAAAGCTGTAGAAAGATGTTATACTATATTGAGTGTTCTACCATACATAATTAAAAGCTTATAAAAACGTAAGTGAACATAATTTTTTAAGATTATAATAAAGGTGAATCGATATAAATGATAATAATGAGAGATGTAACAAAAAAGTATGATAATGGGGTCACAGCGCTAAAGGGAATAACGATAAACATTGATCGAGGCGAATTTGTCTATATTGTTGGACCAAGTGGGGCTGGAAAATCAACATTTGTAAAATTAATGTATCGAGAAGTTAAACCATCTGAAGGGCAATTAATTATTGATGGACAGGAATTAGGAGAGTTAAAAGAGAAGGAAGTGCCTTTCTTACGAAGACAAATCGGTGTGATCTTTCAAGATTTTAAACTTCTATCAAAACTAACAGTCTATGAAAATGTTGCTTTTGCTTTAGAAGTAATTGAAGAGGATCCGAAAAAAATACGTGGCCGGGTAATGGAAGTTTTAGAACTTGTTGGATTGAAAAATAGGACACGGTCTATTCCGGATGAACTATCTGGGGGCGAACAACAAAGGGTAGCGATTGCAAGAGCGATTGTTAATAATCCTAAAATCGTAATTGCAGATGAACCGACTGGGAACTTAGACCCTGAAACATCCTGGGAAATCATGCGAATTTTTGAGGAGATCAACTTTAGAGGCACAACTATCGTGATGGCAACACATAGTAAAGAAATTGTGAACACAATTAAAAAACGAGTGATTGCGGTAGAAACTGGATCCATTGTGCGGGACGAAGATCGAGGGGATTATGGCTATGATATTTAGTGCATTGAAGCGTCATTTCAGAGAAGGTTTTAGGAGTATATTTCGTAATGGGTGGATGACCGTTGCTTCTGCAGGGGCGGTTACGATGACATTGATTTTAGTTGGGGTGTTTCTAGCCTTAATTTTAAATTTGAATGAAATTGCAAATAAAATAGAATCAGATGTTGAAATTAAAGTCCTTATCGACCGAACAGCTGATGAAGAAGAGATAAAAGAACTAGGTTTAGAGATTGAGAGTATTAAAGCAATCGATAGCATGTTTTTCGCTTCGAAGGACGATGAGTTAAAAGACTTAATTAAAAGTATGGGAGATGAAGGGGATTCTTGGTCATTATTTGAACAAGATAATCCATTGAACCATGCTTATTTAGTACGAGCCCATGAGCCAGAGGATATTGAAGGAATAGCCGCAAAAATTGAGGTTCTCCCAGGTGTTGAGGAGATTAACTATGGGGAAGATGTCGTAGATCGATTATTCGAGTTTAATAAATATGCACGAACGATTGGTCTTGTTTTAGTTGTCGGTCTCGTATTGACCGCCATATTCTTAATCTCGAATACAATTAAAATAACAATCATGGCGAGAAGTACGGAAATTGGAATTATGAAACTAGTTGGTGCAACAAACAAGTTTATAAGATGGCCATTCTTCATCGAAGGGATGTTGTTGGGACTACTAGGCTCAATTATACCTGTTGCGAGTGTACTTGCTGGTTACTATTACTTGGATACACGGATAAGTGAAAAAATCACCTTTAGTTTCGTAGAGTTACTACCATTCAATCCATTTGCATGGCAGTTATCACTATTGATATTGGGTATTGGAATGTTTATTGGCATGTGGGGCAGTGTCATGAGTGTCCGTAAGTTTCTTAAAGTATAGGCAACGATAAATCAAATAAAAAAAGAGAAAAAGATGAGAGAGAGAGAAAACATCTGAGAAGGTCTTGAAGTTTTAAATTTTGAAAGGGGAATACGGGAATGAATCGCAATGCATTTTACATACTTGGTTTTCTATTAACATTGACATTGATTATCGCAGGTCCAAATCAAATAGCTGCGGAATCGACCAGTAATTTGGATGAAAAGATTGATGAACTAGAAAGAAACGAAGATAAACTAAAAGATGAAAAAGGAACAATTAATGAGGACAAGAAGAAAACAGAAGGCAAAATGGAGAAAAACGAAAATAAACAAAAAACAGTGGCTGATGAGGTCAATGATATCAATGAAGAATTAGTAGATACAGAAACATCTATTGAAGATAAAGAAACCGAGATCACGGCAACAAATGATGAAATAGAAGAGTTAGACACACAAATAGAAACATTAAAAGAGGAAATTACCGAACTGGAAGAACGGATTAAAAAACGTGAGGAACTACTCAAGGAACGTCTACAAGCCATCCAGAAAACAGATGGAGCAATGGGGTATGTGGAAGTCATCTTGGGATCTACCAGTTTCGCAGATTTTATTAGTCGTTCAGCAGCGGTGAATACCATTATGGACCAGGATAAGTCGATTATGGAGGAACAAGCGGAAGATCAGGCTTCCTTAGAAGATAAAAAAATAGCGATTGAAGACAAGAGAATTGAAACGGAAGACAAGAAACTCGCTTTAGAAGATCAAAAAAGTGAACTTGTAGCATTAAAGTCAACATTGGATGAACAAATGGACGAAAGAGAAACATTAATGGTGCAACTTGAAGAGGAGCACGGCGATTTAGAAGAATATCAACTGACGTTAACTGAAGAAGAAAGTATCTTAGCAGCTGAAGCTTCAGCGATTGAAAAAGCGAAGTCACTGGCTAAAGAAGAAAAGTCGAATCTGGAGCAGTTGGCAAAAGAAGAAGCAGCACGTGAGGCGAAAGAAGAGGAAGAACGTATCGCACAACAGGAAGCTGAGCAGAAAGAGAAAGAAGAGAGTGCTAAGAGTACGAAGAGTGCGAAGAGCAATAACAGTACGAAGAGTACCAAGAGTACGAAGAGCACAAAGAGTAATAACAGTGGTAGTAAAGCAGTGGCCGCGAGTGAAACAACTCCAAGTAGCCCACCACAAAATAGTGGTGGCGGTGGTGGTGGAGGCGGAGGCGGTACATTTATCATGCCTTCAGCGGGTGGCGTAACATCCGAGTATGGATGGAGAACACATCCAATTCATGGTGGTACAAAACTTCACGCAGGTATGGATATCGGTGTTGGCATAGGATCATCTGTCAAAGCTGCCGCATCTGGTGTCGTTTCAACAGTAGGTTCAATGGGTGGATATGGGAATGTTGTTATAATTTCACATAGTATTAATGGGAAATCATATACAACACTGTATGCACATTTAAATAGCCAGTCAGTTTCAGTAGGCCAAAGTGTAAGCCAAGGGCAAGAAATTGCGAAAAGTGGAAATACAGGGGCTTCAACTGGACCACACTTGCATTTTGAAATACATCAAGGCGGTTATGGAAATCCAGTTAACCCAAGAAATCATATGTAGTAGGAATTTGATGTATTTGCAATTGCGTTAAATAGAAGATAATATGAAAGGCATCACATATAAGATGTGATGCCTTTTTTAAATATCATAACGTATAATAAAATGTACGTGAATGACATAATATAATATAACTCAAAAACGTACGAATTATAAACACTGGGGTGAAAAGATGAACGTTAAAAAGCAATCCATTTTCCTTATCCTGTTAGCTGCTTTATTAGTAGGATTTATTGGGGCCTATACAGCTGTAAAAGTCACAGAACCCAATACGAATACAGAGCAGAAACAAGATCAGGTTGGGAAGACGAAGGATAATACTGAAGAATCAGCGGAATTATCGACTGAAGTTCCAGAAGACATGACAAAGGTTACACAAGCTTATAATTTAATACAGGAGCATTATGTAGAAGATGTTGATGAAAAGGAACTTTTAGAAGGTGCGATTCAGGGGATGCTGGAAACGTTGGACGATCCCTACAGTACATATATGGATGTAGAATCGATGGAGAATTTCAATGAGCAAATTGAGTCCTCCTTTGAAGGTATCGGTGCTGAAGTTAGCATGGTCAATGGACAAGTAACCATAATTGCACCCATTAAAGACTCGCCAGCGGAACACGCGAGCTTAAAACCGAATGACCAAATCTTAAGTATTGATGATGAAGATTTAAAGGGATTAGATTTAAATGAAGCAGTCGAAAAAATCCGTGGTGAAAAGGGGTCGGAGGTAACATTAGAGATTAAACGTCCAGGTGTATCTGATCCATTTAATGTTGTTGTAACACGAGATAAAATTCCACTCGAGACTGTCTATTCAGATTTGCAAACGATAGATGGTAAAAAGACAGGGATTTTAGAATTAACGTCATTCTCGGAAACAACGGCGGATGATTTTGCAAAAGAGCTAGAGAAGTTAGAGGCTAAAAATATTGAAGGATTAGTGATTGATGTCCGTGGTAATCCTGGTGGACTACTTGATGCAGTTGAGGAGATTATGGAACACTTCATAACGAAAGATCAACCATATGTTCAAATTGAAGATAAATCTGGGGATAAACAACCGTATTTTTCAAGTTTATCGGAGGAGAAGGAGTACCCAATTAATGTGCTCATTGATGAAGGTAGTGCCTCAGCCTCAGAAATTCTTGCTGTAGCAATGAAAGAAACAGATCATGAAATAATTGGAGAAACAAGTTTTGGAAAAGGTACTGTTCAACAAGCTGTACCTTTAGGAGATGGAAGTACAATCAAGTTAACATTCTTCAAATGGCTTTCTCCAAAAGGAACATGGATTCATGAAGATGGGGTTGAGCCAACGATTGAGAAAAAACAACCTGATTATTATTATACGAACCCTGTTCAACTTGATAAAACATTGGAATTCGATGATACAAATGAAGACATTAAAAATGTCCAAATCATGCTAATTGGGTTGGGCTATGAGACAGACCGTAAAGATGGATTTTTTGATAAAGATACAGAGAAATCTGTCCAATCATTTCAAGAGGATCATGATTTAAAAGTTACCGGAAAAATTGATGAGAAAACAGCTGGTTCAATTGAAGCTGAAATTATTGATAAAATACGCAATGGTGAAGATGATCAACAATTAGAAGAAGCTTTAGACGTATTATATAAATAAAAAACGATTTAGGTAAACCCGAATGATGGTTTAAGTTTAATCCATCATTCGGGTTTTTTGTGGGGAATGGGGTATCCTTTGGTTCATTCACTCGTGAAAAATTCGCTTTGTAAATATCAATCTGATCCAATCGTGCGTTAATTTATGGTATGATTGAGATACATATAAAGAAACTGCCAATAAAGTGGTATAGTTGGAGGGGATCCTATGGTAGAGTCATGGTTAATCGAATTCGTAATAGCTATTGGCAAGGTTTTTTTGAATCCGTTATTATATTGGGTAATCTTATTTATGATGATTGTTGGATATAATCGGGTTAAACGTGAAAGATTACAATTTGGCTCGAAAGTATTTGATTATTTTACAGAGCGGAAAAATACGAGGTCGCTTTCCATTTGTGCTGGTCTGGTGATCTCCTTATTATCGCTAGGTATTGGTGTCGTATTTACATATGAAACAATCATGCTATTGAGTACTGTCATCATTATTCTGAGTATCGTGTCCAGATTCAATCTTTTATCAGCAAGTTATACAATTGGTATTACCTATTTATTAATCCTCTTATCACCACTTATCCTAGAAAATCAATCATATGTTTCACCTGATTTATTTGCTAATGTGAACGTACTAAGTTTGCTGTTTTTATTGGGTATCTTCTTATTTGTAGAGGCGATCTTGCTCGTACGTATGAAGCGGAATGATGCATATCCGGAATTATCCTTAAGTGACCGCGGAATTTGGATTGGACAACTCCGACTTAAAAAATTGAGTCTGATCCCATTCTTTGTATTGATTCCACATGGTTTAATTTCGTCCTTCGCACCTTATTGGCCTTCCATATCAATTGGTGAGGAGAAGTATGGTTTATTGCTCGTTCCGTTTATAATAGGATTCGATCATATTGTAAAAGGAAGTTTACCACAAGTTGCCGCAAAGCGTCTTGCGAAGTCAATTAGTCTATTAGGTGTGATCGTACTTGCGATCGCAATTGGGAGTATATATGTTTCCTGGTTATCATTTGTTGGCATTATAATCGCTATTTTAGGGAAAGAATATATCAATTATCGTCATCGCATGAAGGATCAAGAACTGCGTCCTTATTTCAATCAAATCGATGGGGCATTGAAAGTATTGGCAATTATTCCGGGTTCTCCAGCAGATCGATTGCAACTTTTAGTCGGTGAAACGATAGCTAAAGTGAATGGACAGACAGTAAGAAGTACCGATGAATTCTATGCGGCGGTACAAGCGAGTGGGGCTTCATTTAAATTAGATGTTCTAGATGATGCGGGAGAAGTACGATTTGTGCAAAGCGCTATTTATGAAGGGGATCATCATAAACTAGGGATTCTATTTGCAAAAAAACCTTATCGTATGACTCCCAACAAAAAAACAGCTTAAACCAAGTATGTGGTGGTTTGGTTCTGATTGATAAAGGGAGGTGAGCAACTGATTAAATTCGTTGTTTACCTTCCTTTATGTTTTAGAAAAGATTGTGGTTAAAATAATTTTATCATGAACAAGGAGGGAATGAATTTCATAATTACCGTAACCAGCTATACAACTACATATTGGAGCGATATAGCTATAAATTGGGATTATGAAATTCATTAAGAGGGTATAATCATTAAAAGAAAATGAAAGCTAGAAAGTAGAATATTTGTTCGTATATATGTTAAAATGAATATAGGAAATTGCTTCGAAAAAAAGAAGAGATTGAACTCTTTATCTAATAAATGATCGATTTAAACAGTAAACGGAGGCTCATCTTGCTATGGATAAATTTGAACTTGTGGCTGATTATAAACCAAATGGGGATCAGCCGAAGGTAATTGAACAACTAGTAGAAAGAATCAAGTCAGGTCAACACCATCAAACCTTATTAGGGGCGACAGGGACAGGTAAAACGTTCACTGTCTCTAATGTCTTAACGGAAATAAATCGACCGACACTTGTGATGGCTCATAATAAAACCCTTGCTGGACAATTGTATAGTGAGTTTAAAGAGTATTTTCCGAACAATGCGGTTGAATATTTTGTGAGCTTTTATGATTACTACCAGCCTGAGGCATATGTCCCATCAACAGATACATTTATAGAGAAAGATGCTAGTATCAATGATGAAATAGATAAACTTCGCCACTCCGCAACAGCTTCACTTTTTGAAAGACGTGATGTGTTAATCGTTGCCAGTGTTTCATGTATATATGGATTAGGTTCGCCAGAGGAATATGGGAACCATATGTTGTCATTGCGATTAGGAATGGAAAAAGATCGCGATGAATTATTACACGATCTCGTTTCCATTCAATATGCCCGTAATGATATTGATTTCCAGCGTGGAACCTTCCGGGTGCGGGGTGATTCAATTGAAATTATTCCAGCCTCAAGGGAAGAACATTGTATTCGAATTGAATTTTTTGGAGATGAAATTGATCGAATGCGTGAAGTTCATGCGTTAACTGGAGAGATTATTGGTGATCGAGATCATGTTGCGATCTTTCCGGCCTCACACTTCGTTACGGGTGAAGAGAAGCTTAAGAAAGCAATTGTAAATATTGAACATGAATTGGATGAACAGTTGAAGAAGTTAAGAGCGGATAATAAATTACTTGAGGCACAACGACTAGAGCAGCGAACGAATTATGATTTAGAAATGATGCATGAAATGGGTTTTTGTTCAGGGATCGAAAACTATTCAAGGCATCTATCCTTACGTGAAGCAGGCTCAACACCCTATACATTATTTGATTACTTTCCAGATGACTTCTTAGTCGTTGTCGATGAATCCCACGCAACATTGCCACAAGCCCGAGGAATGTACAATGGTGACCAAGCACGAAAGAAAATGCTTGTTGATCATGGATTTCGCTTACCATCTGCATTAGATAATCGGCCGTTAAAGTTTGAAGAGTTTGAAGAGAAAACAAATCAATTGATTTATGTATCAGCAACACCTGGCGATTATGAGATGGAACATTCACCAGAAATGATCGAACAAATTATTCGTCCCACTGGTTTACTAGATCCAGAAATAGATGTTCGGAAAATTGAAGGACAAATTGATGATCTTATCGGTGAGATTAATGACCGCGTGGAAAAAGGTGAAAGGGTTCTTGTTACCACCTTAACGAAGCGGATGTCAGAGGATTTAACAGACTACTTAAAAGAAATCGGTATTAAAGTTGCTTATTTGCATTCGGATATCAAAACACTTGAGCGAACGGAGATCATCCGCGATTTAAGGGTGGGTACGTACGATGTTTTAATTGGAATTAACTTGTTAAGGGAAGGTCTGGATATACCAGAAGTATCATTAGTCGCGATCCTTGATGCGGATAAAGAAGGTTTCTTGCGTTCTGTGAGATCACTTATTCAAACGATGGGGCGCGCAGCCCGTAATGAAAATGGTAGAGTCATTATGTATGCTGATCGGATCACAGATTCAATGCAAGTCGCCATTGATGAAACGAATCGACGGCGCACCATTCAAAAAGCTTATAATGAGGAACATCATATTGTTCCAACGACAATTAAGAAGGAAATTCGTGATGCGATACGAGCTACAATTGTGGCGGATGGGCAAGAGGAATATGAGGTCAAACTAAGCAATATGGAAAAATTACCTGCTAAGGAAAAAGCACATGTCATTGAGCAAATGGAAGAAGAGATGAAAGGAGCAGCAAAAGTACTTGATTTTGAAAGAGCGACAGAATTGCGGGATATTATATTGGAACTCAAAACATAAGGAATCATCACATCGCTTCTCGGTAATTCTTTAAAATTATTCGCTTTGTTGGTTGTATTTCAAGTAAAGATGATTCGAAACAGGTCACTAATTAATGTGGAAGGATGACGCGTTCATGCCTAAGAAATCAATTCGTATACAAGGTGCACGAGCACATAATTTAAAAAATGTTGATATAAAAATACCTAAGAATAAACTAGTCGTCATAACAGGCTTATCAGGATCAGGAAAATCATCACTCGCATTTGATACGGTTTATGCAGAGGGACAACGGCGTTATGTTGAGTCATTGTCTGCCTATGCACGACAGTTCTTAGGGCAAATGGACAAACCAGATGTTGACTTGATTGAAGGTCTGTCACCAGCGATTTCAATCGACCAAAAGACAACGAGTAAAAATCCACGATCAACGGTTGGTACGATCACTGAGATTGCTGATTATTTACGCTTATTATTCGCCCGTGTTGGGCGACCAACATGCCCAACACATGGGATTGAAATTAGTTCTCAAACGGTACAGCAAATGGTTGATCGAATTCTAGAGTATCCTGAACGGACTAGACTACAAATATTGGCTCCTGTAGTGACAGGTAAAAAAGGCGAACATATAAAAATATTTGAAAAGTTGCAACGAGAAGGATATGTTCGAATTCGTGTCAACGGTGAAATGCAAGAAGTTACCGATGAGATTGAATTGGATAAAAATAAAGAGCATTCAATTGAAGTCGTTGTTGACCGCATTATTGTAAAAGAAGGTGTTGCGGGACGATTAAGTGATTCAATTGAAACAGCGTTACCACTTGGCGAAGGGAAAATAATTGTTGATGTGAATGGGGAAGAAGAGCTTGTATTTAGTGAGAAACATGCTTGTCCAATCTGTGGATTTTCCATTCGCGAACTTGAACCACGTCTATTTTCATTTAATGGACCATATGGAGCGTGTTCAACGTGTGATGGCCTCGGCACGAATTTAGAGGTTGATCTTGACCTTCTCATCCCAGACTGGGAAAAGACCTTAAATGAACATGCAATCGCTGCTTGGGAACCGATCAGTTCACAGTACTATCCGCAGTTACTCAAAAGTGTATGTAAACATTATGAAATTGATATGGATATTCCAGTAAGCAAGATCCCAAAAAGACAATTGAATAGAATATTAAAAGGAAGCGGTAGAACAAAAATCCATTTCTATTATGTCAATGACTTTGGCAGGGTTCATGATAATATGATTCAATTTGAAGGTGTGTTACATAATATCGCTCGCCGCTATAGAGAAACTTCATCAGACTATATTCGTGACACATTAGAAAAATATATGGCCCAAACAGATTGCCCAACTTGCAGTGGATATCGGTTAAATGAACAAGCACTTTCCGTGAAAATAGATAAGCACCATATGGGGGAAGTTACAAATTATTCAATTACGGAAGCGCAAGACTTCTTTAAGCATCTGGAATTAACCCAAAAAGAGCAACAAATTGCGACGATGATTTTAAAGGAAATAAGTGATCGCTTGGATTTCCTAGATAATGTCGGGCTTGATTATTTAACATTATCACGTTCTTCAGGAACGCTTTCAGGTGGAGAAGCTCAACGAATTCGACTTGCTACACAGATTGGTTCAGCGCTGACAGGGGTATTGTATGTACTTGACGAACCATCCATCGGGCTTCATCAGCGTGATAATGATCGGTTAATTACAACGTTGAAACAAATGCGTGACCTAGATAATACCGTCATTGTTGTGGAGCATGACGAGGACACGATGCTCGCTGCTGATTGGCTCATCGATATCGGGCCTGGTGCAGGTGACCATGGTGGGGAAATCATCGCAAGTGGAACACCTAAGCAAGTGATGAGACAAAAGAAATCCTTAACAGGACAATATTTGTCGGGTGAGAAGTTTGTCCCCTTACCTGCGGTGCGACGTGAACGAGATGAACGGTATATTGAGGTTGTTGGTGCGCAGGAAAACAATTTGAAGAATATCACGGTTCAGTTTCCAATCGGCCTTATGACGGTTGTCACAGGTGTATCCGGTTCGGGTAAAAGTACATTAGTTAATGATATTTTATATAAGTCATTGGCAAAGCAATTGTATCGCGGAAAACATAGACCAGGTAAACATAAACAAATCAATGGGATTGACCAGATCGAGAAAGTTATCGCGATTGATCAGTCGCCAATTGGACGAACACCACGATCGAATCCGGCAACATATACAAGTGTTTTTGATGATGTGCGGGATGTGTTTGCCCAAACAAATGAAGCCAAAGTTAGAGGATATAAAAAAGGGCGCTTTAGTTTCAATGTGAAAGGCGGACGTTGTGAGGCCTGTCGTGGGGATGGTATCCTTAAAATTGAAATGCACTTTCTACCAGATGTCTATGTTCCATGTGAGGTGTGTGATGGTTCAAGATATAATCGTGAAACATTAGAAGTTGAATACAAGGGGAAAAACATCGCTGATATTCTAGATATGAGAATAGAAGAAGCGTTAGAATTCTTTACTAATATTCCAAGATTAAAGCGAAAGTTACAAACTATCTTTGATGTTGGATTAGGGTATATTAAGTTAGGCCAGTCAGCGACTACGCTATCAGGGGGTGAAGCACAGCGAGTGAAGTTGGCGAGTGAGCTACACAAGCGCTCAGATGGAAAGTCTTTTTATATTTTAGATGAGCCAACTACAGGACTACATGCTGATGATATTACTCGGTTATTATTGGTCCTACAAAAGCTTGTTGATAATGGTGATACGGTCGTCATCATTGAGCATAATTTGGACGTCATTAAAACAGCGGATCACCTCATTGATCTTGGTCCAGAAGGCGGTGACCGTGGTGGGGAAGTGCTTGCAACAGGAGCACCAGAGGAAATTGCAACCGTCAAAAACTCATACACAGGTCATTATTTAAAGCATATTCTAGAAAGAGATCGAAATCGAATGGAAGACATGATTGCCAAAAAGGAACAATTAACGATAAAATAACGCGCATCCTACAATGGTAGGTGATTGCACTTCTTTTTCATGATTCTATCGGAACAAGAGGCTGCACTTTAAAGCCAAATATTTTGACCCTTAACGGTCGTTTAGGTAAAATGAATTTCATAATTACCGTAATCAGCTATGTTATTTTGATATGTTGTTGTAAACGAATCAATACAACTATCTGTCGAAGTGACATCGTTATAAATAGGGATTATGAAATTCATTAAGGTAAAGTGAACAAAGAAGATCGTTGGGAGGTAGAGAGATGAAACCAATTGAAATAGATAATGTACAAGATTTATTAAATCGTTACACAAATAAACCGGTTTATGTTCATCTGGAAACAACAAATGGTGCTTATGCGAGCCATTTTGATAATAAAGGTATTAATGTTGGTGCCTATATTCGTAATGCAAAAGTTTCTTTCACACAGGCTAAAATAGTCGGTAATGGAATCGCATATCGTGTTGGCCTGAAAATGGAAATGGGTTGGATTTATGCAGAAGGGTTAACAGATTGGACAATTCATGGAGAAGAGCAACTTTTATTTGCCGGACATGATCCGACAGGAAGATTAATGGTTGCTTTGCAAATAAGTGAACACCCATTTGACTATTAAAAAACGAAGAAACTATAAATCTTAACTTATATATAATACGGGTTCTGAGTAGTTATGAAGAGGATAGGTGATAGAATTGGAAAAACACGTCGTCATTATTTATCCACATCCAGATGATGAATCATTTGGTGCGGGTGGCTCCATTATAAATTATCGCAAACAAGGTGTGCCTGTTACTTATTTATGTGGTACATTAGGTGAGATGGGACGGAATATGGGATCACCTACTTTCGCTAATCGGGAAACATTACCAGAGATTAGGAAACGAGAGATGGAGGAAGTAGCAGATCACCTTGATATTGATTTTCGTTTATTAGGTTATCGAGACAAAACAATTGAGTATGAAGATAAACATGAAGTTGCAACACATATAAAAGGGATACTTGAGGAGATTAATCCGAGCTTAGTGATTACACATTATCCTGATTATGCGGTTCACCCTGATCATGATGCATTGGGAGCTGCAGCGATTGAAGCCGTGAGACTAATGGATCCCGAAAAGAGACCAACCGTTTGGGCACAGGCGATCACGAACGATTTCAAAAAGGTTCTTGGAGAGCCGGATGTCACCCATGATGTTAGAGAAATTTTTGATCAAAAATTAGATGCTATCCTCGTTCATAAATCACAAGTGCAAGGAATGTTGGAGCAAATGCAAGATAGTGATGAAGCAACTGAAACGATCAAAGGGGACTTGCAAAAACGGCTAGGACTCGAACAATTCTATATTTGGAGTTTTGATTAGTTAATGAATTTCATTCTAGCAAGTGATTGATTTAGATCAAGCTTATTTAAAATGATGGTAAATCTCCGCATTTATAATTTGAATGGAATAGATAAAATGCGGGGAGCGTACCTTCTATTGATCCTTATTATAAGTACAGAAAGGGGTTCACTCGTTATGAAACGCTTATACCGATCACGTGATGAACGAATGGTTGCGGGAATATTAGGTGGAATTGCACAACATTTTAATATCGATCCGACCATTATTCGATTGGCCTTTGTGCTTGGTTTGTTTATTAGTTTTGGTGGCTTGCTCTTTGTCTATTTTATGGGGGTTATTATTATCCCGAATGAATGGGAGATACGCTAATGTTTTTACGATGGTTTTTATCTGTGTTTTTAAATGCCATTGCCTTAATTGTTGTGGCACAATTATTTGAATCCTTTACATTAGCAGGGTTTGGGCCAGCGTTATTCGCAAGTGTTATCTTATCCATTTTGAATATCATTGTTAAACCAATCTTAATCGTTTTAACATTGCCCATTACAATCATATCACTGGGCTTTTTCCTTTTTGTTATTAATGCGATTACGCTGATGATCACTCAAGGACTAATGGATTCATCTTTTGTGATTGATGGCTTTGGCACAGCAATTATTGCTGCTATCTTGATCGCTATTTTAAATTTGTTTTTAAATGGCCTCATAAAGGATGTTAGAAGATAAAGCTGTTTATTTTTCGAATGTTTATGCGGTAACATGCTTGACATGCTTAAAAGAAAGCGCTATGATTATATATAAGTTAATAACGTCTATCTGCAGGTGGCGGACTTCTGGAGACCCACACGAAACCGTATTTTCCACATGGAAAATACGCTACTCGTGTGGGTCTTTTTATTTAAAAAAAGCATATATTGAATTAAACTAAATTATGGGGTGGTTGTATTGTCAGAGTTTATGGGAGAACTGTTAGGGACAATGGTGCTCGTTATTTTTGGAGTTGGTGTTGTTGGTGGTGTTCTTTTAAGGTGGTCAAAGGCAGAAGATGCTGGGTGGGTTGTGATTACATTAGGTTGGGGACTTGCTGTCGTTATGGGTGTTTATGTTTCTGGCACCGTATCAGAAGCACATATCAACCCAGCTGTAACACTTGGTTTCGCATCAATAGGGGAATTTCCATGGAGCAAAGTACCTATGTATATTACAGCGCAAATGATAGGTGCTATACTAGGAGCAACAATTGTATTTTTTAATTATTTAGCACATTGGGGAAAAACAAAAGATCAAGCTGCAAAATTAGCTGTTTTTGCGACGGCACCAGGAACTTCTTCAGAAGTGAGAAATCCATTATCAAACTTAGTAAGTGAAATAATTGGAACATTTATTCTCTTACTCGGTCTCTTATTTATTGGAGCAAATCAATTTGCAGATGGATTAAATCCACTTGTTGTGGGTGCTTTAATTGTAGCAATTGGTATGTCTTTAGGTGGTGCGACAGGTTATGCGATTAATCCAGCGCGTGATCTCGGTCCCCGTATCGCGCATGCGATCTTACCTATTCCAGGAAAAGGTGGTTCTGATTGGTCCTATAGTTGGATTCCTGTACTAGGTCCTATCATAGGTGGATCTTATGGCACACTCTTTTATAATGCCATCGTTAATCAGGTATATTCAGCAATATTTTGGATTGTTAGTGTAGTTGTCATAGGTTTATTTATTGGAGCAACGGTCTCAGAATTATCAGATAAAGATGTTCAATCAGACGAACAAATAAAAAATACTACTGTATAAAGGGGCGTATTAAGGATGACTGAAAAGTATATTTTATCACTTGATCAAGGAACAACAAGTTCACGGGCGATTTTATTTAATCATGCAGGAGAAATTGTAGAAACAGCACAACGAGAATTCGAACAATTTTTCCCAGAGCCGAGTTGGGTGGAGCAAGATGCAAATGAAATATGGACTTCAGTACTTGGTTGTATCGCTGAACTTCTAAGCCAAGCGGATATTGATCCGAGCCAAATTGCAAGTATTGGTATAACCAATCAACGAGAAACAACAGTTGTTTGGGACAAGCATACGGGAAGACCGATTTATAATGCGATTGTTTGGCAATCACGTCAAACAGAAGAAATTTGTAAAGAATTACGGGAACAAGGTCATAATGAATTGTTCCGAAACAAAACGGGCCTCCTGCTTGATCCTTATTTTTCGGGTACAAAAGTAAAGTGGATTCTTGATCATGTTGAAGGCGCTCGAGAAAAAGCAGAAAATGGAGATCTTTTATTTGGAACGATTGATACATGGCTCGTTTATAAGTTGTCCGGACAAAAGACTCATATAACGGATTACTCGAATGCGTCAAGAACGTTAATGTTTAATATTTATGATCTTGAATGGGATGATGAACTACTTGATATTTTAACTGTTCCCAAGAGTATGTTGCCTGAGGTTCGTCAGTCATCAGAAGTATATGCTCATACCGTAGACTATCATTTCTTTGGGCATGAAATACCTATCGCAGGTATTGCAGGTGACCAACAAGCTGCCCTATTCGGTCAGGCATGCTTTGAAGAAGGCATGGTGAAAAACACATATGGAACAGGATGTTTCATGTTAATGAATACAGGTGAGCAAGCGATTCCATCTGAGTATGGTTTACTCACTACAATCGCTTGGGGAGTCGATGGGAAAATAGAATATGCCTTAGAAGGGAGTATTTTTGTTGCAGGTTCTGCCATTCAATGGTTACGCGATGGATTAGAAATTCTTGATAATGCACCCGAAAGTGAGCGTTATGCCGAAATGGTAGAGTCAACAGATGGTGTTTATCTTGTACCCGCATTTGTCGGACTTGGAACTCCATACTGGGATAGTGATGCACGTGGAGCAATCTTCGGATTGACAAGAGGTACGAAGAGGGAACATTTGATACGCGCGACACTTGAATCTCTTGCCTATCAAACAAAAGATGTGTTAGATGTGATGATCAAAGACTCTGGAATTAATCTGAAGTCTCTGCGTGTTGATGGTGGTGCTGTTACAAATGACTTTTTAATGCAATTCCAAAGTGATCTCTTAGATGTACCTGTTGAACGTCCAAGTATTCAGGAGACAACCGCATTAGGAGCCGCATATCTTGCTGGTTTAGCGGTTGGGTTTTGGAACGATCAAACGGAGATCGCGAAACAGTGGAAGAATGAACGTACGTTTGTAAATGAGCTTGATCATGACAAACGTGATGAATTATATACAGGCTGGAAAAAAGCAGTCGAGTCAACACGATCATTTAAATAATAAGAAGTTTTCATATCATCAAATAAAGGCTAAGCGGTATAAAAACTCCGCTTAGCTTATTCCATAAATAACATGAAAATGAAACCTTATTTAATGAATTTCATAATACCGGTTTAGTGCCTCACCGTATCGATGTTGCTTGTTTTGGCAATTATGAAATTCATACAGATGAATAACAAATACATATACCTAAAGGTGGAAATTGAGATGAAAAAAATAATCAATGATCCAAATCAAGTGGTAGATGAAATGATCGATGGGATGGTAGCCGCTTATCCCAATCAAATAAGACGATTACCCGACACTACAGTAATTGTTCGGCATGATGCACCAATCGATAAAAAAGTCGGCATTATAAGTGGTGGTGGAAGTGGTCATGAACCAGCACATGCGGGTTATATCGGTAAAGGGATGTTGGATGCAGCAGTTGTAGGTGAAGTATTCACCTCGCCAACACCAGACCAAATACTAGCTGCCATTAAAGAAGTTGATTCAGGTGTTGGTGTTTTTATGATTATCAAGAATTATACGGGTGATGTGCTTAATTTCGAGATGGCCGCGGAATTGGCAGAAGCAGAAGGCATACAAGTCGAGAAGGTTATCGTTGATGATGATGTGGCGGTTGAAGATAGCTCATTTACAACGGGCAGACGGGGAATTGCTGGAACTGTTTTTGTTCATAAAGTTGCTGGAGCAAAAGCGGAGCAAGGTGGTACACTAGAAGAAATTAAAGCAATTGCTGATAAAACAGTCGCTCAGGTTCATTCAATGGGGATGGCGATTAGTCCCTGTACAATTCCAGCTGCTGGAAAACCTTCATTCCAACTTGGAGAAGATGAAATGGAAATTGGGATGGGAATCCATGGTGAGCCAGGTATTGAACGAAAGCCGATCGGTACGGCCAAAGAAATCGCGACAACCTTACTCGATAAAATCTTATTAGAGACTGAATATAAGGAAAATGATGAAGTTGTTGTCATGATTAATGGATTAGGATCTACACCAGAGATGGAGCTATTTATCGTTAATAAAACGGTACAAAAGATCCTAATAGATAAAGGAATTCACGTATATAAAACCTATGTAGGGCATTATATGACTGCACTTGAAATGGGTGGTTGCTCAGTCACGGTGTTGAAACTAGACGCAGAACTCCAATCATTACTTGATGCTCCATCAGATGCACCCAATTTTTTAGAAAGGTAGATGATGATGAATGGAAATTCAAATCGAAGAAGCGATAAAATGGTTTCAAAAAACAAATGCTAAACTACAAGCAAATAAAGCTTATTTAACGGACTTGGATCAAGCCATTGGTGATGGTGATCATGGGATTAATATGGCCCGTGGCTTTAATGAAGTTGTTAATAAAATAAATGAGACGGACGAATATGCATCTGTATCAGATGTTGTAAAGGACGTTGCAATGACCGTGATTTCAAAGGTAGGTGGTGCTGCGGGACCATTATATGGGACGGCCTTTTTGAAGATGTCAGTTGCTCTAAAAGGTGAGGAAGTGGTCAATCAACAGGTTTTTACGAAGGCTTTATCAGCTGGATTTGAAGGTATTAAGCAAAGAGGAAAAGTCGAAGTAGGGGAAAAAACATTACTTGATGTTTGGTATCCTGTTACAGAACTATTTAGAAAAGAAAGTGATGTTGATGCAGATGCTCTGATCGAGGTAGCTGAATCTGCGATGAATAAAACAAAAGAAATACTCGCGACAAAGGGGCGGGCAGCCTATTTAAAAGAACGCTCTATTGGACATATTGATCCGGGATCTGCTTCCTCCTATTATTTGTTTCTTTCCTTAGCCGAAGTCATGAAGGAGGCGGAATAACAAATGAATCATGTCGGTATCGTGATCATCTCGCATAGTGAAAAAGTAACCATCGGTATTCAAGAAATCCTTCATGAAGTATTACCCGACTTTCCAATCGGAATAGCAGGCGGTTCTGATGACGGAGAGATTGGAACAAGTGTAGAAAAAATCATGAAGGCTATTGATCACGTAGATCATGGGCAAGGCACATTGTTGTTTTATGATTTAGGTAGCGCTAAAATGAATGCAGAATTAGTCATAGACATGAAGGATACCGAATCTATTAAAATTGTTGAAGCACCTTTATTAGAAGGGGCTTATGTTGGGGCAGTCGAATCAAATATGGGAAAAACGATGGATGAAATCATCGCCTCCTTGAATAAGTCATTTCCACCACTTCCGTAATCCATTATATTTACCTTATTGATGCATGCATTGCATCTCATTCTAAGCGCAGGTATGTTTGCTGCGCTTTTTAGTATGGGGTGATATGTATACGTAAAGATTGTTTCTTTGTAATCAACCTATTATACTTAATGTGCTACAATATAAGTCAACAATTACAAGCTCCATGGAGGGATAGATTCAGATGTCAACGGTAAGAACACAGGATTTATTAGATAACTTCAACTTAACGCTAATCGCGGGAAAAGATGGAATACATAGACAAATTACTACAAGTGACATATCTCGTCCAGGTATGGAGATGACAGGATACTTCAAATTTTATCCAAAAGAACGTCTTCAATTAATAGGTAGGACTGAAATGGCTTTTTTTCTTAGCTTAACAGATGAAGAAAAACTAGACCGGGCTGTGCAAATGTGTACAGATGTGACACCAGGGATTGTCGTTTCTAGAGGAATGGACATCCCAAAAGAGTTGATTCAAGCAGCAGATGAGTCTGGAGTACCCATTTTGCATTCACCTCGTACAACGACACGTGTTATTAGTAGGCTAACAAATTATTTAGAAGCTAAATTTGCTCCGTTTACAGCTATTCATGGAGTGCTTGTTGACATTTATGGTGTCGGGGTGTTAATAAGAGGGCAGAGTGGAATCGGTAAAAGCGAAACGGCTCTTGAACTTATTAAGCGCGGACATCGTCTTGTCGCAGATGATAGTGTTGAAATTCGTCAAGAAGATTATGATCGACTTATCGGTAATTCACCACCACTTATTAAGCATTTATTAGAAATAAGAGGGCTTGGAATTATTGATGTGATGTCATTATTTGGTGCAGGATCGGTCATTAACTATAAAAAAATATCAATGATTATTAATCTTGAACTGTGGGATCAAAAAAAACAATATGATCGAATAGGTGTAGATGTGAATACCCTTAAAATAATGGATGTCGAGATTCCGGAAACAACGATACCGATCCGTCCGGGAAGGAATTTAGCCGTCATTATAGAAGTGGCAGCGATGAACTTCCGTTTAAAACGAATGGGTGTTAATGCGGCGGAAGAGTTTACGGATCGGCTATCACAAGTAATCGAATCGGAAAGAAAATAATATCATGTAGGAGTGAGTGTTTTGACCTGTACCGCACCAGGATTAGATCGGGTTTTTATTCAAGTTGGTTCATTATCAATCTATTGGTATGGTGTAATTATTGCCGTAGGAGCCTTTCTAGGCTTATATTTAGCTACGAAAGAATCTGATCGTCGGGGCCTGAAAAAGGATTTAATGGTTGACTTAGTTGTGTTTGCCATCCCGATTGCGATTTTATTTGCCCGTATGTATTATGTTATTTTTGAATGGGAAAGTTATGCTGGAGGGCCATGGTGGAAAGTTTTCGCTGTCTGGGAAGGTGGATTAGCCATACATGGAGCACTAATTGGTTCCATATTAACGGCGATTGTTTATGCACGCGTTCGCAAAGTATCCTTTTGGCAGTTAGCAGATATTGCGGCACCCGGTCTTATTTTAGGTCAAGCCATTGGACGTTGGGGAAACTTTATGAACCAGGAGGCTCATGGTGGTCCATTATCGGAAGCTACGTATAATAGCTTTCATCAGTATTTACCTGATTTTATAATGAATCAAATGTGTATCAACGGAACGATGTATCATCCTACCTTTTTATATGAGTCATTATGGAATATACTCGTGCTCGTTCTATTGTTGATCATCCGCCGTTATAATCCACTCCGTGGTGAAGTATTCTTAAGTTATTTACTAACTTATTCGATTGGTCGGTTCTTTATCGAAGGATTACGAACAGATAGCTTATATACCTTCTTTGGCCAAATCCGAACAGCACAATTAATCTCAATACTTCTCATCGTAGGTGCAGTCGCATTGATGATCTATCGTCGTTATTCCAGTAAAGTGGATCGACATTATGACGGGAAAAAGGTTCATAAACGAAAATAAAGTAATGATTGAGTGAACGGCTGAGCTAAAACTCTTTAGGAGTGCAAATAATGCGAAAAACCGAACGATTTCAAGTTGAAAATACGAATTCATTATGGCAAATTTATAAAACCGTGTCGTTTATAAAAGTGATGAAGAATTTTATCTTTATTCAAATCGCACGTTATACACCATTTTTAGGCGTTAAAAATTGGCTTTATCGCGTTTTTTTACGCATGAAGATTGGTAAGCATACGGCTTTTGCTTTAATGGTGATGCCAGATATTATGTTTCCTGAGAAAATCACCGTCGGGAGCAATAGTATTATTGGTTATAATACAACGATATTGGCACATGAATATTTAATAAAAGAATATCGAATTGGTGAGGTCGTTATCGGGGATGAAGTTATGATTGGTGCGAACACGACAATATTGCCAGGTATTTCAATTGGTAATCATGCGATCGTTTCAGCGGGAACACTCGTTCATAAAAATGTTCCCGCAGGCGCATTTGTTGGTGGGAATCCAATGAAGGTGATTTATACTAAGGCTGAGATGGAGCAGAGAGCGGAAGATCAGTTATCATAATGCAAATGATAAGGAGATATGAATCATGAATTTGCCAACTGGTGTGTTGCCAGCGATTAGGCGCATGAAAGATTTTGAAAAGGGAATAGTAACAAGTCATAAATGGGTTGTCTTTTTAGAAACAAGATTATCCCAAATTAAAAGCCTTGTGGAGTATTCGCGACGGGAAAATAAAAAAGTATTGATTCATTTTGATCTGATTCAAGGATTGAAATCTGATGAATATGGAATGGAGTTTTTAATCCGGGAAGTCAATCCAGATGGGATCTTATCAACGCGTGGAAATATCATTGGCTTAGCAAAGAAAAATAACGTACTCGCCATTCAGCGGATGTTCTTACTAGATAGTGTTGCCCTTGAGCAAAACTTGAAACTAAGTGAACGATTCCGACCCGATTGTATTGAAGTATTGCCAGGGGTTATGCCACATGTGATTGAAGATATTTATCAACGGACAAATATACCCATTATCGCGGGTGGATTAATAAATAAACAAGAAGAAGTTGATGCAGCCCTCGAAGCTGGCGCTATTGCTGTATCCACGTCTAATATAGATTTATGGGAACAGTAATGGCTGAAAAACTTCAATAATAAAAGGTACTATGTTATACTGAAACTAAGTTAATAAACTCATCTGGACGGAGACATGGAGAAGCCATAGACTCTTACTGCTTAAATGCGGTAGGAGTTTGTGGCTTCTCTATTTTTACCAGGAAAGAAAAAAACAAAATGGGATGTGTATTGATCATGACATACTTTACAAGTTATAAGAGAAGTGAGACATTAAAACAATTAGCGGAAGAAACATTAGATGTTTTAGTCATTGGAGGCGGCATTACAGGTGCAGGAATAAGCCTTGATGCTGTCACCCGTGGCTTAAAAACGGGATTAATTGAGATGCAGGATTTTGCAGCGGGAACATCAAGTCGTTCGACAAAACTCGTTCATGGTGGGCTACGTTATTTAGAGCAATTTGAATTTAAAATTGTAGCAGAAGTCGGCAGGGAGCGAGAAATTGTTTATGAAAATGGACCCCATGTGACGACTCCAGAGAGAATGATGTTGCCGTTTTATAAAGGGGGATCATTCGGTCCTTTTACAACGAATATCGGGTTACTTGTCTATGATCTTTTAGCAGGAGTGAAAAGAAATGAACGACGCCAAATGTTTGAACCAGAAGAGGCAATCGCCATAGAACCATTACTGAACCAAACAGGATTAAAAGGTGCCGGTTATTATGTAGAATATAAAACAGATGATGCTCGTTTAACCATTGAAGTACTCAAAAAGTCAGTGGAATACGGCACGAAAGCGATCAACTACACGAAAGCAAAAGATTTTATTTATGATGATCTAGGAAACGTAATCGGTGTGATTGCTGAGGATGAAATTACGGGAAAGCAATCAAAAATATACGCGAAGAAAATCATTAATGCGGCTGGCCCTTGGGTCGATGAATTAAGAGAGGCCGATGGATCAAAACAAGGTAAGACACTGCATTTAACGAAAGGGGTTCATCTCGTATTTTCAAAAGAAGACTTCCCTTTACAACAAGCCATTTATTTTGATGCTCCGGATGGGCGTATGATATTTGCCATCCCGAGAAACAATAAAACGTATGTAGGGACGACAGATACAAGTTATGACGGAGATATTGCACGTCCTATCGTAACGATAGAAGATCGTGATTATATCTTATCTGCAGTAAATTATATGTTCCCATCATTAAAAATAACGGCTGATCATGTTGATTCAAGCTGGGCAGGATTACGGCCACTTATTGCTGAAGGCGGGAAAAACCCCGGCGAAATATCACGAAAAGATGAAGTGTTTATTTCTTCATCCGGTCTTATTTCAATGGCAGGTGGAAAGCTAACCGGTTATCGGAAAATGGCTCAAGAAGTAATAGATCTCGTGGTGAAGCAACTAAAATTAGAAGAAGGCATTCTGTATTCGGGATCAGATACACGTTCATTAGCTATTTCTGGTGGTGAAGTAGGTGGATCTAAAGGATTCAGGCAGTTCAAAAGTAAGAAAATGGGTGAAGGTGTGGAAATGGGGCTTGAGCAAGAGGTTGTCTCCCTACTCATTCAGCAATATGGTTCAAATGTGGACACCGTGTTTAAACTATATGAAGACAATCATTCAAAGGCGACAGAATTGCAAATGGATCCGATTGTCCTTGCAGAGCTGATCTATGCGATTGAATATGAACTTGCTTATACACCGTCAGACTTCTTTATTAGAAGAACAAGTGCATTATTCTTCGATATTGATTGGGTAAGAGAACATAAACAAACCGTCATCTCCTATATGAGTGATGCCTTCCAATGGACGGATGAACAATGTAAAAACTATGAATTAGCATTGAATGAGAAATTGCATGAAGCAGCAAACCCTGAATAAAAAAGGCATTGTAAATTATTGACAAAAATGTTCATAAAGTCCTTATATGAGCAGAAATATAGACGGTCTAGCTCGGTTGTCATATACTAAATAGTGGATATGGTTTTTAAAAACATTAAAGTTGAATAATAAAAACAAAAATTTACTATTAGAAGATGAGGCGATATAAATGTCCGAAGAGCGCATGTATGATGTAATTATAGCAGGAGCAGGACCAGCAGGAATGACAGCCGCAGTCTATGCATCCCGTTCAAATTTAGACACACTTATGTTGGAACGAGGTATCCCTGGAGGACAAATGGTTGATACGGAGGATATTGAGAACTATCCTGGTTTTGATCATATTTTAGGGGCAGACTTATCAAATAAAATGTTTGAGCACTCAAAAAAGTTCGGTGCAAAATATGCATATGGAGCAATTTCTGATGTTGAGGATCACGGTGATTATAAGCTCGTAATTGCTGGTAGTAAAGAATATAAGACAAGATCACTCATTATTACAACGGGTGCCCAATATACAAAAATAGGAATTGAAGGCGAAGAAGAATTAACAGGTCGTGGTGTATCTTATTGTGCCGTTTGTGATGGAGCATTCTTTAAAGACAGAGAACTTATCGTTATTGGTGGTGGGGACTCAGCAGTGGAAGAAGGTATGTATTTAACACGATTTGCGAAAAAGGTAACCATTGTTCACAGACGTGATGAATTACGTGCCCAGAAAATCCTCCAAGAACGTGCCTTTAAAAATGATAAGATCGAATTCATTTGGGATACGGTTCCCGAGTCTATTAATGGTCCAGAAGGAAAAGTAAGTAGTATTACATTGCGTAATGTGAAGACAGATGAAACGTACGATCATGAAATTGATGGGGTTTTTGTCTATATTGGAATGGATCCGTTAAGTGAACCATTCAAATCACTCGGTATTATTGACGAAGATGGCTATATCCCTTCCAACGAGAATATGGAGACAAGTGTACCGGGCGTATTTTCCGCTGGAGATATTCGAGTAAAAGATTTACGTCAAATTGTAACAGCAACAGGTGATGGTAGTATTGCTGCTGAAACAGCACAATCATATGTTGATGAACTTGAAGCAAAGTTGAACGTGTAAAGAATATATATAAACGATCAGAACATGATGATAAAGTAATTTTGTTTTAACGTCCTTGTAATATGGGAGAAACAAAGTTCGTGTATAATGAATTTGACTAATTGACCCCCCTTTTTAATATAAATTAGTTTACTGCACAGGCATATATCGCCTGTGCTTTCTTTATGCTTACTTATCCATCTACTTCTCTCCTTTCAAAACGGTATTGCATCAATAAATAAACATATCTCTGTAGCTTAAAACGGATACAATGTATAATAGAATCAGATGGGAAAATAAATACTGCCATAACACTTGTACACAGAAATGAAAAACAGTCATTTTAATTACATTTATGAATTTCTCCACATACTTAAAATAAAAGAAGCTGGTGAATGAACATGCAACGGGTAACCAACTGCATATTAATAGATAACGACCACATTTTATTATTGAAAAAGCCTAGCAGGGGCTGGTATGCAATTCCAGGTGGAAAGATGGAACGAGGCGAAACCATTAAAGAGTCTGTCATAAGAGAGTATAGAGAAGAAACAGCATTACATATTGAATCCCCACAGTTAATTGGTGTATTCACATTCAATATTTTTAAAGAAGAACAGCCTGTTCAAGAATGGATGATGTTCACATTTGTGAGCTACCATTATCATGGTTTGCTAACCGATTTTTGCGAAGAAGGCGAATTGGAATGGGTGCGAATCGATGACATCGAGAAATACCCCATGGCTGCCGGTGATCAGAAAATATTTGAGCATGTACGATCATCTCAATCCATCTTGTATGGAGCCTTTTCCTACACAACGGATTACGAGTTGCTTGATTACCGACTTAATCCTGGGGGTCTAGAGGAGGAATAAATAATGAAAGACAATGAACAAGAAACTAAATTATTAATTATTACAGGTATGTCTGGAGCGGGAAAAACAGTTGCGGTACAAAGTTTTGAAGATCTAGGCTATTATTGTGTGGATAACTTACCACCCGCATTACTACCAAAATTTCTCGAATTGATGAAGGATTCAACGAATAACATTCATAAAGTCGCACTTGTCATGGATTTACGGGGACGTGAGTTTTTTGATTCCCTATTCGAAGCATTGGATACATTAGGCCGGGAGAACTGGCTTCAGGAACATATTATTTTTCTTGATGCGAAAGATGAAACATTGGTTAGCCGGTACAAAGAAACAAGGAGATCCCACCCACTATCAGTAGGAGGATTGCCCTTAGATGGAATAAAACAAGAACGGGAAATCATAGAAGAATTACGAGGAAGATCACAACGAATTATCGATACGACCCATTTAAAACCCAAAGAACTACGTGAAAAGATCGTGGATCTCTATGCGGATGAGAGTCAAGAAGTATTTTCTGTACACTTCGTATCGTTTGGGTTTAAGTATGGATCTGTGATTGATGCTGACTTGGTCTTTGATGTTCGATTCTTACCGAACCCTCACTATATAGCACATCTGCAGCCACTTACTGGACTAAACCCGGAGGTATCGTCCTATGTATTCAAATGGGCAGATACGCAGGAATTTAATGAAAAGGTGCTTGATTTATTAAAATTCATGCTACCACAATATAAAAAGGAAGGTAAATCACAACTTGTTGTTGCGATCGGGTGTACAGGTGGACAACATCGCTCCGTTGCGATTACAGAGTACTTTACGAAGCAATTACCTCAATATGTGACACATATCACACATCGGGATATTGACAAAAGAAAGGGTCATTAAGGATGGGAAAGCATAAAGACCCTAAAGTAGTAGTCATCGGTGGAGGAACGGGGATGCCGGTGTTGTTAAGAGGTTTGAAGAATTTACCCATTGATTTAACAGCGCTTGTTAATGTAGCGGATGATGGAGGTAGTACCGGTAGAATACGCAATGATATGGCTATGCCAGCACCGGGAGATATTCGCAACGTAATCGCCGCATTATCTGAAGCCGAACCGATGTTATTGGAGCTCTTTCAACATCGATTTGAAGTCGGTAATGGCTTATCAGGTCATTCCATGGGAAATTTATTACTTGCAGCAATGACATCTGTAACCGGCGATTTTAATACGGGCATTAAAGAAATATCACGCGTACTAAATGTCAAAGGTGAAATCTATCCCATTTCGAATGATAGTATGTCTTTACATGCGAAAATGACAGACGGTACTACTGTATCAGGTGAGTCAAAGATTCCGTTGGTTCATAAACAAATTAAGAAAGTGTTTTTAAGTCCACAACCACTTCGCCCTTTACCAAATGCTCTAGAAGCAATTGAACGTGCTGATTTAGTCGTGATCTCTCCAGGTAGTTTGTACACAAGCATATTACCCAACTTAATTATACCGGGGATAGGGGACGCACTAAGAAATACGGATGGAAAGGTCGTCTATGTATGTAATGTTATGACCCAAGCAGGGGAAACGACTGGATACTCCGCAGCAGATCATGTCCAGGCTATTGTCGATCATATTGACGGGGGATGTATCGATTCAATTGTTATCCACAATGAATCCATTCGTAAATCGATCCGTGATGTTTATAATGTAAAAGATGCCGAACCAGTCGTTTATGATAGAGAACGGTTAATTGGCATGGGATTACAAGTTGTTCAATGTGATATTATCGATTATACCGAAAAGACGGTACTGCACAATAGAAAAAGGGTCGCAGACTTACTCTATTCCTTGTTAAAACAAGAATAAAAGATTGATTCGTAAATCCAGTAAAGGAGGTTACTGAATTGTCCTTTGCTTCTCAAGTGAAAAAGGAACTAACCAGTATTGAAGTAGATAATTGTTGTAGTCAAGCAGAGTTAGCAGCACTAATCCGAATGAATGGTGCTATTTCTATATCTAAAGATAAATATACATTGGATATACAAACAGAAAATGCTGCCATCGCACGCCGGATTTATTCCCTTATTAAATTGAATTATTCTTATCCAGTAGAATTACTCGTGAGAAAAAAGATGAAGTTAAAGAAAAATAATGTTTATATTATTCGTCTTGTTAAGGAAGTTGGGGCCATTTTATCGAAGTTGGATATATTGCATGAACCCTATGAATTTGTCAGGGAAATATCACCTAAATATTATAAAAAGTCATGTTGTCAGAAAGCATATTTACGTGGAGCATTTTTGGCAGGTGGTTCGATAAATAATCCGGAGACATCTTCTTATCACTTAGAGATATTCAATTTCTACAACGAACATAATGATTCACTATGCAAATTATTGAACGCGTTTAAGCTAGGGGCTCGTGTATTAGAGCGAAAGAATGGACATATTGCGTATATTAAAGAAGCGGAGAAGATCAGAGAGTTTCTCGTTATTATTGGTGCACATAACGCTTTATTTAAATTTGAGGATGTAAGAATAGTTCGCGATATGCGTAACTCTGTAAATCGGCTTGTTAATTGTGAAACGGCAAATTTAAATAAAACAATTGGAGCCGCCTTTCGCCAAGTAGAAAGCATCAAGCTAATTGAAGAGAGTGTAGGTATAGAAGCCTTACCTGAAAGACTACAAGAAATTGCGGTGTTAAGGGTGAAGCATCAAGAAGCCTCTTTAAAAGAATTAGGGGAACTCGTTACCGGTGGAAACATTTCTAAATCAGGTGTAAATCATCGATTGAAAAGAATCGATGAGCTTGCCAAAAAGATTCGACAAGGTGAAGAAATATAAAAAACTCCCTTTCAAAATAATGGAAGGGAGTTTTATTTATTCAACATGAATTAATCCTCTTTACGTTCAAGTACTTTATCAATTAAGCCATATTCAACAGCTTCTGAAGCAGACATGAAATTATCACGGTCTGTATCAGCTTGAATAACTTCTAATGGCTGACCAGAACGTTCGGCAAGGATATTGTTAATGTTTTCACGCATCTGAATGATTCGTTTAGCATGAATCTCAATATCGGAAGCTTGGCCTTGTGTACCACCTAAAGGTTGATGAATCATTACTTCACTATTTGGAAGTGCAAAACGTTTACCTTTTTCACCAGCAGCCAATAAGAATGCTCCCATTGATGCGGCCATACCTGTGCATATTGTCGATACATCAGATTTTATAAATTGCATGGTGTCAAAAATAGCCATACCAGCTGTAATCGATCCACCTGGAGAGTTAATGTATAATGAAATGTCCTTACCAGGGTCTTCAGCCTCTAAGAATAGTAATTGTGCTACAATTGAATTTGCAACACTGTCATCAACAGCACTACCAAGCATAATGATTCGGTCTCTTAATAAACGTGAATAAATATCATAAGCACGTTCACCGCGGTTTGTTTGTTCAATAACTGTAGGTATTAAATGCATAATGTAAATCCTCCCTTAATTCAATTCATCCATTGTGGATATATATTTATAATAACTAATAGGTCAATAAAGGTCAAACAAAAACGCCTAATTAATTGAACCTTTTAAATACATCATCCATCATTCCCTTATCCCTTGTAAATAAACCCAAGTATATAAAAGGATTGAGTTCAATAAAGAGAATATAAGAATACAAAACACTTGTATATGAAGTTAAAAAAAGCTATACTAGCGTATGTACGTTTCATTGAAAAAGATGCGCCCGTAGCTCAGCTGGATAGAGCAATGGCTTCCGAAGCCATGTGCCGGAGGTTCAAATCCTTCCGGGCGCACTATAAAAAACATTAATAGTACCAATGGTTTGCAGAGTATAAAGTAGGGGTGAGAAATGCTTTGAAAAAGAGTGGTTTCTAACATTCTTCTAACATAAGCATGAAAAAGGCCGCTAAATCACTACTTGTTAAAAAGCGAAACTACGTTATCTTGCGTAGTTTTTTCTTTTTGACTATCTTTATTTTCTGGTTGTGAATGGAGAGATCTTTGAATACTTGTTGTCGCTATTTCTTGGATATCTGGAATAATATGCGAATACGTATCTAAGGTAGTTTCTATTGATCTATGACCTAGTCGTTCCTGCACAATTTTAGGATGCACGCCATCCGATAAAAGCAATGTAGCATGTGTGTGTCTTATATCCGTGGAAGGTAATCCTTTTGACATTAGCCTTCTTACACGTCCTATTAAATACGGTATTAAGGCAGCTAGGTTTCATAACTCCACCTGAACTTATCGAACATACAAGATCTAAGTCCTCGTATTCTGGACCAATCCTTAGCTTATCTTTCTCCAGTTGCTTCTTGTGATCTTTTAGCAAATTGATCGTATCATCAGATAACTTGTTTTTGTTTTAAGTTGCGGAGATATAACCCAAACATTATCACCATCTTGATCTTCTAGTTTTAATTGGTGGGTGACGGAAATCGATTTGTTTTCAAAGTCTACCTTTGACCAACACAAACCCATTTAGAAGTAAATATTGTGAAAGAAATGTTAGATTATGATTTGGAATTAAAAGTAAACTATACTCTTTATCAAGAGTTATTACGTGCGATGACGAATCGTGATTTTAATGCATTGGAAAGTGTGTTACAAAAACGTAGCATGGAGTTGATATCTAGTTATATGAAAACAAGTTTAAAGACGTTACGACAGCATCTTCCATAGCTTTATTTATCCGTATAACAATGGATGAATTGAAGGGATCAACAACAAGATTAAAGTACTTAATAGAGTCGCGTATGGCTACAGGAACTTCACAAATTATAAGAATCGAATCATGCTTCATTTCAAGCTGAAATCTGTTAATAAGAGACCTAAAACAGAATATAAAGAAAAACACTCCAAAGCAGCATAAAGCCACTTTGGAGTGTGACGAAATAATTAAATATCAGCGACGAAAATTCGTCACCAACGTCATTTGACAAAGAACCTTTGGATATGCACGAAAAATACTAGTGTTGGTAGTAATCATACTGGCCAATGTAGTCGATCAAATACTAGGTTTACATGGGGCTGTCACATATGCGACAGTCCTTTTTTATATTATGAATGAAGGATTGTCGATTGTGGAAAACATGGCAGAGCTAGACGTTTTAATTCCTGCAAACTTTGCGGTGTTAAGACAGACGAGTATGCCGGCAATGCTAACAGAGAATCTGTTAATTGATACAAAGGCGGATGCAGATCTGTTAAAGGGTAATGCCCTTTTAAACAAGGTCGCACAAGGTCATGCTAATGGTATTATTAAAGCGTTTGGATTAAGTAAGACTACAGATCCTGACAGTGACTTTATATGGGTAGGGACTGACAAAAAAGGCAGACGCGTAGAATCAATTTATTGTGGTTCGGAAGGCCTTAACTATTATGATGGTCCACGTTGGACAAAACCTAGTGGCACATTTGGATATGGCCAGGGGTGGATTGTGGACAAACTTTATCGTGTAGGTGGTAGCTTGATGTACCGGGTTCAGAACAGTAAAGATAAATTGTATTGGATCACTACAAGTAGCAAGTATGTCAAAGAAATATAAAAAATAGCCCCTCACATCGAGGGACTTATGTAGGTCTGAAAGGGGGACCCAACAGGCCTACTAATTATTATGGTCAACATGTAAAGCCTTATACATGATTGTTTGTGTAAAAATCAGGGCTTAGTTGCCCTCTATAAATTTAATCTGAACTAGCCATCGCTTCCGCTTTTGTTTGTTGTACAGTACCAAAGGGATGATCTGGTGGTCCATAAA
>Ga0209487_1000326_pt1 | contig 43263 bp, 44 predicted proteins | sample Poulit2012_FD_187524 | JGI IMG/M metagenome (GOLD analysis project Ga0209487, IMG submission 187524) | Agricultural soil microbial communities from Georgia to study Nitrogen management - Poultry litter 2012 (SPAdes) (version 2) | ecosystem: Environmental > Terrestrial > Soil > Agricultural land... | reverse complement strand
CAGCGCGTCGAAGTCGGCGTCCGGCTCGGCCATCTGGTTGCCGATCTCGTTGAACCGGTCGATCTTGGCCTTGATCTCCGCGACGCCCTCCTCCACGTTGCCCAGGACGGTCTTCTCCTCGTTCAGCGGAGGTTCCTGCTGCAGGATGCCCACGGAGTAGCCGGGCGAGAGGCGGGCTTCGCCGTTGGAGGGCGTGTCCAGGCCCGCCATGATCTTCAGGATCGTCGACTTGCCGGCGCCGTTCGGGCCGACCATGCCGATCTTCGCCCCGGGCAGGAACGACATCGTCACGTCGTCCAGGATGAGCTTGTCTCCGTGCGACTTGCGCGCCTTCACCATCGAGTAGATGTACTCGGCCACTTTTCTCCCAGCGATGAGCGGTTGGGGATGGATCAACTGCTCACCTTACGGCGTCGGCCCCCGATAGTGGCAATCGGGGGCCGGCCCGCTCAGGCCGACATCCGGGCAGCCATCGAGTCCTCCTGTGCGGCCTCGACGTCCTCGGCCGGGACCTCCTGGAACCCGGAGACGTCTACCGCTCCGCCCCCGTCGGTGGCTGCACCGGTCGTCCCGCCCTCGACGCTGTCGCCCTCGGTGTCGCCTGCGGCACCGGTCTGCTCCTCGGGATCGCCTTCGGGTTCGGTGCGCCGGGTGGCGCGGGAGACGTGCGCGGTGACAGTGCGCAGGTCTGGCCCGAAGGCGTCGGCGACGATCACCGCTGTCCACCGGTCCTCACCATCGCGGGTCTGGTACTCCTCGTGCTCCAGCCGGCCACGGACCAGAACGGGATCGCCCTTGCGCACGCTCTGGGCCACGTGCTCGGCGAAGGTGCCGAAGAGCTTGACGGCGAACCACTGGGTGGCCCCGTCGCTCCACTCACCCTCCCGGGAGCGGATCCGTGGGGTGCTGGCGACGTTCAACCGCAGGAACGGTTGCTTGCCGGCGCCGGTGATCAGGTTCGGGTCGTGGCCGATGTGGCCACGGAGGGTGACCTCGATCTCGTTGACCATGATGACTCCAGGGTGCTCGGGCACCGGCTGGTCCGGTGCACGGGACCACCGTGACCCGTGCGGCGCCGGCGGCGCGCGCGGCCTACCCCCGGGTTGTGGAAACCGGGGCATCCCCCTGGATACCTGCCCGGGCACGGCTGTGCTCGCCCAGCGCGACCTGAGCAGGCCGGACCAGGTCCTCGGACACGACCGAGGTGAGTGCCGCCGTCGTGCGGTGCAGGTAGTCCTCGGCACGCTCCTCGGCGGTGCGACGCCGGCGGGTGCGTGCCACCAGCGTCAGCACCAGCGCGACCAGCAGCAGGGCTGCTCCGGCACCGGCGAGCGACCCGCCCACGGTGGTGGCGGAGGAGAACAGCGCAGCGCCGACGATCAGCAGCACCAGACCGAGGCCTCCGGCTGCGAGCCCCACCAGTCGCTGTGCGGCGGCGACCCGGTCGGTGCTGGCCGGCAGCGCCTGGCTGTGCAGCGCTGTCCAGACATGCTCGTCGAACTGAGGCTCTTCGGCGACGGTCTGGACCACAGCCTCTCGCCATGGGGCGGGCAGGCCGGCAGCTGCCTGCCCCAACCACCGGTCCCGGATCGCGGCCGTGCGGCTGCTGGCCGGACGCTGCACCTCGGCGAGCGCCACCGCCCGCGGGGAGGCCACGGCCCGGCGGATCGACTCGGCCACCGACGGCACACCAGAGGCGGTGGCCAGGTCCTCGGCGACCGCTGCTGCTTCCGGTGGCGTGGGGTCCTGGGCTCCCACGTGCCCGGCCAGCCTACGCCGCACAGCGGCCACCTCGTCCCGGGCGGTGCGGGCGGCCACCGACTCCCCCGCGATCACCTCAGCAAGCAGCGAGCGCAGCCGGTCCACCCCGTCGCCGGTCCGCGCGGAGACCATCTCGATCTGCACGTCTGCCAGGCCGTCCTCGACCAGGAGCCGCGCCACATCGTCCCGGACCTGGTCGTGTGCGGAGACCGGGATGGTGTCGATCTGGTTGATCACTACGACCATCGCCTCGTGCCGGGCGGCCAGAGCGCGCAGGTACTCCTCGTGCAGCACGTTGTCGGCGTACTTCTGCGGGTCGACGACCCAGATGAGCAGGTCGATCAGCGGCAGCAGGCGGTTCACCTGCTCGGCGTGGGTGGACTCGACCGAGTCGTGGTCGGGCAGGTCGAGCAGCACCAGGCCGGTCAGCTCCTCCTCGGCGTCGCCGTCCAGTGCGGACTCCCGCTGGATGCGCCGATCGGGGGCCACCTGGAGGAAGTCGAGCAGGGCGGTGGCCTTGCTGCCCCAGATGCAGGCAGCGGCCTGGGAGGTGGTCGGTCGGATCACGCCGACGTCAGCGAACTGCAACGAGGAGAGCGCGTTGAACAGCGAGGACTTTCCCGACCCGGTGCCGCCGACCAGTGCGACCACGGTGTAGTCCACCCCGAGCGCGAGCCGCTGGGTGACCTGGGCGAGGTCCTCGTGGGCTGCTGCAGTGATCTCTCCAGGGACCCGGGCACCGGCGGTGGCCAGTGCGGCGGTGATCTGTTCGACGTCGTCCCCCAGCTCCTGCCCTGCGCCCCCGACCGGCACCGCAGTCTCCGACGTTGAACTCACTGGTATCCCTTCAGCTCGCTGGCCCGCAGTCGAAGGCTGCGGGCGGCACCATCATCCACCCCGAGGGTAGACAGGGCGGTCAGGAACACGTCGGCCTCCCCCTCCACGGCCACGCTCGCCCAGGTGGCCAGGTCGGTGCGGAGCCGGCGCACGACGGCGGAACCTCGCTCGGACAGGAGTCTGGCCACGGCGCGTTCTGCGCCGTCCAGGCCGATGGCGGCCACCTCGACCAGCGCAGCCTTGCTGGCCTCGTCCAGACCGGCGTCGTCGGCGCCGAAGGTCAGCGTGGCGCACAGCTCTGCGACCACCTCGTCCCACTCGGAGAAGAGCACGTCCAGGCGCTCGGTGCGCGCAGTGGCGGCCTGCTCGGCGGTGACCAGCTCGGCGACCTGGCTGCCTCCGGCCGAGTGTGCGGCACCGGCGCGGATCGCTCGTTCGGCGCGTTCGCAGGCTTCGCTGATCAGCGTGCGGGCGGCGCTGATGCTGACCTCGCGCAGCGAGGCGACAGCAGCCCGGCGTGCGGCGGCGGCCCGCCGGTAGCGCCAGGACTCCACCAGGTTCGCCGGGGCGGCGACCAGGGGTGCCAGCACACCGCCGGAGCTGGCGCCGGCCAGCCAGGCGGTGGTCGGTGCGCCCACTGCCGCGCCACCGGCGGCCAGGCCTTCCTGCACCTGCTCCGCGGAGGCGGTGGTAGCCGCACGCACCTGGTTGCGCAACGACAGGTGGTGGCGGCGCTGGTCCTCCAACGCGGCAGCGACCTGCTGCACATCCTGACGGAGCGCTGGCCAGGCACCGCGCACAGTCCGAGCGATGATGCTGCGGGACTGGCTCTTCGCACCGAGCACGGTCAACCACTGGGTGAACTCGCGGATCCGTTCGTCGGGCAGCACGCCCTCGTGCGGCCCGACGTCGGCGATCACGAAGAACGGTACGGAGCCGAACCCTTGGGTCTCCAGCCGTTCGAACAGGTCACGCCGGACGGTGGCCAGGGCGGTGGGGTCGACCCGGTTGAGGATGACCGCCAGGGAGACACCGCGTTCCCGGGCCTCGTGCAGCCGTGCCCAGGGGACGGCGTCGCCGTAGCGGGAACCGGTGGTGACGAACACCCACAGGTCAGCCAGCTCGACCAGCTCGTCGGCCAGGCCGCGGTTCGCGGCGTGCACCGAGTCCAGGTCCGGGGCGTCCAGCAGAGCCATGCCACGCGGGACGACTTCCTCAGGAGTGACCCGGGCGATGTCGGCGACCGGGTGGCCCTCGAGCAGGTCGGCGTCCTTGGGGTGCACCACCAGGATCGGCTCCCGGGTGGTGGGGCGGAGCACGCCGGCCGTGGTGACCTCCTTGGCCACCACCGAGTTGACGATGGTGGACTTGCCGGCCCCGGTCGAGCCGCCCACCACGACGATCACCGGTGCGGCCACCTGCCGCAGTCGCGGCAGCAGGTGGTGGCGTACCTGGGTGGCGATCCGGTCCCGCTCCCGGCGCGCACCCTGCACGCCTGGGACCTCCAGCGGCAGGGTGGCGGCGTCGAGGTTGGACAGCAGGTGCTCGATCACCTCGACCATCGGCACTCGCTCGTCCTGCGTCGATGCTGGGCGGTCCGCAGTCCCGTCCCCACCTGCGGGCCTGGTGTCGGAGGAATCGATGGTCACGAGCCTAGCCTGCCGTGCCAGCAGCGTTAGGACCAACTTTCCGCGCCGTACGGCCGGTATCGTGTCCCTCGGACCGGTGGTGCGTCCGTGCGCACGCCGAGCCGCGGTCCGCCCCCGTAGCTCAATGGATAGAGCAACGGCCTTCTAATCCGTAGGTTGCAGGTTCGAGTCCTGCCGGGGGCACCAGAGTGTCGTTGTTCAAACCAGCGACGTTCCCGGTTTGATCTGCCCCGTTTCCGTCCGCCTCCTGGCGAGCGACGGCGGTGGCCTGGACTTCGGGGTCGAACAGGGTGTCGAACGGCACTCCTGGTTCGGCGTCGATGGCGTTGTCGTCGGTGACGGTCAGTCGTTCGAAGAACGCTTGGTTGGCGATGCGGCGCAGCGAGTCGTCGATGCTCATGTAGATCGCGTGGGCATTGCCTGCCAGGGCAAGGCAGTCATCGAGGTGGGCGCGGGCCTGGTCGTACTCGATCTCGCTGGCCTCGATGCGTGAGTCGAGGAATGTGACCTGCCGGGCGATGCGGTCCTGCTCGGTCTTGAGCAGGTCCAGCGGCACGGCACCCGCGTAGTGGGCCTGGAGAAGTTTGGTCCGTTCGTCGTAGAGGCGGTCGCGTTCGGCGATCTGTGCCTTACGTTCGCTCTTGGCGGTGGTGAACAGCTGGTCGAACTCGCTGGTGATCAATTCGCGGAGCGCGGTAACGATGTGCTCGGGTATCTGCACGCGTCGGTAGTAGTCCTCGACTGCGGCTTCTACATCGGGCACGAACATGGACTTGCGGTCACAGTTGGTGCGCTTGGAGTGTCGGCCGGCGCAGATGAAGTAGGGATAGATGACTCCGCTGCGGCTCTTGGCGTGGGACAGGATCAGGCGTGAGCCACAGACACCGCAGAACACGGTGCCTTTCAGGTAGTGCTCGTGGGCTTGCGTCTTTTCCCCGGATGCCTGGTGGCCGGTGAGCACGGTCTGTACCCGGTACCAGACCTCGGGTGCGACCAGTGTTTCGTGCAGGCCGTCGTAGGTTGCGCCTTTGAACTGTACGTTGCCCTTGTAGTACGGGCTGGCCAGCATCCGGTGGATCGAGGACAGGGCTGGGGCCTTGGCGGGCCGCTTCGGGGTCGGCACGGTCGTCAGCCCACGGTCGATGAGTTCATCGCGCAGGGTTGCGACCGAGTAGTTGCCGGTCGCGTAGGCCTCGAAGGCCCACCGGATGAGGGGGCCGCGCTGCGGATCGACTTCGATGGTGCGGGCCTCGCGGCCGAGTTCGTCGCGCTTGGTGACGTTGAGGTAGCCCATCGGGGCTTTGCCGTTGGTGCCGCCGGTGACGGCTTTCTGGTTCATGCCCTTGGAGACCTCGTTGGCGAGGTTGCGGGAGTAGAACTCGGCGATGGTGGACATGATTCCGTGCAGCAGCATGCCTGAGGGGGTCTCATCGATGTTCTCGGTGGCAGAGACCAGCAGGACGCCTGCTTCTTTGAGAGCCAGGTGGATGGCTACGTCGTCGGCGCGATTGCGGGCGAGCCGATCCACCTTGTGGACGATGCAGTAGGCGACCGGGTGGGTCTTGACGTACTCGATCATCTGCATCAGCGCGGGCCGGTCGGCCTGGCGGGCGGACTCGCCTGCGTCGACGAACTCCTCGACGATGACCGCGTTGACCTCGTGGGCCTTGCGCCGGTTCGCCTGACGCTGGGCGGGGATGGAGAAGCCTTCATCCTGGCCGCCCTTGGAGGCCTGTTCCTTGGTCGAGACGCGCAGGTAGGAGACCGCCAGTGTGGTGGTCTCGCCGATCTGCTCCAGTCCCGTCGCAAGCGGAGCCTGTGTGGTGGTCATGGGTCGTGTTTCCTTCCCCAACAGGTGGGGCCAACACGAGAAGCGCGGGACTGCTCGTGCGGTGCGACGTAGGAAATAAACACGACCCGTGCCGTCCGGTGTGGACGGGCTGGGTAGGCCACGTGGGCTAATGAACAAGACGCCACACCACGGTTTCCCTTACGGGTGGCCGCTGGCATGCGTACAGTTACGATTCTACGCCCTGGCCACGGGATTGTTCAGGAGGGCGCTCCTGGCAGGTGGTGGTCTGGTGCTCGTGGCGGGCGCGGGCTTGGGCCATGCCGATGAACACGTGGGCCAGCTTGTGTAGGTCCAGGCTGGCTCGCAGCTCGGCCTCGATGCGGTAGTCGCGCATCCGCTCCGGCGGGCTGCCCTGGGGTTGGGTGGTCATGTCAGCTCTCCGGTGTCGAGGTCGATACCGGCGAAGAACGCGTCCTCGGCTTCTCGGCGGGCGGCGACCTCATCGAGGACGTACTGCACGAAGTCGGCATCGCGGTCGGCGATGGTGGTGTCCTCGATCGGCTCGGTGGGCTGTTCGCCGGGCCAGACGGTCTGCCGGGTGGGCCGGTCGCGATCCAGGCGGGTGCCGGAGGCGGCCACCCAGTCGCGTAGTCGCTGGCGGGCGTCGGCGAAATCGCGGTGCCAGCCGATCGGAGCCGAAGCGTTCTGCTCGGGGTCGTAGGCGCCCAGCCAGTGCAAATGCAGTGCGGACAGCTCCCAGCGCAGTTCGGCGTGGCGATGCCAGAACGGCGGGATCACCGAGGCCGGCAGGCCATAGGTCGTGCGCAGCCAGGTGACCCATTCGTTCAGCGCGAGCAGCTCGGCTTCCAGGTCATCGGAACTCAGGAGGTTCCAGTTGACCGGATGCGGCACGGCTGGCACATCGGCGTCCTCGAAGCCGGGCACTTCACCAGCCTCTACCGTCGCGTCGGTGTCGTGGAGGTCCTCGTCGGACGGATGCTCGTCCATGATCATGTCTCCTTCGGTCACAGGCCGATGTGAGGCGCGGCGTGCTGGTGCGGCGACGAGCCAGCGGGCTGGAATTGCGGCACCCGTCGCTTGATCTGTTCGCCCTGTGATGCCTCTTGGCTGGCGGTGTCCTGGCTGTAGGCCTCGCGCTCGACGGCCCTGCGCGGGGCGCGACCGGCGGTGTTCTTCGACTGTGCTGTCACGGGCAGGAGCCGCGTGGCCTCGAACTGCTCCTCGCGCTCCCCGGTGTGCTTGTTGGTGTACTCGCGAAGCGAGCCCTGGGCGATGAACCGGTCCTTCTCGCGCAGGTTCTGGATGCCGAACTGGGCGGCGCCCTTGAACGCGACCACGTCGTGGAAGGTGCTCGGCAGGTTCTGCCAGCCGGTCTCGGGGTCGTAGTGACGGTGGCGTTGACCGGCTTTGAAGTACAGGCGGGCGTCGCCGTTCTCGGTATAGGTGAGCTGTGGCTTGGAGGCCACGAACCCGTACATGCTGTCTTTGAGTTCCAGGCCGGTCGTTGATTCGGTACTCATCGGGATGCTCCTGCTCGCGCAGCCACCGGGATGGTGACTTCTGGAACAGGTAGGTGCACGCACGCTCCATCGGCCCGCGGGCCGGGTGCGTCTGGCTCAGTGCGGGAAGGGGCGTTGCAGGAGTGCTTCGATCTCGGCCCGGTCCTCGCGGAGCTGATCGGCGTCGGGACGTGAGGGCCAGGCGTGGAGGTCGGTCACGATCGGTGGCGCGGAGCGCAGGAGGCTGATGCCGGTGCCGAATGGCAGGGTTCTGATCCGGTCGGGCGGCAGGATCGGGACGCGGCGGAGGGAGCGTTGGTTGGAGCGGGTGCCATGGTCGCCGAGGGTGACGGAGTCGGTGTATTCGTCGCGTTCGCCGATCAGCGTGGAGAGGTCTTGGAGGTCTCGGGAGTTGGAGGCGCCGCCGAGGATGATCTTCACGATAGAGGCGTCCCAGATCGCTCCGGCGGCGTTGTCATTCCACTTGTCGCGGGCTTGGGCGAGGGACTGGAGAACGGGCAGAGTGGTGATGCCGGTGCCGCCACCCTCGGCCATGAGTGTCGGCAAGGATGGCAGGGGTGCGAGGTTGCCGATCTCGTCCAGTGCGAGCAGCAGTGGCGGGTCGAGCCTTGCGCCCGGTGAGCGCGCGGCGATCTTTCGTGCGGTCTCGATGAGGTCTTCGACGAACGCGGCCACGAGTGCGGCAGATGCGCCGGCTCCGGCTCCCGTGGCGAGAAGGTAGAGCGTGCCGCGTTCGGCGATGAAGCGTTCAGGGTCGAAGTCTTCGCCTGGGCGTGGTGTGACGGCATCGAGAACGCGGGGGTCGGCCAGTGCTCCGAGGGCGAGGGCGACGCCCTGCCAGATGGAATCTCTCGTCTTGGGGTCGGAGTCGATCATCGCCCCGAGCGAGTCCGCCCACCCGGTGGCCGCCTGAGTGCTGTTGGTGAGGATCGCGACAGCCTCGGCTGCCGCCGTGGGGTCGAGGGTCCACCGGAACAGCTCGGCGGGTGGCCGGTGGTCCAGGGCGGCAGCGTGCAGAAGGGCTTGCAGAGCGGTGCGGGTCTTGCCCTCCCAGAAGCCGCCGGACTCCACACCACCCGCGGACAGTCCGGTGGTCGCGGCCAGGCCGGTGGCGCGGATCATCGCTGTCAACGGGTTCTCGCAGCCGCGGACCGGGGACCAGCGCATCCCGGCGGGGATACCTTCGGCGAGGTGCTGGGGGTCGAAGACTGCTACGGGCCCGATGCGCTGCCGGGCGCGCAGGGTGGCGGTGAGGTTGTCCGGCCGTGTACTGGTGGTGACGACAGCGCCGGGTGCATCGAGGATCGCCGGGATCACGATGTGCAGGCCCTTGCCGGAGCGGGGCGGGCCGATGAGCAGGATCGAGTCCTCCACGCTCGCCCACACCTCACGGCCCTTCGAGGTGCCGATCCGGTAGCCGACATCCCTTGGGTCGGGGTCGTTCAGGGAGGGGCGGAGTGTCCCGGCCCGGCGCAGCAGCGCTTTCGGCGAGGCGGTCTGTGCCACGTCATGGTTGGTGGCGGTGCCGGCGAGCCGGCGCGGGTCGGTCCCGACCGTCCGGGAGTGACGGCGCAGCCGCACCCACGCCCATACACCGGCGGCGACGAGGCCGGCGAGCATCACTGCGGTGGTGATCCAGTACGCGACGGAGTTCAGCTCGTCGCTGTCGAGGGCGGCGGCGGGGTTGCCGGGGTTGAACAGGACCCCGAGCCCCGATGCTGGTCCCGCTTCGGGTTGGGGTGCGCCGGTGAGGAACGCGGCCACACTGCCTGCGGCGCGGAGGATGAGCGCGATCCCGAACATCCCGACCAGTCCGATGAGGGCGGCGTTGGTCAGCTCATCGCCCATGTTCCCGGTCTGTCGCTGCTGTGGCGCGCTCACGGCAGCGGCCGAACATGCGTTGTGCCAGAGACTCGGCCAAACAACACGACCTCGCCCGTGCCGTCCCGTACCAGGGAGCCGAGCTGATCCTTGTCCAGGAGCGTCCGCGCAGCGCCGGTGCCGGTGGCATCGGTGTGGGAGACGATGACCGCGACGGCCACGTCCTCACCGGGCACGAACCCGTCTGCGGTGACCTCGATCAATCTTGGCTCTCGCGCCTTCTTGCTGCGCTTACCCCGTTGCCCCTCGGGATCGTTCTTCGGCGGCGCGGGTGTGGTGCGGCGGCGGGCGCGGATGATGTCGGTGAACACGCTCCCGTCGGTCTCGTGGACCTCGATCCTTGCGGTGACCGTGCGGTCGACGGTGATGGCATCCAGCAGGGCTCCGAAGGTTTTACGAGTCCAGTCAATGCCTTCCTGCGGCGGCGGATACGGGGCACCGTCGACGGTGACGTCCAAGGTGCCCGCGTCGGTCACGCTGATGACGACGTGGGTCAGCACGATCGGGGTTACTGAGGGTTCCTGCCCGGTGGCGCGCCGGGACTGTTTGCGGTTCATCACGTCACTCCCGAGGTGAGTCGCGAGCTGGTGTCGAAGAGCTCCAGCTCAGCGGGATGCAGCTGGTGCTGGGTCACGAAGGCCCTGTCCTTGATCCGCCACAGGCCCTGCCCGACCCCAAGGGTTGGGAGGAGCTTCTGCTCGGTGCCAGTGAGGCCCAGGGCGTGGGCGGTGGGGCCGAGTTGATCGGATTCTTGCCGGTAGACGATGCGGGTCTCGGCGTTGGCCAGCAGCGAGTTGGCCAGCGAGCGCATGGCTGAGCCGGCGTCGCCGACGTTGTCGAGGTCGGAAAGCTTGTGGAAGATGAGCATGTTCGCGATCCCGTAGTGCCTGGCCAGCCGCCAGTGCGCATCCATGCGGCGCAGCAGGGCGGGGTGGGACATGAGGCGCCAGGCTTCGTCGTAGATCACCCACCGCTGCCCACCGGCAGGGTCCAGCAGCGCGGACTCCATCCATGCGCTGGAGCACGTCATCAGAACGCTGATGAGCATGGAGTTCTCGGTGACGCGTGAGAGGTCGAGGGAGATCATCGGCAACGACGGGTCGAACGCCACCGTGGAGGGGCCATCGAAGAGTCCTTGGAGGTCGCCGGCCACCAGGCGGCGCAGGGCGTGGCCGACGAGCCGGCCGTCCTCGGCCAATCTGCCATCGTCGGCCTCCGCGTTGGGGGTGAGGATGCGGTCGACGACCATCGGCAGGATCGGCACGGTGTTCTCCCGCACTGTCTCGGAGAGGGCGAGGTCGATCGCGGTGTGCTCCAACGGCGTCAACCCCCGTCCCAGCACAGTCTCGGCCAGTGCCCCGATGAGGTCACGGCGCCGGGAGGCGACCGTGGTGGCCCACTCCTCATCCGAGAACCCGGAGGGCCGGTGCCCCTCATCGAGGGGATTTAGTCTGGTGTTGAGGCCGTGGCCCAGGACGATCGCCCGCCCGCCGACCGCTTCGGCCACAGCAGTGTGCTCGCCCTTGGGATCGCCGGGCACGTACACGCGCCGCCCGAACGGCAGGCTGCGGGTGTAGAGGGATTTCGCCAGGGACGATTTGCCGGAGCCCACGATCCCGGCGAGCACGACATTGGGAGCGGTGATGATCCCGCGGGCATAGAGGGCCCACGGGTCGTAGACGAACGACCCACCGGAGTAGAGGTCTTGGCCGACGAACACCCCGTCGGCGCCGAGGCCGCCTTCGGCGAGAAACGGATACGCCCCGGCCAGCGTCGCCGACGTGTCCTGGTGCCGTGGGAGCCGGAACCCGCCCGGGGTGCGCAGTGCCGCGGGGTCGGACTCTCCCGCGGCAGGAAGGTAAGTCGTTGCGCGTCGTTCGGCGCGCTCCGCCTCGGCCTTCGCTCTTGCCGCGGCCTTATCGGCGTGGTGCTGCTCGGCTTGGAGCTTCGCGGCCGCCTCGCGTCGCTGCTTGCGCAGTCGGCGGCGCTCCTTTGCTGGGGCGACCAGAACTGAGGTGTACAACCGCTCCCGCTCGGTCTCGCGGCCGGTCACAGGGACAGCCCCCGACCGGCAGATGTGGTCGATCGGGCCGGGCCGGCGAACCAGTCCTTCTCCGCCACCGCCGACGTGCCCAGCGGTGGCGCCGGCGCGGTCTTCGGAGTCGTGGTGAGTGCGCTCGGGTCGAGGGCACCGATGCCGGCGATGGCCTCGCGCGTCGGCACCACGTCGGCGTCGTCCAGCGCCGGATCGGGCGGGACAGTATGGGCGCGCAGCAGGCTGACGTGCCCCATCGCCGGGTTGTAGGTGAGGGCGAAGTCGCCCTCGGTGACGACCCGGTCGAGCGCGCCGGTTGAAGGTTCGTCGTAGACGTAGCCGTTCTCCAGGGCGGCGTCGGTGGTCTCGGCCCCGTAGTCGAAGCCCGTCAGATGCTCGATGCCCGCGTCCGGGCCGTCGCGGTCGATCAGCTCCAGCACGTCGTCGGCCTCCTCGCCTTGAAGGAACACGACGCTGATCCACCGCTGCGCGCCGGTCGCAGCCGACGCCTCGTGAGTGATGGTGGGTTCGGGGTGCCAGGCGATCCGCCCCGAATGGGAGAACGCCGTATCGAGTCGGTCATACGCCTCGTCCAGGAGGGTGCCGGCCTGGTGCAGCTCGTCGGCTGCGGCCAAGGCGTCCTGTGCTCCTGCGGTGTGGTTGCCGTTGTCATCGAACGCGCGGGCGCGATGGGACAGGTGTGTGGTGGCGAGCTGGTCGAGCACTTGGCGCAGGGAGCACATCCCCGCGACCATGTCGCCGAACACGGTGTAGGTGTCGGCCGGGTCGTCGAAGACCCGGCTGGCGTGGGCCAGGCCGCGCAGCGCTTCGGATGCTTCGGCGGCATCGGCAAGTGGGTCGTGGAACGTCGGCATGATCGGCCTCCAATGACGAAAGCGAGTGCCCCGACATCCGGGGTCGCTGGTCAGGTGCACCCGCTCAGCCACACGACTGGCCCAGGCGTCGCGTCAGATGCGGCGGCACAGCGGCAGCGCGGCAGCGGTGAAGGCGGCGGCCTGCTGCCCGACGAGCAGCCGGGTCTCACAGGAGGCCTGGATCGCGGCCTGCTCGATCGCCGCCACGGCCGCATCGAGTTCGTCGACGGAGGGTGCGGAGATGCTGATGAGGCCGGTGTAGCGTAGGACTCCGTGGCCGGCGGTCAGATCGGCCTCTTGCTGGAGCACGTCCTGGTACTCAGCGGTGTGGGCGGCGTCTTCGATCTGTCCGATCTTGGCGCGTTGGGCGTGGTCGGAGATGTGCTCGACCTTCTTCTTGCGAATGTCCCGTGCGGCTTGGTCGGAGCGCATCGGGGTGCAGATCAGCGAGAACGACCGGTGGATGCCGGTAGAGAGCAACACCGGTGAGAGGAAGCCGGGGTAGACCATCGAGCGTGGCCATTCCGAGACCCACAGCACGCCATGGTGGGCCGAGTCGGTGCGTAGCCTTGTCCAGGACTCGTTGACGGCGACCGGTCCGGCGGTCGCGAGGGATTGGCCGAGTTCGCCGTGCCGTGCGAGCGTGGCGGCGATGGCGGGGTCGTATGCACCGCGGAGGATGACCGCGATCTGCCCGGGGGTGAGCCACCCGGATGGGGTGAGGTCGGCCGAGCGGAGCGCGGCGACCAGGGTGGACATCTCTTGGCGCAGGACTGCGGCGGCGCCGCGGATGCCGCCGCCTGCGGTTCTGACCTGTCGCGCGCTCGTCTTCATGTCCAGGCTCAGGGATAGCGTCGTGGCATGCCTCTCGCCGGCGGGGCCGGCACGGTCGATGAGTTCGGCGTAGGTGGTGGCTGCCCAGGTGTCGTCGTCGGTCCCGTGAGCCTCCCACCATTCTGCGAGGCCGGTTCCCGAATCCGGCAGCGTGCGCTCCAGCACTTGGAGGGTGGCGATGCGTCCGGAGCGGCAGGCGGTGGCGAGGACTCGTCCCCAGGAGGTGACGCGGCGTTCCTGCTCGCCGGGATCGAGGAGCACGAATGCCGGATGCGACACCTCGCAGATGACCGTCAGGGTCTGCTGGTGGGGGTCGTGGATCATCCCGGCGTTCGTGTCGGGGTCGGTGTACTCGCGCAGCCGGGCCACGTCACCGGGCAGTGCGAGGGTGCCGACCGGACGCGGTGTCACCACGCGCCGCCGATACAAGAGTTGGCCGGCGGTGGTGCGCCAGAGCCACCAGAACGCCACTGGCAGCCACTCCACAGCCGGGCGTCCGGCGACGGGTATCCAGGTCAGCGCCGCGGCCAGCACCCAGATTGGTGCGGTGTAGGCCAGCAGGATGCCGCCACCGGCGTAGAGCGCGCCGACGACCGCCAGCACGCCGATCGCCAGCGTGATGAGCTGGGATAGCGATAGGCCCAGCAGCACGCCTCGCCGGGTGAGGCGGGAGAACTTCACCGGCACCAGCTCCGAGGACACCGTGCACTCGTTCTGCTTCGCGGTCATGGCCGCCCTTACTCCTTTCCGGTCGGCTTCGGCGCCGGTGGCGGTGGTTGCTTCGGCGGACGCGGCTGCGGCGTTGATGTGCCTGGCGAGGACGTCTTCGGCTCCGCAGCGGGTGGAGCCTTGGGCGCCGACGAGGACGGCGGTGGCCCTGTCTGAGCCGCCGGCGGCGGCGTGCTCCCGGTCTGCCCGGCGGCGTCTGCGGCGGTTTCGCCCTGGCCCCCGAGGGCTTTGCCGACCTTGGGTCCGGCGGTGGCGGCATCCTTGGCGACCTTGGCGCCGATCACAGCCGCGGCGGCCGGACCAGCCGCCGCAGCACCAGCACCGGCCCCGGCTCCGCCACTCGCGCCAGCTCCCGCAGACCCGCTCGCAGCGGCCTTGCCCCCGCCCGAGGCCTGGGGTGCGGGGGTCTTTGGCTGCGGCGGATGCTTCCCGCCACCGCCACCGCCACCGCCGCCGTCGCCGTCGTCCCCGCCACCGGACTTACCGCCGCTGCCTTCACCACCACCGTCGAGGACCTTCTTCGGCTCACCGCCGCCCTGGGGCTTGGTGGGTGTCGGGATGGGCCGGTTGAGTGCCTGTTTGGCGTCCTCCTCCGAGCCGATCGCGTGGTACATGTCGAAGCCCACGAACGACAGGAACTTGTACGTCAGATACGGCGCGAAGGCAGCCATTGCCATCAGCACGATCCCGGCGATCGGGTCGGACACCGAGGACAGGTCTCCATCGATCGGCGCGGACACTTGGGTAATCGCCACCAGGAACATGACGACGAGGACGAGCTTGGAGCAGATCAGGGCGATGACGAACATCGCCCACTTCCCGATCCACCCCCGCGTGGCATCCCACGAGGCGCCGGAGAACGCCAGCGGTGCGAGCACGATCGCCACCAGCAGCAGTGCCTTGCGCACGAGGAGCGACAGCCAGACGATGGCGGCCGCGGCAATCGCGAGACCGGCGAGGAAGATCGTGATGATCGCCCCCACCCCGGGCGCGGCGATATTGATCCCCACCAGCCCGGCGGCAAGCAGAGTGATCTTGTCGCCCATCGATTCGGTGGTCTCCCCGGCGGCCTGGATGATCCCGATGGACAGCTGATCGACGATCTCCAACAACAACGCCGTCAGGGTGATGACAACGAACGAGCCGAGCACCGACTTGGCGAGCCCGAGCGCGGCGCGGGACAGGGCGGTGGGGTCGCGGCGGATGAGCCCGGTGATCAGCTGGAGGCAGAAGAAGATCAGCATCACGAACACCGCGATGCCGAACAGGATGTTGTAGACCGCCACATACTCCTCGCGGGTGACATCGACCAACGTGGTCGTGTCGAACACGGTCCAGACGGCCTCGAACAGCCACCCGGCGGCGGCGCCCATGGCTTGGGCAAGCCAGTCGAACGGCGCGGCCACGAGGCTGGCGGCGGCTTCGCCGGCGGTATCGCAGACCGACGAGATGATGGGGACGTCGCACACACCCACCGGGAATCACTCCTCAAAGGTCGAGTCGATTGGGGTGGGGTCAGACCTGCTGGCCGACGTTCCAGAAGAAGTTGATCAGCGTCACGCTCGCGCCGCAGATCACCGCGGCCCCGCAGCTCACGAGAACGCCGACCTTGCCCCGGCCCGCCAGGTGCGGGTTGGAGGAGTTGGCGCCGAAGCCCCACACGATCGCCGAGATGATCAGCGCCAGGACGGACAGGATGAGACCGATGGTCATGACGGCGCCGACGATCGTGCGTAGCTGGGCGATACCGGGCAGGCCGTCGCTGTTGGGGTCGATGTTGATGTTCATCGGCGCGAGCGCCGGCAGAACGGAGATGAGATCGAACACGATGGTGTCTCCTGACGAACGGACCCACCCGAGGGGCGGGGACGCGGAAGGGGTTCGTCGGTCAGGTGCACCGTTCGCCCCAGTGTCGCCGCAGCCACGACGAGGTCGAGGACCGGCAGAGCCTCAGAGTTGCTGGCCGAGCCCGATGAGCCAGTTCATCCACGCCACCCCACCGCCAGCCAGAACCGCAGCACCCAGTGCGGTCCATGCCCCGACGCGCGCCTTGGTGGCCGCAGAATGGTTGCCGTTGGCGGCGGCGATGGCCCAGGCGATCGCGCAGACGATCAACATCAGCACCGCGGTGATGAGCACGAACGTGAGCAGCGCACCGATCACCTCCCGCAGGTCACCGATTCCTTCCAGGCCGTCGAAGTCGGGGAACACATCCATGCCGCTCAGCTCCCAACTGGCGTAGGCAAGTGTTCGAAGCGTTCGTAATCCATGCTGGTGAGGTGCGTGTGGAGGACCCGGAGGTTGCTGGGGCAGTTTGCAGACCCACGGCCCGGAGCGCCGTTCCGGTGGCCGAGGCTATGGCGTGGTGATGAGGATTCCGGTGATGGACAGCGTCGTGCAGGTGATGAGCATGCCGGGGCCGTGGAGCAGCGCTGCGGTGTAGCGCTTGGCGATGAGCAGGCGGATGCTTTCGAGGCTGGCGGTGCTGAAGGTGGTGTAGCCGCCGAGTAGCCCAGTGGCCAAGATCGCGCCCCACGGATGGCCGAGGGTGAGCCCGGTGACCAGGCCCAGGAGGAGTGAGCCGGTGAGGTTGACGATCATGGTGCCCCACGGGAATCGGGCGCGAAGTCGTGCGGGCAGGCTGTTGTCGGCTAGGTAGCGCAGTGCTGAGCCGATTCCGCCAGCGAGAGCGATGGCAAGTGCAAGGAGCAGTTCGTTCATGAGCGTGCCCTTCGGGTGCGGGCGGTGAGGATGCCGGTCCAGCTGGCCAGACTGCCGAGGAGAACGGTGGCGAGTCCGTAACCGAGCGCTTCGGCGATGTGGTGGCCGATCAGCAGCGCGGCGATGTCGCTCGCGAGCAGGCTGTAGGTGGTGTAGCCGCCGAGCAGTCCGGTGCCCAGCAGCAGGCGTAGGTCGCGTCGTCGTCCGCGGTCTGGGCCGCCGAGGGCTAGGGACTCGATGAGGACACCGAGCAGAAATGCGCCCGTGATGTTGATGATGAAGATGCCCAGCGGGAGTCCGGCCGTGTCTCCGATAAGCGCGTCGAGCAGGTAGCGGGCGAGGGTTCCGACAGTTCCGCCGAGGGCGACCAATCCGATGCCGCGTAGACCCGGCCCAGTGTCAGCGTCGGTGTCGAGCGGTTCGTTGACTGACAGCTCGTCTGTCATCGGCAGTCTCCTATCTCACAGGCGCGCGCCGTGGCGCGCAGTGTCGAGATAGGGACCGTTGTCACGTCCGTGAGGTTGGTGCCGGTGAGCCCCACCACCGGGCGCCGCGAGGGGCGCTTTTCTATTGTCGCACGACGGCATTGCCATCGGTGCGTAGAGCCAGGGTCGATGAGTTGGCTCATGCGGAGCCGTACGATCAGGCGGGCCGGGGTCAGGTGTCGGTGAGTTCGGTCAGGAGGGTGCGGACGCGGAGGTCGATGTCGTCGCGGACCAGGCGCATCCGCTCGATGCCCTCGATGCCGCGGGTGGAGGGTTCATCGGTGTGCCAGGTCTCGATGGTCCCGGTCATGCCGTCGAGGGGTTCGACGTGTGCTTCGTCGCCGAGCACGATGACCCGGTCCACGCGGGCGAGTAGTTCGGGGTCGATGGGCTTCGGGGACTCGCCGGCCATATCGGCCCCGGCCTCGGCGATCGCTTCGGTCGAGAGGCTGTTGAGTGACCCGCCGGGCTTGGTGCCGGCCGAGTGGACCTCGATCGCATCGCCGGCCCGGTGTCGGAGCAGTGCGGCGGCCATCTGGGACTTGCCGCCGTTCTTGACGCAGACGAAGAGGGCGCTGGGCTTGGGAGCGGGTGCGGTGGTCATGGTCGGGCTTCCTGAGTTCTGCGGGCGGGGACGGTGGGGTCGTTCGGGAAGAGCCGCCGGCCGGCCCGCAGGGCGACATAGACGAGGCCGACGAGGACGGGGACCTCGATGAGGGGGCCGACGACTCCGGCGAGGGCTTGGCCGGAGGTGACGCCGAAGGTGCCGATCGCCACGGCGATGGCCAGTTCGAAGTTGTTGCCCGAGGCGGTGAAAGCCACAGTGGTCGATTTTGCGTAGCTGAGGCCTGAGGCTTTCGAGGCAAGCAGGCCGATGGCGAACATGAGCGCGAAGTAGATGAACAGCGGGACGGCGATCCGGGCGACGTCGAGGGGCTGGGAGGTGATGGCCTCGCCCTGGAGTGCGAACAGCAGCACGATAGTGAACAGCAGCCCGTACAGCGCCCATGGCCCGAGTTTGGGCAGGAACTTCTCCTCGTACCACTGCCGTCCCTTGGCCTTCTCACCGAACACGCGGGTGAGGAACCCTGCGAGCAGGGGGATGCCGAGGAACACGAGCACGGAAGCCACGATCGCCCAGACGGAGAAGTCCACCGAGGTGGTCGGCAGGCCCAGCCACGACGGCAGGAGCTGGAGGTAGAACCAGCCCAGTGCGCCGAAGGCGAAGACCTGGAACACCGAGTTGATCGCTACCAGGACGGCGGCGGCCTCGCGGTCACCGCAGGCCAGGTCGTTCCAGATGAGGACCATGGCGATGCACCGAGCCAGGCCCACGATGATCAGACCAGTGCGGTACTCGGGCAGGTCGGACAGGAAGACCCAGGCCAGGACAAACATGAGTGCCGGACCGACGAGCCAGTTGAGTACCAGCGACAGCCCGAGCAGCCGCTTGTCGCCGGTCACCCGGTGAGTCTCGTCGTAGCGGACCTTCGCCAGCACCGGATACATCATCACGAGCAACCCCATAGCGATCGGCAGCGAGACCTCACCGATCGTGACAGCCTCCAATGCGGTGTTCAGGCCAGGCACGAAGCGCCCCAGCATGAGTCCGATGGCCATGGCGAGCACGATCCAGGCCGGCAACCACCGGTCCAGGAAGGACATCTCCTTGATCACCGGCGCGGCGCTCTGCGCAGGCGTGGTTGCTGTCGTGCTCATCCGCTGGGGTCCTCGTATCGATGAATGTCTATCCGCCACGCTAACCGCCACATCGATGACCGTCAATGTAAGATGGGGCGATGAGCATCGCAGTGGAGAAGCCGACGATGGTCGCCGCGGCGCCGGATGAGTGTTGCTCGCTGGCCGAGGCTCCGATCGGAGCAGCCGACGCCGAGCGTTTCGCGAAGAGGATGAAAGCGCTGTCGGACCCGGCTCGGCTGCGCGTGCTGTCGCACGTGGCGGCCCAAGGTTGTGAGGCCGTGTGCGCCTGCGATCTCATCGAGGCGCTCGACATCAGCCAACCAACCGTGAGTCACCACCTTAAGAAACTCGTCGAGGCCGGTCTGCTGGTCCGAGAGCAACGCGGCAGGTGGGCTCATTACACAGTGGTCCGGGAAGCATTCGCAGAGCTCCGCCGGCTCCTGGACCTGCGCTGAGCCAGATCCGGCAGTCGGTGAATCTCGACGGCGTGACGCGCGTCAGCTACGGGCCGCGGCGTAACTGTTCCAGGCCGCCCCGGACAGTTCGGCCCAGCGGGTCGCGGTGCCTATGCTGACGCCGATCAGCTGGGCAAACACGACCTGTGGCGTGGTCGAGGCCAGATGGACCATGGCGGTACTGCGGCTGGCGCGGGTTCTGATTCCGAGCCGGTTCCGTCCGGGCCATTAGCGAGGGTGGCTGGAGATGGGCGCCGGAGTTCTTGCCGGTGAACAGCCACTGCTGGTTGGCCAGAACGCTCGCGGTCCCGAACGGCTTGGCGACCGGAAGCGTCGTCACGAGGGTCTCCCGGCCGCCAGCGATTACATCTAACTAATGCAATAATTGCTAGGACCGAACGGTGACATGGAGGTGGTCGTAGTGGCCGCCGGTGACGTCGCCGGGGTCGTGCATGCCGCCGCCGGTGTAGTCGCGCCATCCTTCGGCGTCGCGGGAGAGGGACCAGATTTTTCCCTGCCAGATGAGGTATTCGACACCGAGGGTTTCGGCGTGGTCTTTCATCCAGTTGGTGATGTCCCAGCCGGCTTCGAGCTGGGCCGGGGTGGGGTGCTGGCCGATGGCGTTGCCGAAGGTCAGATCGCAGGCCCGGCCGAGCGGGTGTTCGGAGCGGGTGCCGGGACGCGGTGAGTAGCAGGCCCACGAGGTGTCGAGGAAGGTAGCAGTGCCCTGCTGGTACAGGTGCAGCATCCGAGCGGTGATCTGTCCGTCGCTGGTGGGGTGATCCACGAGGCGGTCCGGGTCATCGTCGAGGGGGTCGGGCTGCCCGCCCGGGGTGCTGGTGTCGGGGTCGCAGCCGGCCGGGGCGCCGGTCTCGGGTTCGGGGAGGTCGGCGGCATCATGGGCGTTGAGCCAGGCGGCGGGGTCGGTGTGCTCGCCGTCGGTGCCGCCAGTCCGGACCTCGAAATGCAGATGCGGTCCGGTGCTGTTGCCGGAGGAGCCGATGTCGCCGATGTGCTGGCCGGCGGTGACGGTGTCGCCGGGTTGGACGTGGATGCCGGTCTCCCACATGTGCCCGTACGCGGTCGCGACGGTCTGCCCGTTGAGGGTGTGTTCGATGACGATGAGCCCGCCGTAGCCGCCGGAGAACTCGGCGACGGTGACGGTGCCGTCGGCAACAGCGAGGATCGGGGTGCCGTCCGGGGCGGCGAAGTCGGTGCCGGTATGAAACGAGTTCTCCCCGGAGATCGGATGCACCCTCGGCCCGTATTCGCTGGTCAGCACCCAGGTGTCCGCGGGCACCGGGAACACCACCCGCGAGGACTCCGCAGCAACAGTCTGCGCGGCCGGGACTGTGGTGCCGCCGGCCGACGCGCCCGCGCTGGCTGTCGTGGTGGTGCCGGTGAGGGTGGTCAGGATGGTCTCGGTGACGGGCTCGTAGTTGCGGTACCGCTCGGGGTAGGCGGACACCTCGACGGCTTGGGCGGCCTCGCCCTTGTCCATCTGCTCCCAGCCGGGAATGTCCAGCAGGCCCCGGGGTGAGGGGTGGTTGGGGCCGGTGCGTCCGCCGAAGAACGCCTGCGCCTGATACGTCGGGTCCATCAGCTCAGCGACGGTGCCCCACCCGGACTGCGGGCGCATCTGGAACAACCCGAGGGAGTCGTGGTCGGAGCCGTCGCCGTCGTTGGGATAGTCCGCCGACTCCGGATAGACGCTCGTGTTGGACAGCATCCGCAGGGTGGATTCGGTCAGCGCCGCCATCAGCGCAATCACCAGCCCGTCCCGGGTCACCCCGTCGATGCTCGTGCCGGTCTCGATGATCGTCGCCGCATGCGTGAGCTGCTGCCGGTTCAGGGTCAAGGTCTCGCCGTTGGCGGTGGTGACTTCCAGCTCGTCGGGGACGTCGGGGACCGTGACGCTTGTGCCGGCCACGGTGCAGGAGGCTGAGGCGGCAGGGTTCATCACCACCCCGACCCCGACCAACACCAGCGACGGCGCCAGGAACACCAGCGCGAGGGCGGCGAGGGCGAGTTTCTTCACCATGAGCGCACCTCCGGCCTATCGGAGGGGGTTGTCGAGCTGGGACAGCCGCAGCAGGTGGCAGGTGTCGTAGGTCGGGCCGCAGACGAGGAACACGGTGAACGCCACCGGATGCTCGGAGGTGACGTCTTCGTCGTTCCAGAGGCCGGTGCGGTGGCGGGTGCCCTCGATCGTGTAGGCGATGGTGCCCTCGGCGAGCTGCCCGGGTTGTGCCTGTTCGAGGGCCGCATCCCACGCGTCGGGGACGAACACCTCGTCGATGGTCAGGTGCTGGGCGGTGGCGTAGTGGCGCAGCTCGATCCAGGCGTCCCGGTTCGGCAGGTAGGTGGAGATGTCGGAGGCGAGCCCGGCCTGCTCGGCACCCGAGGGGTCGCCGACGGCGAGGACGACCGAGGTGTAGTCCAGGGGCATGAACCCGCTGGCCGTGTCCCAGGCGAACAGCGCCGTCGCGACGTTGCGGGCGAAGGTCTCCGGATCGGCCGAGGCCGGCACGCTCGGCAGACGCGGTGTCGCGGTCGGGGCCGGATCGCCGGGGGCGGTCACAGCCGGTCCAGGCCCGGAGCCGCGGTTGGCGTCCTCGTTGGCAGTGGGTGGTCCGGTGAGGAGGCCGTAGACGCCGACCCCGGCCAGCACCAGGACCGCTACGAGTGCGGCGAGTGCGGCGATCAGCCGCTGACGCGAACGCGGGGCAGACAGGTCGGGAGTCTTCATGCCCGGTAGGTGCACCACGAGCACCCGCAGTCGTCCGAGTGCTCAGAGGGCGCGCAGGTGTCCCCGTGCGGGCGGGTTCTCGTGGCCTGCCCGGCGGTCGACGGCGGGGCGCAGTTGCTCGGCGAATCTGCTGGTGCCCTCGACGGTGGTCAGGAAGGACTCGATCTGCTCGTCGGTGAGTTCGGCGGCGAGCAGGTCGATGTCGTAGTGCGTCCACCAGTCGGTCAGTTCGGTCCAGGTCAGCACGAACGCCCGCACCGGGTACCGCGCCGGCTCGCCATCGTCAGCGGCTGCTGGGACGGGCCGGGGTGTGCGCTTCTTTGCTTTCGCGTTCTTGGCGCGAGCGAGTGCGTCGGTGGCGAGCTGGTGCAGGTCGGCTTCGCGATGCTCTTGAGCGGTCTCGACGGCGGTGCGGACAGCATCGTAGATCGGATGCACCGGGTTGCCGCCGTCGATGCGCTCCAGCTCAGCGCTCACCTGTTCGCGTAAGTCGGCGGGCTGGGCGGGGTCGGCGGCGAGCTTCTGGAGGTAGCCGATCTTCTCCAGCGTGGTGTGGGACGCACCGCCGGGAATCATCGCCGCCGCCTGCTCACGGCTCTTCCCGGGTGCGCCGCTTGACGGTGGTGCAAAATGTGCACCACCGTCACTTCCCGGTTGGTTCTCCGTGCTGAACCGGGCCGAAGCCTGCCGGTGGGTAGCGTCCTCGGCCATCAGCACCTTCAGCTCCCGGTACAGGGCGGCGGCCTCCGTCTGGGTCAGGGGCTTGTGCAGGACGTTGTCGTCCTGCTCAGCCAAGAGGTGCCCGAGCCGGTCGGAGATGCCCGAGCGGACCCACACGTTGACGGTCTTCCAGCCGAGCTGTCTGATCGCGGTCAGCCTCCTGGCCCCGCACACGAGCACGCCGGCGGGGGTGATGGTGATGGGTTGGAGGAGGCCGTCGCGGTCGATGGAGGCAGCCAGTTCGTCGATGTCGCCCAGCTCGGTGCGGTGTCTGCGCCCGACCTGGATCGAGGCAGCGGTGCGTTCCAGCTCGATGAACCCCGCCGGCGCGCTCATCGCGACCCGCCCCCACGGGGATGCCGGTTACGGTGAGCGGGTGCGGCCAGGGAGACGGTGAGCACGAGATCGTCGTCGCGCAGCAGCACCGGCAGGCTCTCGCCGATCAGCAGCCGCAACAGGACGCCCCGCCCGGCGGTCGTGGCAGCGTAGGCGGGGTGGGGGTTACCCAGCAGCGCCTTCAACAGCGCCGTCCAGGAATGGCCGGGGATGTCGAGCAGGGCGCGGGCGTGCTTGTCGCGGCGCAGCGCCTCGTAGGTGGCCTGGCGGGTGCCGGCCTTGGTCAGCACCCCGCATACGTGCTCGATCCCGGCGCGCGCCGTGGCTGGCGGCCAGTCCAGCAGCGTGAACAACGCGATCGCGTCCTCAACCGTGGAGCCCGCCGACGTGCGCGCCCGTGACGACGCTGGCGTGCCGTCGTTCTCCTCATCCGTGACCGGGGTGTGGTCGGTGATCTGGAATGCGGGGTGGTAGTCGGCCAGCGGGTTCTCCCGGTCGGAGAAGCGTTCGGGGTCGTGGAACGCTGAGATGTGTGGGCGGCGTGCCTGGTGGACCGAGCACAGGAGTCCTTGGGCGCGTTCTTCGAAGATGCAGGTGATCCGCACCGCGTGGGTGACCACTGCCCATGGATCATTCGCCTCCCGGGCCGCTGTGGTGCGCATCACGTCGAATGCCGCGCTGGCGGCCTCCCAGGGGTCCAGGCCGTGCTTATGAGCTAGGGGCGCGTACTTCTCCGCCGCGTGGGTCATCAGTGCCGCGGCGGTGGGGTCGTGCTCCCACGCACCCGGCCCGGCGTCGTGGAGGCGAGTTAGCAGCGCGCGTAGACCTTCGCTGCTCCTGAAATCCTCGCCGTTCTCGGGTCTCTGGCGATTGGTGGTGTGGGTGTTCTCGGTCATGGTGGGGGCACCTCCTGACAGGCAGGTGCGCACGCCGTCCCCAACGACGACGTCCATGCTGCCTGCCCGGGTGGTGCTCATGACCTCTCACCTGCTCAGCTCATCCGACCGGTGACCGCGACGGAACGGACTTGGTTGTCCTGCTGCGACCGAAGGCCGAGAGCGGCGGCAACCGGCGCGCCCGATTCCCGACCCCTCGCACACCGGTGTTCGTGGCGGCGCGGGTGCGGCGAGCCAACTCGACCTCGAAGTCGATGCCCCGCCCCGCCAGCGCCGCACCGTGGCGGGCAAGCAGGTCCGTAGGCCGCACCCACTCCACCCCCCGCGCACGCAGGCCCGCATCCTGCGCGAGCCGCTCACGACTGGTGCCCCGGAGACCAGCGGTCCTCGCCGCTTGCACTGCCTCTGGTGTCTCCGTCTTCTCGACCGGCGGTGTCTCGACTTTCTCGGCCGGCGTCGACGGCGGGTGGCCGGTCTCCGGCACCGGCGGTCGCCGGCGAGGTTCCTGCTGCTGGTGGTCGTGATCGGGGTTCATACGTCCTTCGCCTCCTCGGCATCGACGTGTTCGGTGGTGTCGGGAAGGTGCGCGCTGGTGAACCACCGGCCTACCGTGGACGGGTGCACGCCCAGTTCCCGGGCAATCTTCTTGTTCGACCATCCCTGCCCGCGCAGCGTCGCCGCCCGCGCACGCCGATCGACGGAATCCGCCGCGGCTTCGACCTGCGGGTCAGCGCGCCGGTCCGCTGATGCCTGCCTCATGCCGGAAGCTGTGACGGGGTCGTTCTCCTGCCGGGTCGCCGCCGATACCGGGTCCCACGCTGCGTCCGGGCCGGACTCCTCGATCGCAGCGGCCTCGATCGCGGACTCGTCGGTGGATGCGGGGACTTCGGCGGTGCGTTGCGGTCGGGTGAGGATGACGGTCAGGTGGGTGATGGCCAGCAGCACCACTGGCGGCACCGCCGCCACCGCAGCCGCCAGCACCCCGGGCACGTCCGCATCGGCAGCCACCACGGCGTGGATCGCGTTGGCGGTCACCGACACGGCTGCGCCGCCGAGCAGCAGCGCCCACGGATACCACGCCGACCGCTGGCCGGCCAGGGCGACGACGGCGACGGTGGCCACGACGATGATGCCGTCGACGATCAGCGGCCACGCCCACGCCTGCGAGCCACCGACCCCAGAGCGGGCGGCCAGGTCCGCCAACGCCGTGAACGACAGCCAGAACGCGCCGCCAGCGATGAACACCGTCCCGGCCACCGCCGTGACCACCGCCCACCGTCGACTCGCCGGGCCTGTCGGGACGGTCATGACAGCCGTCGTCCCGGAGCGGATGGACGCACGGTCGCCTCGCGGGCAAACCACCCGTCCGCGGCTCGCGCCGAGCCCTGCACCGGCGATGAAGGGCGGGCTTGAGGTTGGGTGGTGCGATAGGCCGAGCGGACGGTCGTCGTGATCTCCCGCTCGCCCAACCCCGCTTCCGAGGCCGCGGCCGCGAGCACATCGAGTGCATCGGGGGCGGGGACACCGTTCTCGGCCAGTCGGCAGGCGGCCCAGAACAGGCCCCGGTTCCGTTCCCCTTCGACGCGGGCAGCGACCCAGGCCGCCAACCGCGACACATCCACCGACCGCTCCACATCGTCGCCCGTACTGGGCGGGGCCGTCGGGCGCGGGTCGAGGAAGTCCCGCAACCGGTCCGAATCCAGCCTCGCCGAGGAGCCGGTATTGACCTGCCGCACCTGGTAGCCGACAGCGGCACCGTTGGTGGACACCATCGAGGGTGGGAGGAGGATGTAGCCGCCGTCGCCACGGAAATCCACACCGGCGCGCGCGGCCTGCCAGGACCGCTGCGCCCGCTCCGGTGTCGCCGGGTAGTAGACGTGCATCCCACCCGACGGTGTGGACACGAGGAACGCCCACCTCGACACGAGGCCGGCACGGTGGGCGCGCCCGAAGGAGGCGAATCCGTTGACGGGGCCGTGGACATCGACGTCCACCACCACCATCCCGGAGGCGGCGCCGGTGGGGACAGCGAGGTTCGCATCCGGGTGCGCCCGCCACCAGGCCTCCACCTGGCCAGGGTCGGTGGTGGCGTCGTGGAAGCCGTGCTCGGTGAGCGGGCGCTTCCCGCCCGGCACGCACGGGAACACCGGCACGCCTGCGGTGGCGAGTTCTCGTGCTGCGGCGGAGACCGGCCATGGCCCGGTCCTCTGCGACAACACACCCGCGAGCGCGTCCGTAGCGGCCATCACAGATCCCGTCCCTGCATCACGGCCGCGCTGGCCGCAGGGCGGGGACCCATTTCGGGCACGGGCTCGACCTGCCTGCCCGACGCTGCACGTTCGGGTGCGGAGCGTTCATGGGATAGCTGGTTGCGGTGCGGCGTCTCACGGTCGAGACCCGGTGGAGTGCCGTCACCGACCTGGGCGGTGTCGAGCTGATCGAGGATCGTCAGCGCGATCTTGCGGACCCGCTCGCCAGTGGCCTTGACGATCTCCACCGGTTCCTTGCCGCCCACCCGCGCAGCCCAGGTCGACACGTAGGGAATCGTGTACCCCGTCGTGTCCATGTGATGGGCGGCGCCGATCATCAGCGCCACCGATTCGGCCTCCACCTCCCCGATGCCGCGATGCTGGCGGGCGTCCTCCTGGTCGGGGCCGTGCATCAGGACGTGCCCGAGTTCGTGGGCGAGCGTCTTGACCTGCGCGGCGGGGTCCATGTTCTCCCGGACCGCGACCGTCTTCGCGGTGTAATCAGTCATGCCGTTGGCGCCGTGGATCATGCCCTCGTGTGGCACTGCCAGCACGGTGAACCCGCGCTCCTCGACCAACTTGGCCAGACCATTCCACAACCCGACCGGTGCTTCGCCTTCCAGCAGCTTCGGTGCCGGCGGTTCCGGGATCGGGTCGCCGGCAGTCTGGGAGGCGTCCCACACGTAGGCAGGCTTGGCGGTAATCATTTTCGAGCGCACGACCTCACCGGGGCGGGACTTCTCGCCCTTGCCGAGCCGCCGCCACGACTCCGGATCGGACGGTGTCGCGGTGGCGAATCGGCCGGTGACCGGGGCGAGGATCATGTACCCCGCCTGGCCCTTCTGCACCTGCCGGCCCAGAGTCTGCCACTGCCGATACCCGGCCACATGCGACGGCACTGGCTCCGGCACCCGGCCCACCTCGTAAGCCGCGGCATGCTGTGCCCAGATCAGCAGGGTGTTGGAGAACGATCTCGCCCTGAACCGTGCGGCGAACGCGAGCGCCCTCTCCCAGTCGTCGCCGGAGACGAGCTGCTCGACCGCACCGGTCAGCCGCTCATGCAACTCATCGAGCCTCGCCTCCCGCGCGGCCTGGGCTTCCTCCCGTGTCGTGGCCATCGTCGCTGTCTCCTCCCGATACCCTGAGCACCGGGCCGATCAGGCTCGGTGACCATCAGGTGCGCCAGGAACACCAGTGACGAGAAACGGACAACGACCGTGTGACCGTCAGTGCGCGGGGTGAACCCGACGAGTCCTACCGGACTACCAGCCCTTCAGGTGACGAGGGCGCGGGATCGGGCAATGATGCGGATACGCGTATCGCACAAGCGAATATCGGTATCGAACCGTCAGGGCAGTGCCTTCTGCCGGACGAGCTGGCGGTATCGCGTCGGGCTCGCTCCGACACACTGGCGGAACAGCCGCGCGGCGTGACCCCGGCTGTGCCAGCCGACCTCACGCATCGCCACCTCGATCGGCAGATCGGTCTCACGCAGCAACCGGGCCAGGCGTTCGGCGCGCAGCGTCGCCAAGTACGTCATCGGCGTTTTCCCGTAGGCGTCGACGAAGACCCGGCCGAGCTGGGACGGCGAGAGATGCGCGGCCTCGGCGAGATCGGGAAGCGTCCACCGCTGAGCAGGCGCCTCGCGAAGAAGCTCCGCTGCCTCGCGTGCCTCGGCCCTCAACGGGGTGAAGTGGCGGTGGCGGGGCGTGCCAGGGTCGGTGGCCTTCCGCTGTGTCGGGGTCTGCCTCACCGGGGTGGTGGCGATGTAGGGGATGATCACGTCGAGCACCGCGAACAGGAGTGCTTGGAGGCGGTAGAAACGTTGCGGGGAGGGCCCGTCGATGCTGAGGGCGACCAACTCGTCCAGCCACGGCGTCAGCATCCCGGCGCGATCCTCACCCAGGCGAAGCACCTGTGCCGGTTCGGAGTACAGATCGTCGGCGAAGTCTCGCGCATCGAGGCGATCGGACAGCACGGCGGCGTACTGCCAGAACACCTGATCGATCACGAAGTCGCGGTCAAGATAGAGGGTGGTGACGGTGATTAGGTCCTCGGGTTCACTCCCACACAGCGTGTTCGCTCCCAGCGCGATGGCATCACCGACACGGACGTGCTTCTCGCCGAACTCGCTGAGCAGGATCGCCGACCCGTGGCGGACGAAGATGAGCTTCACGCAGTCGTAGGCGATCGGGGCGATGGGCTGTCGGACGGATCGCGTTCTCGCGATGATCGGGGTGAACCGCTCGTTGTCGCCGCGTGTATCGGAGAGCGCCATCTCGATCCACCGCGCAGCGACGAAGGGTTAGCTACGCCCTGCCGTGGGATACGGCGACGGCGAAGGCGTGTTCGCTGCTCAGACTCGTATCCGCTGCGGCAGGGCTCATGGTCGGCAGCAGGCTTTGGCGGAACGGATCGAGACCTCCACGACCCACCCGGTTCGCGTTCGTGTACAGATGGCTTCACAGCCGTTTCGAGACGCGGCGGCGACCGTGGCCGTCGGCGGCTCGTGCACCAGTGTGTTCATGGCGAGCGTGGCCAGTGCGGTCAGAACTGTATGTGTTCTCCCCATGAGACTGCCTCCTCAGGACTTCACGAGGCGAGTGATGGCCTCGGAGGCTTCCTTGATTTTCTCGTCGGCTTCGGGGCCGCCGGCCTTGGCGGCCCGGACGACGCAGTGCTTAAGGTGGTCGTCCAAGAGGGCGAGGGCGACGTTCTCCAAAGCGGAGGTGACGGCGCTGATCTGGGTGAGGATGTCGATGCAGTAGGTGTCCTCATCGATCATGCGGTGGATGCCACGGGCTTGTCCCTCGATGCGCTTGAGTCGGGCGAGGTAGCGGTCTTTGTCACTGATGTATCCATGGCCGGCTTCGGTTGGTGGCGTGGTGATGGTGTCCATCGTGCTTTCTCCTGGTTCAAGTGGTGTCCGCTGCGGCGGCAGATGGATGCTCATTCGGACGGGGCCTGGTCAAGGATCTTGGCCGTGCTGGCCGCGGGTGTGAGGTCGAGGCGGCGGAGTAGCTGGGCGTTGAGCGCGACGACGACGGTCGAGACCGACATCAGGATCGCGCCGATACTCATCGGCAACACGAACCCGATCGGTGCGAGCACGCCGGCGGCCAGGGGTACCGAGATCAGGTTGTAGCCGGCTGCCCACCACAGGTTCTGCTTCATCTTCCGGTAGCTAGCGCGGGAGAGATCGATGACGGAGAGCACTGAGCGTGGGTCGGAGGAAGCCAGGATGACCCCGGCGGAGCCGATGGCGACGTCGGTGCCGGCACCGATGGCGATGCCGACATCGGCCTGGGCGAGAGCAGGGGCATCGTTGACGCCGTCGCCGACCATGGCGACCTTCCTGCCTTCGTCCTGGAGTTCGGCGACCTTGGCAGCCTTGTCCGCGGGACGCACTCCGGCGAAGACCCGGTCAATGCCGAGTTCCTTCGCGACCGTGTCCGCGACTGCCTGGGCGTCACCGGTGATCATGACCACCTGGGCGCCCGCAGCGTGCAGGGCATCGACGGCGTCGCGGGATTCGGGGCGGATCTCATCGGCCAGCCGTAGGGCCCCGATGACCTCACCGTCGGCGAGGACGTGGAGGATGATCGCCCCTTCGTCCCGCCACTGGTCGGCGATGGACAGCTCGTTCAGCCCGTGCTGGTCGAGCAGGTAGGGGCCACCGACCTCGACCACCGAGCTATCGACGGTTGCCTTGACCCCGACCGCCGGGGAGGAGGAGAAGTCCCGAGCCTTCGGGACCTGCAGCTCACGCGTTCCGGCGGCGCCGACGATGGCCTTGGCCAGGGGGTGCTCGCTGTCGGATTCCGCCGCCGCGGCCAGTGCCAGCACGTCCTCGGCGCCGCGGTTCCCGGCAGGTTCGATGGCGGTGACGGTGGGCTCACCCTTGGTCAGCGTGCCGGTCTTGTCGAACAGCACGGCATCGACGGTGCGCATCGATTCCAGGGCAAGCCGGTCCTTGATCAGCACGCCGCCGCGGGCTGCACGCTCGGTGGCGATGGATACCACGAGCGGGATCGCCAGACCCAGCGCGTGCGGGCAGGCGATCACCAGGACGGTGATGGTGCGCACCACCGCGGAGTCCGGTAGGCCCAGCATCGACCAGATGATCGCGGTGATCAATGCGGCTCCGAGGGCGAACCAGAACAGCCAGGCGGCGGCGGTGTCGGCGATCCTCTGTGCGCGGGAGGACGAGGCCTGCGCGTCGGTGACGAGCTTCTGGATGCCTGCCAGGGCGGTGTCGTCACCGGTGGCAGTAACCTCGACCCGCAGCCCGGAGTCGGTGGCGACAGTGCCGGCGACAACCTGCTCACCGGTCTCGCGACGTACCGTCTTCGACTCTCCGGTGACCATCGACTCGTCCATGGAGGCCGACCCGTCGACGATCTTTCCATCGGCGGGCACCGAAGAGCCAGGACGGACGATGACGACGTCACCGACCAAGAGGTCGGCAGGGGCAACCTTCACGACCTGATCGCCGTCGACCTTCTCAGCCTCGTCGGGTAGCAGAGCGGCCAAGGAGTCCAAGGCGGAGGTGGTTTGGGCCAGGGAGCGCATTTCGATCCAGTGGCCGAGCAGCATGATGACCACCAACAGGGCCAGTTCCCACCAGAAGTTCAGCTCATGGTCCAGGAACCGCAGGCTCGCACCCCAGGAAGCGACGAAAGCCACGGTGATGGCCAGGCCGATGAGCAGCATCATGCCGGGCTTGCGGGAGCGGATCTCCGAGATCGCGCCGGTAAGGAACGGCCAGCCGCCCCAGGCGTACATCACGGTTCCCAGGATCGGAGAGACCCACCAGACCCATTCGGCCTCGGGCAGCTGGTAGCCGATGAGGTCGGCGAACATGTCGTTGAAGCCGACCACCGGGACGGCCAGGACGAGCATGACCCAGAACAGGCGTCGGAACTGCCCGACATGATCTCCGTGACCGGCATGGCCGCTGTGCCCGTGATCGTGGGTGCCTTGGTTCGCGTGCGCCTCGTGATCGTGGTGTCCCGATGCCTCGCCATGCTCCTCGTGGGAGTGGTGGTCGGCGTGGTCGGGTGCCGGGTGTGAAGATGTCGAGGGGTCGTGGCTCATGGTCGTCTCTTTCGTTCGTTGTCCCGGCCGGAGGAGGGTTCAAGGGCTAAGGTCCCGCGCTCCCGTCAGAACGTGTCTGATGGGAGCGCGGGGCCGGGTGCCTGCGGTTAGACGGCGCTGGCGTAGCGGTCGGGGTCGGCGTCGAACAGTGGACCGCACGAGGCGCAGCACAGCCAGTACCGCTGACCGTTGTAGTCGCGGTAGAGACCGGCGGCCTCGGCGTCGGTCTTGACGACCGGTGTGCCGGCCATCACCGGACATTCGGGCATGTCCTCGGCGGGGGTCTGTGCGACGGTGTCGGCGCTGGGCTTGTGGCCGCAGCAGCCACCACCAGGCGAGGTATCGGTCAGGTTCAGGTTCTCGTGTTCAGTCATCGGGTTTCCTCTCGTGTTGTGTCGATGACAATGGTTTAGGCGTTCACCGGCTCGCGGGCCGGTGCCGTGCCGGCAGGAGCCGGCGCGTTGTCGTCGTCCGCGCGGGCTTTGAAAGTCCGCAGCCGCAGACTGTTGCTCACGACGAACACGGATGACAGGGCCATCGCCGCTCCGGCGAGCATCGGGTTGAGTAGTCCGAAGGCCGCCAGCGGAATTGCCGCGGTGTTGTAGGCGAAGGCCCAGAACAGGTTGGTCTTGATCGTGCGCAGCGTCGACCGAGAAAGGCGGATCGCGTCCGCTGCGGCTCGCAGGTCGCCTCGGACCAGGGTGATGTCGGCGGCCTCGATCGCGACGTCGGTGCCCGTGCCCATCGCCAGGCCGAGGTCGGACTGGGCCAATGCCGGGGCGTCGTTGACGCCGTCGCCCACCATCGCCACGACCTTGCCTTCACCTTGGAGGCGGGCGACGACGTCGACCTTCTCCTTGGGTAGGACCTCGGCGATGACTTGGTCGATGCCGACCTCGGCGGCAACCTGCTCGGCCACGGCCTGGTTGTCACCGGTCAGCAGCACCGGTGACAGACCGAGTTCCTTGAACTGAGCGATGGCCTGAGCACTGGTGGGCTTGATCTGGTCGGAGACGACAAGCACCCCACGGGCTTGACCGTCCCAGCCAACCACGATGGCGGTCCTGCCCTCGGCCTCGGCGGCCTGCTTGGCCGAGCGCAGGTGCTCGTCCAAGTGGATCGACCAGTCGGCCAGGAGCGACTCACGGCCCGCTACCACGGCGTGGCCGTCGATGACGCCCTGCACGCCCTTGCCCTCGACGTTCTCGAAGGACTCCGGTGCAGGTAGGGCGCCGACCTCGCTGGTGGCGCTGGCTGCGATGGCTTGGGCGATGGGGTGCTCGGAGTAGTCCTCCAGCCCGCCGGCCAGCCGCAACAGCTCGGCCCGGTCGACGCCGTCGGCGGTGATGACATCGGCGAGAGTCATCTTCCCGGTGGTGACGGTGCCGGTCTTGTCCAGCACGATCGTGTCGACCTTGCGGGTCGATTCGAGGGTCTCGGGGCCCTTGATGAGCACGCCCATTTGAGCGCCCCGTCCGGTACCGACCAGCAGCGCGGTCGGAGTCGCCAGGCCCAGCGCGCAGGGGCAGGCGATAATAAGCACCGCCACGGCGGCGGTGAACCCCGCACTGAGCGGGAATCCGGCGCCGATCCAGGCCCCCAAGGCTGCGATGGCGATGGCGATGGCGATGGGCACGAAGACCCCAGAGACACGGTCCGCGAGGCGCTGAATCTCGGCCTTGCCGGACTGCGCGTCCTCCACCATCTTCGCCATCTGCGCCAACTGCGTGTCCGAGCCCACGCGAGTGGCCTTCACCACTAGGCGGCCCCCGGCGTTCACAGTCGCGCCGGTGACATTGTCACCCTTTGAAACCTCGACCGGCACGGATTCGCCAGTGAGCATCGAGGCGTCGATCGCGGAGTTGCCTGAGGTGATGACCCCGTCGGTGGCGATCTTCTCGCCAGGACGGACCACGAACTCATCACCGACCGCCAACTCATCGATAGAGACGCGCTCCTCCTTGCCGTCGCGCAGGAGGGAGACTTCCTTCACGCCGAGTTCGAGTAGGGCGCGCAGGGCGGCCCCGGCGCGGCGCTTGGAGCGCTTCTCGAAGTAGCGGCCCAGCAGGATGAAGGTGATCACCCCGGCGGCGACCTCGAGGTAGATGTGACCGAGCCCGTCGGAGCGGGAGATGGTCAGCTCGAATGGGTGGACGACGCCCGGCTGTCCGGCGGTGCCAAAGAACAGCGCGATGATCGACCAGATCATCGCCGCGGTCGTGCCCACCGAGATGAGGGTGTCCATCGTCGCTGCCCCGTGACGCAGATTCATCCACGCCGCCTTGTGGAAGGGCCACCCGGCCCAGACCACGACCGGCGCGGCGAGCACGAGCGACGCGAACCCCCAGTAGTCGAACTGCAAGGCCGGGATCATCGCCATCGCGATCACCGGTACCGCGAGGACGGCAGAGCCGATGAGCCTCTGGCGCAGCGAACGCAGCTCGGCGTCCTCGGCCGACTCGTCCGTGTTCTCACCGGTGCCCTTGGCCGTGGTCGGGAGCGCGGCGGTGTACCCGGTCTTCTCGACCTCCGCGATCAGCAGCGTCGGATCGAGGTCTTCAGGGCCGGTGACGCTGGCCTTCTCGGTCGCGTAGTTCACGCTGGCGGTGACGCCGTCGAGTTTGTTGAGCTTCTTCTCGATCCGATTCGCGCACGAGGCGCAGGTCATGCCGCCGATCTGCAGCTCGATGCCGGTACTGGTGTTCTCAGTGGTCATGGCCTTCTCCTTCCTCATCCTCGCCGGTCCTCGGCTCCTGGCCGGAGTGTCCCTCCTCGGAGCGATCGCCATGGCCATCGCCTATCCCGGTGGTATCGATCACCAGCGGCGCGGTGTGGACTTCGCCGTCGACCTGGAAGTCGAGATAGAGCAGGTACCTGCCGGGCGTGGGTGCGGTGGCCTCGAACACGATCCCCGGCCCGGACGTCTCCCCGGCCTGGGGCTCCTCTCCGTGCGGGTGGACGTGCAGGTAGGCAAGGTCCCCATCGCGCAACGCGACCAGGTGACCGAACGCTCCCAGGTAGGGCTCCAGCTCGGTGACCGGTTCCCCGTCACGGGTGACAGTCATGGTCAGCTCCGACGCCGAGCCTGCTGTCAAGTCTCCCTCGACGGTGACGTCGAACCCATCGACGGTGGTCGTAGCGGCCGATTCGGTCGGTACGGGTTCGAAGTCGCCGGCCACCTGGACCGAGGTCGACAAGGTCAGGCCTTCGCCGGTGTCTGCGGGGACGAAGTCCGCGAAGACCCGGTAGGTCCCGGCGGCTTCCCATTGCCAGGGGATCGTCCAGGTGCCGTTGTCGGTCATCTCGGGGTGGACGTGCTGAAAGTGCTGGCCGTCGGCGCGGACGGCGATCAGGTGCAGCTCCTTCTCGTGCTCCGGCTCGAAGTCCGTTACCGCGCTCCCGTCCGGCCTGGTCACCGTCAAAGACAGTTCGCCCTCTGTACCGGTCTCGGTGGGAGCGCTCACGGCGGTGAGCTGGTAGCCGTCCTGCGCGATGCCGAGGCCAAGTGAGACCGCGCCTGCTGTGTGGCCCTCGTGACCGGCGGTGTCCATGTCGTCTCCTTCCTCGTGGTGGATGTTGTCGTCGGTCTCTTGTGCCCAGCTCTGCACGGTCTCCTCGGGGATGACTGCGTTCGCCGTGAATCCCGCCACGGCGAACACGGCCACGAGGATCAGCCCGTACAGGCCCAGTCGCACAGGTGCCTTCATGTCAGCTCCTGGCGGCGGCGTAGCCGGCCTCATCGACCGCCGCGATCACCGCGGCGTCCTCGACCGGTTGTTCAGCGGTCACAGTCAGGCGACCGGTGGCCGCGCTGACCTCGATGCCATTAACGCCGGGGATATGGGAGACCTCGGTGCGGATCGCGGTTTCGCAGTGTCCGCAACTCATCCCGGTCACCTGGTACTCGGTCGTGGTGTTCATGATTGAAACTCCTTCACTCCTGTATGACTTCTGTCAGCATATACCCCTATGGGGTATAGGGCAATCGGCATGCCGGTCATGCCTTCTGGGAGCGCCCAGGGATCGCGATGCTGGCGATGACGGTGGCAGCGACCGCGGCGATCGCGGCGGCAAGGAATGCCTGCTTGAACCCGGTGTCACCGCCCCCGGTAAGGCTGACCACAGCGATGCTGGAGACGGTCGCGACGCCGACCGAAGCGCCGATCTCGTGGAAGGTGCTCAGCAGGCCCGAGGCAATACCCGCCTCCTCCGGCGCGACGTTTCCAAGCGCGGTGACCGAGGCGACGACGAACAGCATCCCGATGCCTAGTGAGCCGAAGCTGATCCCGATGGTCGTGGTCAAGGTTGTGGACCAGAGTGCGGGAACAAGCAGACCGATCGCTCCGACAGTCATGCCGACTGCGCCGAGCTTGCGGGCGCCGAGCCTGCCAACGAGCTTTCCTGCCACCTGCGCACCGGCCATCGTCGCCAGTGCGACGGGCAGGAACAGTAGACCGGTTACCAGCGGGCCAAAGCCGGCGTATTGCTGGAAGTAGAAGGTGCCGAGGAAGAACACCGCGACCATTAGCGCGGTGGCGATCCCGAGCACGAACACGCCAGAGAACACCGGCCGCCTGCCGAGCAGCGATAGGTTCATCAGCGGCGAGCGCGTGGTCTTCTGCCACCAGCCGAACAGCAAGTAGAGCGCGATCGCGATCCCCGCGAAGATGAGCGTGCGCGGCGCCGTCCAACCAATCTCGCCGGCGACAGTCAGCGCGTAGATCGCCAGGCCGGTGGCGCCGGTGACGAGGATGGCCCCCGGGACGTCCAGCCGTGCGCGGGCACCGGGCTGCGGCGGCAGCGGCGGCAACACCCGCAGCAGGCCGATAAGGACAATCGCGCCGATGGGAACGTTGATGAAGAACACCCACGGCCAACCGGGTCCGGCGGTGATAAGTCCACCCAGCAGCACGCCGATGGCGGCTCCACCACCGCCGAGCGCGGACCAGATGCCCAAAGCGCGGTTGCGCTCGTCACCCTCGAACAGGCGCACGACGACGGACAGCGCCGCCGGCGAAAGCATGGCCGCGCCGACACCCTGGGCTATGCGCCCAGCGAGCAGCACGGTTCCGCTGTCAGCGAATCCGGCGGCCAGGGAACCGGCAACGAAGACCAGCAGGCCAGTGTAAACGATGGGTTTGGCGCCGAACAGGTCCGCGCTGCGGCCACCGAGCAGCATCAGGCCGCCGAAGGCGACCGTGTATGCCGCGACGACCCACGTCAGCGCCTCGCGGGAGAGCGACAGGTCCGCCTCCATCTGTGGCAGAGCGATCGCCACGACGGTCACGTCGAGGATCAGCATGAACTGGGCCGTGCCCAGCAAGGCGAGCGCCAGCCAGCGTCTCGGGTAGGCCGACGTCGTGCTGTCGGGCTGTGTGCGTGTGGTCATCTCCGACTCCTAACTCAATCATGCGGGTACGAGTTGTAACGGCTACACTATCTCATACATTCCAGTACGAGTTGTGAGGTGGAGCATGCCGACGAAGAAGGCCACGGCGACAGGCGGTCGCGGACGCGGATCTGCCACGGGTAGCCGTGCGGTCAATCAGCGGGCAGACGCGCAGCGCAACCGGACCAAGATCCTGGCGGCTACCGTTACCGCGATCCGCAAGAATCCCGACGCTTCGGTCGCCGACATCGCCGCCGAGGCCGGCGTGGGGCGAATGACGCTCTACGGGCACTTCCAGACACGTGCCGAACTCATCGAGGCGGCCCTAGTGGACAGCCTCGAACGTGGCGAAGAGGTGTTGCGTGAGGTACCCCTAGATGGAGATGCCCGCGATGCGCTCGGGCGGCTCGTCGCCTCCAGCTGGGTCCTGGTCGATCAGTCGCGTGCCCTGCTGGCCGCCGCCCAGAAAGAGCTGCCTGCGGCCCGCATCCGCGAACTCCACGAGAAGGCTGAGACCCGTATGCGCGGCCTGCTGCTGCGAGGTCAGCGTGAGGGCGCGTTCCGCGCCGACCTACCGGTGACCTGGCTGCTGACCACCACGCACGTGGTGATGAACGGCGCGGCCGAGGAAGTCCGATCCGGCCGCCTCGACCCTGACGACGCGCCATGGTTCATCGACGCAATCCTGCTGCCGGCCTTCACCGCCACCGCGACCAAGAAGGAAACGCCATGAGCAACCCGACGATCGCAATCATCGGCGCGGGCGCGGCGGGAACCTCCGCCGCGAAGACCCTGCACACCTCCGATGCCGACATCAAGGTCGAACTCTTTGCCCGTAGCGGCGAGCGACCGCACAACCGGATGCTGGTCAACAAAGGCGTAGCCATCGGGCTGCTAGAACCCGACCAGACCGCCCTGCCGGCGACCGGCGTCCAGACGTGTGCCGATACCGTCCGCGGCATCGACCCGCGAACCCGGGAAGTCCGCCTCGACTCCGGCGACACCAGAGCCTATGACGCGCTCATCTTCGCCACGGGCAGTCGGCCGCGCATCCTCGATGAGACGATCGCCGGAAGGGACCAGGCCGTCAGCGCGGGCCGACTGACAACCCTGCACTCGATCGAGGATGCCGTCCGTGTGCGTGATCTGCTCGCGACGACGGGTCCAGCACGGGTGCTGATGCTCGGCGGCGGACTCGTCGCATCAGAGACCGCCTCCCTGCTCACCGATTCGGGTCACGACGTCGCCTTGATCACCCGCTCGCTCGTGCCGGGCGCCAACGCCATCGGCGAGGGCGCCGCGCGGCGCCTGCTCGACCTCCACCAGCCACAGCACGCCGCCTACCTGGGACGCACGCCGCGCGCGATCCGCACCCACGCCAATCGCATCACCGTCGTCCTCGACGACGGCACCCGGGTAGAAGGCGACCTGGCGATCCTCGCCCACGGCACTCTGCCCGCCGCTCCCGCCCCCTGGACCGGGCCAGAGGGCATTCCCGTCGACGGCCACTTGCGCGCCTTACACGCCCCGCGGCAGCGCATCTACGCCGCTGGCGGTGTCGCCGTGCACCACTATCCCGGTCACAGCTCTTATCGGATCGACCACTGGGACGACTCCACCGCCCAAGGTGCCCACGCCGCGAGGGCGCTGCTGCACGACCTCGGCCTCGACGATGACCCCGGTCGCTACCTGCCGGCCTCGCCGTTCTCCGTACGCATCCACGGACATACCCTCACCGGGGCCGGTCACCCTGCGCTCGGCACCAGCACCCGGACCGTCTCGGCCGACCCACTGCTAACCGCCCATCACCTCGGCGATACCCCTGTTGCGCTCACCGGGATCGACGCCGCCCGCCTCGTCCACGACTGGATACCGAACCTGCATCAGCAGACATCAGTCCGCCATTGATCAATGGGTTGGATCGCGGGAACACCGCTTCCGTGCACGTCTAGACGGAGCGACGCCACAGCCTGTCGCGTCGCGCGTGGGTGTCCGCGCCGGGCCGAATTGCGGGCTCTGATCCAGTTCTGCACCGCCATCCAGTGATGCTCGTGCGCGTTATATTGGGCGTCTGGGCGTCTCGTGATCGCTCACAGGAGCGGTCGGTAGACTGCGCCTATGGTATCCGTGCCGGTGACGCGATCAGGGAGAGGCTTTCAGGGCATCTTCCGGCGCGTCCTGTTGGGCGGTCTTATCGCGTTCGGGATCATCGTCGGCCTGGTGACGATGCATACGCTGAACCTGCATGGTACTCCGGCCGCCCAGGCGCCCGCAGCCATCTCGGTTTCCGCCCCTGATACCGGGGAGGCCGATCACGGTGCAGGGGGCCAGCATGTGTCCGGTGACACAGTCAAAGAACACGAGGGTACGTGCGCGGACTGCGGCGCGGGTGACCATCTGGGGATGGCGATGGCATGTGTGCTTGCGCTGTTGCTCGTGCTGCTCGTCCTGACGCCGCCTCGCCTCCTGCTCGGATGGATGCACATCCAGCCCCGAGCATATCCCCAGGTTCGCCTCACGGACCGGGTGCTACTCAGGGCACCGTCCTTGCACGTTCTCTGCATCAGTCGCACGTGATGGGCCGGTGATCCCGGGACTTTCCAGCGCGCCCGGGGTCCCCACCATCACTCGCGCGCGCGATGCCATCAAGGTACGCGTGCCATTGAAGCGACTCTTGATATCGGAGAACACTCATGAATATTCGTACTGCGGCGACCGCCGCGCTCGCCCTGTCCGCTGCCCTGGTACTCGCCGGTTGTTCCACCGGGACCGAGGACGACTCGATGCCGGGTATGGACCACGGCTCATCCGAGCAAGCAGCAGACGTCAACGACGCGGACGTGACGTTCGCATCGATGATGATCGTCCACCACGAGCAGGCCATCGAGATGAGCGACATCGTCCTAGCCAAGGACGGCCTCGATCCGGAGGTGATGGAGCTGGCCGAGGCGATCAAGACGGCCCAGGCTCCCGAGATGGAACAGCTCCAAGGCTGGCTGGATGACTGGGGTGTCGACCCCGACGAACACGAGATGGACGGGATGGATCACGGCGACGGAATGATGAGTGAGGAGGATCTGGCCGCCCTCGAAGCGGCCGGCGGCGCGGAGGCGTCGCGGCTCTTCTTGGAGCAGATGATCGTCCATCACGAAGGCGCGGTCGCGATGGCACAGACCCAGGTCGATGAGGGAAGCAACCCGGATGCGGTTGAATTCGCACGAACGATCATCGATGCCCAGACCGCAGAAATCCAGGAGATGGAAGACCTTCTGGCATCCCTCTAACCCGCTATCAGAGTCGGTGCCGGAACGCTCGCGTTCCGGCACCGACCTGACCCGACGTCTCGAAGGATCACATCATGACCCACCCCACCAAGCCGCGACGACGGACCCTGATCACCGTCACCGCCGCGGTGCTCCTCTCCGGGCTAATGCTAACCAGTTGTGCAGATTCCGCCCCCGAGTCAGCATCGTCATCGTCCAGCAACCAGGTTTCAGACAGCGAGTTCCTAGCCGTGCACGACCTGGGTGGACTCGACGCCGCGCAGGTCATCGAGCGGCTAGACACGATGCCCGTTGCCGATCGCCCAACTGATCTGCTCGCGTCCGTCCAGCCTGACGCTCTCGTGCTCACCGATGACCAGGAACGCGAGACACAACTGCCGATGCCCGAGGACAAGGTGTACGTCTCGGTCGCGCCTTACCGAGAGCAGACGCACGACTGCTACTTCCACAGCCTGACCACCTGTATCGGTGAACTTGGAAATGCGGACGTTCAGGTCATGCTCACCGACGCCGACGGCAAGGTGCTCGTCAACGAGACGCGTGAAACCTTCGATAACGGCTTCGTCGGGTTGTGGGTGCCGCGAGGGGTCGAGGCAACCTTGACGATCGAACACGAGGGGCAAACAGGGACGGCGACAGTCACGACGCTGAACGAGGATGATCCGACTTGTATCACCACCCTGCGGCTTACCTGACCGTCAGATAGCACTTCCGTCAGGAACGTCTCGGTGCTCCGCAGCCAGATCGAGTAAGGGACCTAGCTCCCGTCCTCTTTGAAGTTGCCGAGCTGCCAAGCTGCCCCGAGCTGCCAAGCTGCCACGCCTCTTGCAGGTCGAGGTTGACGCTGTCAGCCAAGGTTGACGTCGGTTGTCGAGAGCAAGTGACTCCGAGCCTGCTCGGCTTGGTCGCCGGGCGCTCACCTGACTGTCACGAAGGAGGCAGTGGTGACGGTCTCGATGCGGGTCATGTCGGCTGGCGACGGCTACAAGTACCTGCTGCGCACGGTCGCTGCGGCCGATGGTGATCGGTCGCTTTCGACCCCTCTCACGCGTTACTACGCCGAGGCGGGCACACCACCAGGCCAGTGGCTTGGGTCGGGGGTGGCCTCCCTCGGCACGGGCCGACTTGCCGTGGGTGATCGGGTGTCGGAGGCCCAGCTCCAGCTCTTGATGGGTATGGGCCGCGACCCGCTCACCGGCGACCCGCTCGGTCTGGCGTTCCCGGCCTACAAGTCCGCGGCAGAGCGGATCGAAGCCCGCGTGGCTGGCCTCGACCCGGCGTTGAGTCCTGGCGCGAAAGGTGAGGCGGTCGCGCAGATCGAGGCCGAGGAGAGTGAGTGTGGGACGCGGCGGGCGGTTGCGGGGTTCGACTTCACTTTCTCGATTCCGAAGTCCGCTTCGGCACTGTGGGCGGTCTCTGATGCCGGGACGCAGGCGTTGATCGGTGAGGCGCATCATCGGGCGGTTGCGGAGGTGGTTGCGTTCATGGAGCGAGAGGTTGCAGCCACCCGCACCGGCGCAACCGCCGGCGACGGAGCTGTTGCACAGGTCGATGTCACCGGGCTGGTAGCCACGGCGTTCGATCACTTCGATTCCCGCGCCAGCGACCCCCACCTGCATACCCACGTCGTTATCTCCAACAAGGTACAGACTGCCTTGGATGGGAAGTGGCGGAGCGTGGATGGGCGGCCGATGCACGCCGCCGTCGTCGCGCTCTCGGAGCTGCACCAGGCGGTGTTCGCCGATCACATGACCCGCACCTTCGGCGTCGAATGGGAAGCCCGTGACATGGGCCGGGACCGGAACCCGGCGTGGGCGATCACCGGTGTGCCGGAAGAGCTGGTCCAAGAGTTCTCCACCCGCGCCCGGCACATCGACACCGAGACCGACCGCCTCATCGCCGAGTACGTCGACAAGCGCGGGCGGCGGCCGTCACCGGCGACGATCATGAAGCTGCGCGCCCAAGCCACCCTGTCCACGCGCCCCGACAAGGAGGTCCGGTCGCTGGCGAACCTCACCGAGCAGTGGCGCACCCGTGCCACCGGTGTAATCGGTCAGGACGCCACTACATGGGCACGCGCCGTCACCGACAACGAGACGCCCTTACTGCTGCGAGCCGACGACGTCCCACTCGGCGTGGTTGCCGAGCTCGGGATCGCGGTGGTCGAGGTCGTCGGTGAGAAGCGCTCGACTTGGCGCCGTTGGAACCTTATGGCCGAGGCGTCCCGCCAGACGATGGGCTGGCGGTTCGCCTCCATGCAGGACCGGGAGGCGATCGTCGGCATGGTCGCTGACGCCGCCGAGAACGCGTCGCTGCGACTCACTCCACCCGACCTCACTACCAGCCCAGCAGCGCTCCGGCGCGTGGACGGCACCAGTGTGTTCCGGCCCAAGCACTCCACCGTGTTCTCCTCCGAGCTGTTGCTCGCAGCCGAGGACCGGCTGCTCGACCGATCCCGCACTATCACCGCACCCACGGTCCCAGTCGGCACTGTGGAAACGATCACCTCCCAGGCCGATGCCGAGAGACGAATGCTCGGCGAGGACCAGGCCGACGCTTTGATGAAGATCGCCGTCTCCGGGCGGGTGCTCGACGTGCTCGTCGGCCCGGCAGGTGCGGGCAAGACCACGGCTATGTCGGCGTTGCGGAGGATGTGGGAGAAGGAACACGGTTCCGGGTCCGTGGTCGGGCTGGCCCCCTCCGCAGTGGCAGCGCAGGTCCTCGCTGATGACCTTGGCATCGCGACGGAGAACACCGCGAAATGGTGGACCAACCACCTCGTGCACGGGACGAGGTTCGAGGCGGGGCAGCTCGTCATGATCGACGAAGCATCCCTGGCAGGCACCCTGTCCCTGGACCGGATCACGCACCTCGCGGAGCAGGCGGGCGCGAAGGTGCTGCTGGTGGGTGACTTCGCCCAGCTCCAGTCCGTGGACGCCGGTGGCGCATTCAACCTCCTTGTGAGCGACCGGGACGATGCTCCCCAGTTGGTCGACGTCCACCGCTTCACGAACGCCTGGGAGAAGACCGCATCCCTTGGGCTACGGCATGGACGTACCGAGGTGATCGACGCCTACCTCGATCATGGCCGCATCCACGAGGGCGACGCCGAGGCGATGACCGATGCCGCTTACGCCGCCTGGCGCGCCGACCGCGACGCCGGGTCGGTGGCAGTGCTGATCGCCGAGACCCGCGACGACGTGAACACCCTCAACACCCGTGCCCGCGCGGACCTGATCCTCGACGG